>JAEEGL015155404.1_pt1 | contig 11974 bp, 9 predicted proteins | sample 9134231 | NCBI WGS metagenome assembly JAEEGL01 (sample SAMN16246548, study PRJNA631951) | gut metagenome | biome: gut microbiome; feature: rumen; material: fiber-attached | host: Bos | place: Iran: Karaj | collected 2018-10 | reverse complement strand
CACGTAGGCGAAGAACTGGACGACGTCCTTCACGGGTTCGATCTTGCCGCGGTAGACGTCGATCGAGTAGCTGAGCGCCTGGAAGGTGTAGAAGCTGATGCCGACCGGCAGGATCAGGTGGAGCAGGAGCTTGTCCGCCTGGCCGCCGAGGAACAGGTCGGCGAAGGACTGGGCGAAGAAATCGTAATATTTGAACAGGGCGAGGATGCCGAGGTTGAGGATGATATTCGCCGCGCTGACCCGTTTCGCCTTGCGGGGGTTGTCCCGGTAGCGTCCGATCAGCAGGCCGCTTCCCCAGCTGCAGAAGGAGGTGAGGGCGATGAGGAGAAGGAACCTCCAGTCCCACCAGCCGTAGAAGACATAGGACGCCGCAACGACGAGCAGGTTCTGCCACTTCAGGTTCCGTTCGAAGACGAACCAGTACAGGCAGAATACAATCGCCAGAAAGACAAAGAAGGCGTTGGAAGTGAAGGACACGGGGTGTAACTCAGTTTGTCCGTTTTCATTTCAGTCCCAGGAGGATCAGGTCGCGGGCCAGCGAATCGGTAAAGATGTCCGCTCCCCGGATGTTCAGGTGGTCTTCGTCGGAAAAGTAAGTGGTGTCCCGGCACAACGCCATGCCCGAATAATCCAAGAACGGAATCCCGTGCTCACGCCCGAGCCTCTCGTAAAAACCGAACATCTCGTCCCGGCCCTGGAGCCTGGCTGTTTTCTCGTGATAGAGCGGCGGAAACACCAGTACGACGGGGATGCCTTCTTCCGCAGCCTTTGTCAGATAGTCTTCAAAGGAGGCGGCCATACCGGCATCGACGCTGAACCGGTCGTTGCCCAGGTTCACGTCGTGCCAACCCGGTTTCCTGGCCTGGAATCCCTTGTACAGGGTCTTGGGCTCCCGCTTCATCAGCGAGATGGAGTTGAGACCGTAAAAGCGGTAGAGGGGAAGCAGTCTTTCCGCGGCGGAAAACCGGATGATGGGGAAGATGGCCTTCCGGAAGGCACGGTTCCAGAACCAGGGGAAATACTGCTCCCGTTGGTAAGGCAGGGACGCCTGCATCGAGTTGACGTCCACGCAATGAACGATGGCCGACGGCTTGCGGTTAAAGGTGCGGAACAGGTGGTACTTTGCCAGATGGAGGTCGGTATTCGCCCCGAGCATCCCCAGGTTGTAGGTCCGGATGTCCAGGACGGAGTCCAGGACGGTGGGGTTCACGTGCAGGGCTGCACGGGAACTCCCGACGACGACGAGATCGGCATCGATTTTCCCGCGCATCAGGTCGTACCATCCCTCGAATGCGATCTGGTTGGCCTGCCGGACCCGCCGCGAGAACAAGAAATCCCCGGCATACAGGCACAAGATGGCCAGGATCGTAAACAGGATGCCTCGTTTCAGGAAAGAACGCATGGCTCAGAACTGGAAATAGATGAAGTCCGGAGCCTGGTTATCGAAGAACAGGCCCACCAGGAAAAGGAGTGCTATGTATACTGCGTAGCGGACCGGCCGGGAGTGGATGCCCTGCATCGACAGTCCATGTTCCAGCCGCCGGTCACGCCATTCGACGATCAGCATGGGTATGATCCAGATCATCCGGTGCAGGAATTCCCCGGTAAGCAGGAAAGAAAGTCCGGTTTCCGGCGTCCATCGCACCATCCGCAGCAGCATGTCTCCGGCCTGGGAGAGCGTATCCGAACGGACGATGGTGTTGCCGATGGTCGTCAGCACGAGGGTCAGGGCGATCTGTGCCGTCTCCTTGAGGGAAGGGAGTGCCCGGTCCTGGGCGACCGTATCCCGGTACTTTTTCTTTTTTGCTGACAGGATGTGGGGAATATAAAGCAGGGAGGTGTATGCGCCCCAGGCCAGGGCCGTCCACTTGGCACCATGCCAGAAACCGCAGATCAGGAAGACGATGAGCGTGTTGCGGAACTGCTTCAGCTTGGAACAGCGGCTCCCGCCCAGCGGGATGTAGATATAATCCCGGAACCAGAGCATCAGGGAGACATGCCACCGCCGCCAGAATTCCGTGACGCTCCGGCTGAACAGCGGGAACGCGAAGTTCCGGTGCAGGTGGATGCCGAAGAGCTTGGCGGTGCCGACGGCGATGTCGGAATAACCGGAGAAATCCCCGTACACCTGGACGGAGAAGAAAAGTCCGGCCACGATGAGCTGCATCCCGGTGTAATCCGCGCTGTTGGCAAAGACTTCGTTGACATAGATGGCGCAGCTGTCCGTCACGACGACTTTCTTGAAATAGCCCCAGAGCATCTGCCGGAGTCCGTCGACGGCGGTGGCGTAGTCGAAGCTCCGCTGTCTGCCGAATTGCGGGAGCAGGTCGGCGGCGCGTTCGATCGGGCCGGCCACCAATTGGGGGAAGAAACAGAGGAAGGCGAAGAACTGGACGGGATCCCGGACCGGTTCGAACTGCCCCCGGTACACGTCAACCGTGTAACCGACCGCCTGGAAAGTGTAGAAACTGATGCCTACCGGAAGGATCAGGTGCAGGAGAAGCCCGTCCGAGCGTCCGCCGAGGAAAAGGTCCGCGAAGGACTGTGCAAAGAAGTCGTAGTACTTGAACAGGGCGAGGATGCCGAGATTCAGGACGATGTTGGCCGTCCGGATCCACCTGGCCCGCCGCGGGTTCTCTTCCCGGTATTTGCGGATCAGCAGTCCGCTTCCAAAGGTGCAGAAGGACGTGAATGCGATCAGCAGCAGGAAGCGCCAGTCCCACCAGCCATAGAAAACGTACGAGGCAGCTACGACGAAGAGGTTCTGCCATTTCAGGTTGCGTCCGAAAACGAACCAGTACAGGCAGAATACGACCGGCAGGAATGCCAGGAACGCCAGCGAATTGAAACTCATCGGAAGCTATGCTTTCTTGCCCGCCATCCTCGAACGCAGGAAAGAAAGGGTGATGTTGGGATTGAAACGGCTCCGGAAGTCGGCGTAATCCGGGGAGGAGAGCACGGCCTCCATCAGGAACAGGTCGACCGGCGCATACAACTCCGCATGGCGGCGGACTTCCGGGGCGATGGCGTTGAAAAAGGGCTTCACGAAAACGAATTTGTCCTCCGTGTCCAGTAAAACCTGCCCGCCGTAGAACAGGCGCAGGCCTTCCGTAGGAAGACCCCGGGAAACCCGCTGGTCGTGCAGGAACTTGAAACTGACGATGTTATGGTAGCACAAGTCCCTTTGATGCAGCAGGGATTCCGCGCGTTGGAGGTAGTGGTAGAAGGGGCCGCGGAACACAAACGCCCGAGGCGTCAGCGAACCGGCCAGGCCCGCGAAATAAATGTCTTCCGTACCGTCGCGGACGATCCGGGACGGGAAGCGTATCCGGTTCTCCTGCAGGAAACTGCGGCGGAACAGCCGGGCCCAGACGACCGGCGGAAAGCGGTTCTGCACCACTTCGGCGGGATAGTATCCAGGCTCGTCGTTCACGAAGCCGAAACTGCTGCTGAAAGCCCTTTTGCCAGATTCGGGGAACTCTTCGATATAATTGCTGTTAACGACGATGTCTTCTCCCGTCCGTTCCGCCTGGGCGGTCATCGCTTCCAGATAGTCCGGATCAAGCCAGTCGTCGGAATCCAGGAAAAAGACAAACTCTCCCCGGGCAGCATCCATCCCGGCATTCCGTGCTGCGGAAACGCCTTGATTCTCAGTGAACTGAACAATTCGTAGGCGCGGATCCCGGATCCCATTGAGAATCTCTGCGGAGCGGTCTGCGGAGCAGTCGTCCACACAGATGACTTCGATTTCCCGCAGGGTCTGTTCCAGGGCGGAACGGACGCATTTTTCAATGAAAGCTCCGGCGTTGTACACCGGGACGACCACGGAAACCTCCGGCTCGCGGCTGGTGCAAGTTGTCATGTAGTCAGGAATTATAACTGCCAGGTACCGTCCAGTACCTGGGACACGGTCGGGTATACTTTATCCCGCAATACCCGGGCCGCGAATTTCATCTGCGGGACGAGGCCGTAGCGTGCGCGGAAGGCTTCGAAAGTCGTCGACGTGGTGAAGGACGTCAGCAGGAAAACGTCCAGGATCCCATAGAGTTCCGGACAGGCGCGGACGTCAGCCTCGACGTCGGAGAAATACGCTTTCAGGAACTCATACCGGGCGGGTTCGTTCACTTCCAGGTTGTTGACCGCATAGAAACGCTTGGCGGCCTGCGGCGGGATCCGCCTCCGGTGGAGTTCGTCCAGGAATACCCGGAAGTTCTCGAAATGGCGGAAGGCGGCATCCGGTTGCCGGACCAGGGAGCCTTCCCGCTGACGGTAGTGATAGAACGGGCCGTTGAAGATGTAACTCCGCTCTTGCAGGATTTCCGCCAGGGACGTGAAGTAGTTATCCTCGACGCCACCTTTCAGCAGGGGGGAGCGGATTTCGTTTTCCCTGATATACTGCGATTTGTAGAGCCGGCACCAGACGGTTGGATAGAACCTGGACTGGACCAGGACGGTCGGATAGAAACCGGCTTCTTCCCGGATGAATCCGAATCGCCCGGAAGGCTGCCTGCGGGCGGGATCCTCATACTCGGAATACCAGTTCCCGTTGATGACGACATCCTGGCCGGTCCGCCGGGCGCGGAGGTACATCTCCTCCAGGTAATCCGGATCGATCCAGTCGTCCGAATCCATATAATAGAGGTATTCGCCGCGTGCCTCGTCGATGGCGAGATTCCGGGCAAACGGGACGCCGTGGTTTTCCGGCAGGGTGAGGATCCGGATCCGTTTGTCGGAAGCGGCCCGCTCCCGGAGTATTTCCGGCGTGCGGTCGTCGGAGCCGTCGTCGATGCACAGGATGTCCAGTTCACGCAGGGTCTGCCCCTGGACGGAATCCAGGCAGCGTGCGAGATATCGTTCCGAATTGAAGGCAGGAACGGCAACGGTGATACGCGGCGTCATAGGACTGGATTTTGATCCGGACTTTTAACGGAAGTCATAAAATGCTTGATGATGACCTTCCCAGCGGAAAGATTCCAGGGAACTGTCACAATACCTGCAGAAAGGGATGGAACAGTTGAACCGGTCCAGAATATCATATCCGCTGCGTATGGAAGGATCGTATAAGTTGATGCTGTCGGCCGCGGAAACCCTGAAATGAACCGGCACATACTGCTTCGACTGCTCTTGAATCTGTGGCGCCGGACAAACGCTGATCTTGCCGTCATTCAGGAAATGGCAATACTTGTATTTACACTTCCTGAATGACTCGTTCGGGTCAAAATACCGCCACCTGCGCCGCTGCCTGGTAAAACGCCGGACCAACGGGGAAAAGTAAAACTTGACCTGTTCCTGCTCACAGACACGTGTGATCGCTTCCCTGCAGTTCTCCGTGACAGGATAGCAGGTGATCATGAAGTGTGCGTCAGTATCTTTCATCGCTTGGAAAACGGCCTTGTCCGCCTGGGGGAGCGGCAGTCCGTTGGTCACAACCGCGATTGAACTGTGGGCGAAGACACGCCGGGTCTGTCGAATAAACGCAGGAAGTTCTTTGTTCAATAAGGGTTCCCCGCCCAACAAGTGGATGGTCCTGATATTCCGGAACAATTCCGACAACCTTTCCAAATCTGCAACATATTGATCCAGGTCTCCCATGCGGGGCTGCCCGTACAGGTTGCTGTGGTGACCGCAACCCTTACATTTCAGGTTGCAGTGCCAACAGACATGATACTCGATATACGGCAGTTCCGGTTTGCTGAGATCGACTTCCTTCAATTCCTTTTTCTGGTTGAAAACGAAAAGCTTGTGATTCCCCGGAAGGTCGTGTAGGTATTCTGAACAAATGCAGACCAGTTCGTCACACTGATCGAAGTACGGGACCACGATGATGGGTTCATCCGAATCCCGGGCAGCCTTTCGGAATGACTTGGATTCAATGAACTTGAATTGTGGTAAAAGAAAGTAGTACAGGCGTTTGGCGAAGGTGCTGAGCTTACGGTAGACGAACCCCCGTATGGAATTGTCCCTCCATCGGAGCTGTTTCTGGTCATCCCGGTCAAAAAGCAGGAAGACGATTCCGGTTGGCTTGAACCGTTCTTCCAGAAAACGCTTCAGCCGGACTTTGGCCCGGGGATTAAAATCAAAATCTGCGATAAAGATGGTATTCATAGTACTGTACCTCAAATCTGCGTGTCCCAGGTTCCGTCCAGGATCCGGGCGGGGGTGGGGCAGGATCTGTCCCTTAACGCCCTGGCGGTGAAGACCAGGTTGGGAACCACGCCGTAACGCGCCCGGAAAGACGCGTAGTCCGGGGAGGTGATGAACGCCCTCAGCAGGAAGGCATCCAGGGGCGCATACAACTCCGGACAGGCACGGACGTCCGCCTCGACGTCGGTAAAATACTTCTTGAGGAAGTCAAAGCGCTGCTGCGAGTTCACTTCCAGATTGCCGGCCGTATGGAAGCGCCGGGCTGCCTGCGGCGGAATGTTCCGCGCCCGGAGCGCCTCCAGGAATATCCGGAAATTCTCGAAATGCAGGAATACCGCATCCGGCTGCCGGACCAGGGAGCCTTCCCGCTGGTAGTAATGGTAACAGGGGCCGTTGAAGATGTAACTGCGTTCCTGCAGGATTTCCGCCAGGGAAGTGAAATAATTGTCTTCCGCGGCGCTGTCCGGGAAACGGATGTCGTTTTCCCGGATGTACTGCAGGCGGTAAAGGCGGGACCAGAGCGTCGGGTAGTAACTGGACTGGACCAGGGCCGTCGGATAGTAGCCTGCCTGCTCCCGGATGAATCCGAAGCGTCCGCAGTGCTTCCTGCGCGCCGGATCGTCGTATTCGAAAAACCAGTTCGCATTGATGACGACATCCTGCCCGGTCTGTTCCGCCCGGGAGACCATCGCCTCCAGATAATCCGGATCGATCCAGTCGTCCGAATCTATATAATAAAGGTATTTTCCGACGGCCGCGTCGATGGCGAGGTTCCTGACATAGGGGGCTCCGTGATTCCCGGGCAGAGTGACGACCCGGATCCGTCCGTCGGAGGCGGCCCGCTCCCGGAGGATATCCGGGGTGCGGTCGGTGGATCCGTCGTCGATGCACAGGATGTCCAGATCCCGGAAAGACTGTCCCTGGACGGAATCCAGGCAACGTCCGAGAAAACGCTCCGTGTTGAACGCGGGTATGGCGACAGAGACTGCCGGCATGCAGGAGGTTTGCTATTCGGGCTGCCAGCCTGTCTCTACATCCACTTCGTGTATGGGGTCGGCGAACAGGAGGTCCTGGACATCCTGATACTCTTTGCAGAGGGGAATGAATTCGTCCGCTTGGGCGGTTTCGGGATTGATCGCGGGCGTGACCGGGGCAGCCCCTTCCGCCGGGAGGACGATTTCATATCCGACCAGCGAATCAATGAACTGTCCGAAGGCGGATTCCAGTTCCTCCGGGGCACCGGGAATGGCTTTGGCCGCGGCCAGGATGTCCGGGACGGATGCGCCGGACTGCAGATTCTCATATATGCACGTCCCAAATCCGTTCATTCCATAGTATATGCCGGTCAATGAATTGATTACGATGGCTGTTCCGTCGGTCACGTCGGCGAACATCTTGGCATCGTTGAGTTGATAATGGGTAGTCATAAAGATAGTTTAGAGTGTTTTATCGATAAATGCCGCCAGGCATCTTGCGTTCGCTTCGATATCGGGGCTGAGGACGATCCTGTAGCAGGGAAGTCCCGTCAGCATCCCGAGGGTTTTCCGGATGAAATCCGCGTCCCGCTGTTCTCCCTTGAGCCCGCTGATCCACATCTGGAAGGTGGTGGAGTGGGCGATCTGCACCAGGGTGCGTCCTTTCTCCTGCGCGGAGCAGGGGATGACGGAGGGTTCCGCCGCGTCGGGCGTGATCTCGGGGAAGAGCAGGGCCCTGACCGGGTAGTGCTCCCGGAAACGCTCGCCATAACCGGAAATGTCCAGGACATATTTCCCCTTCCAGGAACTGATTCCGAGGAAACGGGCGCGGTCCAGGTCGTCGTACATCCGGTCGTACATTTGCGGGGAGAGCGTGATGAAGGAATAGATGGGGGAGGCGAACAGCCCCTCCCGGTCTTTTTCGAGGATCAGGTAATCGTCCGAAACAAACTCGAATCCCCGCAGCAGGGAAGTCACGGAAAGGGTGGACTTCCCGCCGTTGCCCCGGGCGCACATCAGTACGCCGGAACCGTTCCGTCCGATGCAGGCGCCGTGGACCAGGGAATGGCTGTCGTCCTGGTTGAGTACGCGGAAGAGCGCCTGGACAAAGAAGTGTCCGTCCTTGAACCAGGCCCCCGGCTCCAGGCCGTCCAGCCCGTAGAAATACTCGTTTCCGAGGGACATGTGAACCCCCCACGGCCCGTCCGAATCGATGGTTCCCATCGGGTAAAGTTCCCCTTCGGGGGTGCAGCGGAGCAGTTCCGTCCAGGATTCACCTTCGACCACCTGGCCGGGGTCGAGTCCCAGCACCCGGGAGACGAAGTCCCGGCAACCCGTTTCCTGCCAGAGCCGGATGGTGGCGTCCGGGTGAGCGACGGGCGGAACCAGGGACCAGCCGAGTTCCCGGGCCAGGATGCCGGCGGTTCCGGGATAGTAGGTGAGGATGCGGACCGTCTTCAAGTTCCCGAGCCGGATGAAGAACTCCCGGACCAGGGTGTGGCTGCAGGAGATGTATGCTTTCAGCCGGTCGAAAAGGATGCCGGCGGAAGAATCTTTTATCTTGTATGAAACAGGCATTTCTATCTAAAGGATCTGCGCAGGCGCCAGATCGCGTATTGCAAGGGGGCCCAGCCGGAAATCTTCTTTACGGCAGCGACCAGTACCACCCACATGAAGACGGGAATGCTCCAGTCTTTCTGGGCCGCGGCACCGACTTTAGTCTCTGCGAAGGCGTCTCTGGACCGCGCCAGGACGTCCCGTTTGAACAGATAATCGATGAAGTGCTTCCTGAAAGCCTTTCCCGGAATTTCCATTGTTCCCATCCATCCTGCGGGGAACAGGCCGGGGACGACCGATTCCGCCAGCTTGGAGGCGAACAGGACCTCGAAGGCTCCGCCGCTGACCCGGGCGTCTTCCAGGACGATCTCGGTGTTGAAGTCCTCTTTCAGGGAAATCAGGTATTTCAGGTCGAAGAAAGTGGTCAGGCTGCTTTCCTGTGTCTGGTTCTTCGCCAGGTTCTTATACAGGTTGACCAGGGCGATGAAGACCATGTCTTCCGGACAGGGGAGCAGCCCCTGGATGGAGAAGAGTTTCCGGTCCATAGCCCGGGCGAACAGTCCGTCGTTCAGCGCCTCCTCCTTCCCGGTAAACATTTCGAGGTGCTTGTGGATGTCCAGCAGGCCCTCGTCCGAGCCGGGAAGGCGCAGGTCCATGCTGTGGTCGGTGGGCATGGGATCCCCGTATCCGAGGTCGAGCGCGGTCCGGGTGGCGCGGTCATAGTCCGCAGCGGGGACGAGTACGTCGATATCGCTCATCCAGCGCGGAAAATCCGGACGGTAGACCTTCATGGCCCCGCCTTTCAGGATCAGAAAGGGAATGCCCCGTTCCCGGAGGGCCGTGCCCAGTTTGCAGAAATGGGCTTCGCGCTTGAGGTTCTGGTACCGGCAGAAGGACAGGACGCCCGTAAGCCGGGGGGTGATGGCGGCCGGGAAATGCAGTTCCGGGCGGGTTTTCATCAGGTAGGCGACGAGCAGGACGCTCTTGATCGGTGCCGCCTCGATGTCCCAGTCCGCCAGGAATGCATCCAGTTCCTGCTGGTCCACATGCTCGGAAAGGGCCATCCGGAGCAGTTTCCGGTCCAGTTCGTCCAGGACTCCGTCGCCCTGCTCGCGCAGGGCCCGTTCCGGGTCGAACGGGCAGAAGAACCAGACTCCGGCAATCAGCATCAGCAATGCCAGGAGGACCCCGCCTGCGATCCACAGCAGGATGCGTCCGGGTATCAACCGGGTAAGCAGGAAGATGAGACCCGCCGCCGCCAGCAGCAGGAGGATCCCGCTCAGGACAGCGCGGACGACGTATCCGCCGTTCCGTTTGATGTTCAGGTCTGCAGCCATCAGTTTTTCAAGAATTAAGAGAAAGGGAAGAGACTGGACGTCATCCGACGCCCAGTCTCCCCGATTCAATCTAATGAAGTACAGTCTTGGAACAAAACCGGTTACAGGGCGTAGAGGATCTGAACCTTCACACGGCGGTTCATCTTGGCATCCAGGCCGCGCGTGCTCTTGTCGGAGACGGGCTCGATACCGCCGCACTTGTTGTTCGGGATGATCTGGGAAGCGGCGTGGCGCATGTTCTCGTTGCCCTTCAGCCAGTTGATGATGGTGTTCGCACGGTTGTTGGACAGCGCGGTATTACGGTCGATACCGACCTGCTTGGCGTCCGGACCGGTGAAGTTGTCCTGGCTGGTAGCCGTACCCTCGACCTGGATCATGTAGATCTCGCCGTTGTTGATGATGTGACGGATGCGGGCCACGGTGGCGTCGTCGGCGAAGCGGGAGATATAACCCTTGTTGGAGTTGATGGCCGCATAGACGTCGGCGAAGCTGACGAGTTCCTCGGGTCCGGTGACGTCGAACCAGTCACGGATGGTCTGCAGGCCGCTGTGGGCGTTGAGGCCGTAGGTGGCGGTCTCCTTGTAGTTCTCGTCGCTGATCAGCTGCTGGCGGAGCGTGGCGTCGTCGATACGGTAGTTCCAGGTGTGCAGGCCGTCGTAGATAGGAGCGTAGTAGTAGCCCGTCTTGTCCTTGAAATCATTCATGTCGCCGGCCTTCAGGCTCAGGGAAAGCGGCGTGTCGTTCAGCATCTCATATCCGCGCGGGATGAAGTCGATTTCGAAATCCTGGTCGGCGCGCTCGGTCGGGATGTCCTTGAACTCGAGGCCCTGGAGCGAAGCGCCGCGGCTCAGGCGGTCGGCCACCTTGTCGGGATCGGAATACTGCTTCTGGGTGAAGATACCGCCGGCGAGGTAATCCACGGCGTTCACGGTGGCACCCGGGATGTTCGGGGCGTCGTTGCGGCCCGAGTAGTTGTTCGGGTAGAACACGTAGAAGGTGATCATGCCGTGCTCGGCCTTGCCTTCCGCTTCCTTGACCTTCACGATGGTGATTTCCCGCTCGCGGAGCTCGCGCTGGAGGATGTTGCTGCCGGCGTGGGTCCAGCCGTTGTTGCGGTTCTTGTCCAGGTAGAAGGTGAAGCCTACGTCGAGACCGAGGTTGCTGTCGAACTTGTGTGCGGCGCCTTCAATCTGGCCGTAAGTAAGGTCGAAGTTGCTCTGATAGACGATGGCGCGGGCCTTCAGGTCCAGGGAGACGCGCTTCTTCTCGTTGAAGAACTGGCTGTACTGGAGTTCGGCGTGGCCGCTCCACTCGTTGTCGGAGCCGTACTGCTGCTCGAAGCCGGTGTGATGCACGCCGCCGATACCCAGGTTGACCATCCACTGGCCCATGTGCTCCTTGTTGCCGGTACCTTCATACCCGCCGATGATGCGGGTCAGGTTGAGGCTGAGGAGTCCGGCCAGGTCCCACCAGCCGGTCTGCATCGCCTTGTAGGTGCCGCCGCCCGGCTTGGTCATCTCCTCGCCGATCCCGTACGGATAGTAGGAATAACCGTTGTGCAGGTGGAATTTTTCAACGTATCCCCTGGAGTTGGATTTGGTGAACTCGAGTTTGAGCGCGACGCCCGGGGTGATCCACTTACCGATACCGACGCTGAAGTCGGGAGAGATCGTTCCCTTGAAGGGGCCGTCGTTGGAGAAGTCGCCGCGGAAGCTGTGCGCACCGGCCGTTCCGTAGAGGAACCAGTTCCTTCCGAAAGCGTTGGTCACCACCCTGTGGCGGTCCAGCGGGGTGTCTTTCACGACTTCGACCGACCGGGGTTCGAAGGTGACCGTGTCGCGGTACACCTCCCGGTAGTCTTTGTACTGTTCGAGCTGGCCCCAAACAGGCGCGGAAACCAGCAGACCGAGGGCGAATACCGTCGCCGCCCTGCGGAACAAATGCATTTTTTCCATCATGGTT
>JAEEGL014482826.1_pt1 | contig 11974 bp, 10 predicted proteins | sample 9134231 | NCBI WGS metagenome assembly JAEEGL01 (sample SAMN16246548, study PRJNA631951) | gut metagenome | biome: gut microbiome; feature: rumen; material: fiber-attached | host: Bos | place: Iran: Karaj | collected 2018-10 | reverse complement strand
TGTGGCATACCTTGCATTGGTTGTTGTGGCATACCTTGCATTGGTTGTTGTGGCATACCCTGCATTGGTTGCTGTGGCATTTGACCATACATTGGTTGACCATACATTGGTTGACCATACATAGGTTGACCATACATTGGTTGCCCTTGCATTGCTACAGAATTCAACATATTTGCACCATTTTGTTGTGCAAAATTCATACCCATAACACCCATCATTGCTCCATTTGGGTTATTTGCTGCTGCAAGACTTGCTTCTGCACTAGTTGCAGCCATATTTCCATATAAGTTTTGGCTATAAGCATTACCCATAACTTGTACTCTTTCAGCTTCTGCTGCTGCAACTTTCTTAATTCTCTTAGCTTCCCTACTAAGCGCAACATCAGCTTCTCTAGCTTGATTAAGATATTGTTTAGATTCTTCACTATATTCTACTGCATCAATATTTACTTGAGCAATTTTAAGACCATATTTTTCTAACCAATGTCTATTCTCTTCAATAATAACTGCTAAAGCATCTCCAAATCCCATAGCATCTTGTTGAATACGATTCATAAGTGGAGTTTCTGCTTCTTTAACATTTTCTTTATATTTTGGATCTTCAACATATTTAGCAACTGCTGAACCTAATACACCGATTACATCATTAAATAAACCAGCTACTCTGTTGTTATCAAAATCGTCAAAATCAAAAGGTTTAACACCATTTGCATTAACATATTCTGGGACTGCCATGCTAGTTGCAAATGTAATTGGATCTTGAATTTGAATTGAATAATTACCTCTAAGTACAGCACCTAATTGTGCTTCACAATAAGTATCATACCATTGAATTTCACTTTGAGTACCAAATTTATTATCTGGTATTTCATTTAAATTTACATAGAATGCAGTATGTTGTGCTGCAGCCATGTTTCCATGTTTTACTTTATCCCAAGTTGATTTTACTAGTGGTCCTATTATACCATCACCAGCAAAAATTGATTGTGCATTTGGATCATTTGAAGTATATGTATATCCACCTGCTTCTGTTATACATCCAGTAACAGCACCATCTACCATAGTAATTAATGCTGTATTTGGAGGTACTAATATTTTACTTCCATTTGAAATAATATTTTCATGTCCTTTAGTATTTTGTCCTCCTTGTACTTTAACTGCAGGATAAATACCATAAGTTGATTTTACATTTGTATCAGGCATTAAATAATCTAACCATTGATCAGCAAATGTACTTGATATTGAACCTACGAATGCTCTAATAAATCCCATATTTTCTACCTCTTTCCTTATATAACGATAGTTACATAATGCAAAATTCTCAAAAAGCGCAATTTTACATCTCTATCTTTTTTAATTTTACCATATATTATAATAAATTTCGATATTTTTTTTTAAAATACTAAAAAAACTATAATTTTTCAACAATTATTTTATTAATATATCCATCATCACCATAATTAATTGATACTTCATAATCACCTGATAAAGAATGCTTAATATTAATTATTTCTTTTTCATCAGTTGTTTCTTTACCTTCAAAAACTAAAGATATTTTCCTTTTCTTTGTTTTATTACTTTGTATAATATCATCTAATATTGACTCTAAAAAAAATGAACTTTTTGTGCCACCATCATTTTCAAACTGACTATTGAACGAACTTTTTTCATAATCACTACTTGAACGCCTATTCATTCTTACTCCTACTGTTATAAATGTTGCAGTTACAAGAATAAATACTATTATAGGTAAAAATATAAATTTTGATGAACGCTTAACCATTCCTAATTGTTCAGTCATTACCTCTTTCATGTTATCATCTAATTTAATATTTATATTCATATCTTGATTAAGTTTATATTTTGAACCACAATATGGACATTTTGCATATTCCTTATCTTCTCCTACTTCAAGAACACCACCACAACTACTACATCTTAATTTTTCCATACTAAACTCCTTCTTATATCTTTATTTTTTTATTTTTGCTAATACAAAATATCTACAATCATAACTACATAAGTTTTTTATATAGTCATCTTTAAATTTAATATCATTATTTTTATTACATATTTTATTAATCTTTTTACAAAATCCCTTTAATCTTAATTTTCCATAGGACCAATCTCCTATAATATAATCATAAGGTTCAAAATAATCAGTATATCTTTCCTTAATTGCATCCTCTTCAAAACCATCTTTATATTCTTCTATTAATTCCCATTGTTGATTTTCTAACATTATTTTACTCATATACACGTTCCTTTTTAAATGCTTCACTTACTTCATTATATTTTACCAAACTAGAATTAGAATTCCAAGTCATATAACCGTCTTTTAATCCATTAACATATAATCCATCTATTTGATCACTTATTTTAGAACTATCATATGTAACACTAGGTGTTTTAAAAACATCATATACTTGTATCCAAGTTCTAACTTTAGCTGGAGTTGGTATTAATTTTTGCTTTTCAGCTACTAAACTTCCCCAATACTCTAATAATTTATATGGAGTAGTCCATACTACTTCTTTAAATCCATACTGATATGGATTAAAATGATCAGGATATGGCATACCACTTATAACATCAACTATATTAGATAATGCTGGCCAATATTGTCCATATGCTGTAACATAATCATGTACTGATTCACCAAATACATCAATTGAAATATATGTATTTTCATCATGTAATTCATCTGCAGCATACATTGCAAATGCTTGTAAAGCTTGCGCTTTTGATTCATCATATGTATTTATCATATCTATTTTATTATTAGCTTCTAATCTCATAGTTTGATCTGGAAATCTAACATAATCAAATTGTATTTCATTAAAACCAATTTCTTTAGCAGACTCCTTAGCTAATTCAACATTATATTCCCAAACTAATCTATTAAATGCACTTGGCCAATATGAACCATTATGACTAAATGGTTCCTTAGTAGCACTATCTTTTATAGCAACTTCACTATGATCTTTTACAAAATAAGAATCTTTAAATACTGTAATTCTACCTATTACATAAAAACCATTATCTTTTATTTTCTTTATATAATTTTTATAATCATCATATGTATTTATTGCTTTTTCATAATTTGTTGGAGAATACTTCTTCATGGCATTAGCAGGATATGCTGGTTGGGTATTATCTTTAATATCTACTACAAATGCATTTATATTATTATTTTTTGCAAATTCTATATATTTATCTACATTTGCTATAGCAGATGCATTTATATATAAAGTTCTAGTTTCCTTAGGCATCACATTATCTTTAAAATTACCTTTTTCATATGGATAATAATCTAAATCTAAAGCATTACCACCACCTAATGAACTACCCATTTTCTCATGTACTTTCAATGCACCATTATAATCATATTTCTTATTTGCTTCATCTAAAGTTTTTACTAAGTATTTAGCTCTAACATATCCTTCTTTATTATCATATTTTATCTTATACTTATTAACACTACCATCTTCATTTAACTTATCATATCCAGTTATTTCTAATTTATTTCCTTTTTTAATTAAACCTATCAAACTAGATGTATCTTTATCCTTATAAAAGTTTAATGATGTTCTAACATATAATTCTTTTTCTAAAACTATATTACTTTCATCTTTTGATAAATTATTCTTATTTATATAATATTCATCTCCATCATATTTAATTTTATAATAATCATCTTCTTTTTCTATTACTTCTACTTCTTCTCCTCTAATTACTTCTTTTTCTTTTTCATGATTTACATCTAATAATTCTACCTTATTAGAATCCGATGCTAAAAAATATTTTTCATAATTTTTACTCTTACCCACTGAATTACTACATCCTACTATTAAAAATAAACTAATTAATAGTAATATACTTCTCCTTATCATACTACCACCAAATTAATTATATAACATATTTTACTCAATAGGAATACTCAAAGAATTATTTTTTTCATTACTTGAATAATATTTTGGTATATCACCATTAATCATTTTAATAGCAATAGGAATACTACTTTTATTAATTATATTACTACTAAGTAAAGGTAATATTACTTGTAGTTCTATTTCTATGTCTAAGTATACTTCTAATAATGCATTATTTATACCATAATCGGTTACTTTAGTCCTAATATTACTATTTACATTACCAATCATATGTATTTTAACAGGTATTTTAGGACTAATATTTGATAAAAATACATTATTATAAGAATACGCTAAAGGTATCTCATATATAATACCTTTCTTTAGTTTATTTATATTATAATTTTTTAACATATCTAAATTATTTATATTACCATTTTCTACTGATTTTATACTGGATATAATATTACTTGTTACATTATTTAATAGTTTATTAACAATAATAGAATCAAAATCTATAGTAGATAAATTATTATTGTCATATGTAATAATAAATAGTTTTTCAAAAGTTAATCCATTATCTAACTCTTTTTTTATAGAATCATTAATTATAATATCAGATATTTTTTTTACTTCTTCTTCAGCAATACTAATCATAATTGGACTTACTCTTTTATTAATAATTCTAAAACTAATAATTATTCCTAATACAATTAATAAAACAATTATATATTTTATATTTTTACCATGTCTAATCATATTAAATTTTATAATATATATTTATTATTTATACATATTAATAATATAAAAAAGAAACTAAATACATAGTTTCTATATCTTTAAATGTTTTCTAACAGCGCTCCAAGATCCTAACATACCTACTACCATTCCAATTAATAATAGTACTCCAGATATCTTAAATACAAATGGATTAGCTTTTTCTAATATCATAAAATTACCTAATAGTTTTCCATCAAATTTATTATAAAGTGCTGTATAACCGTATACTACTGTCATAATAGGTATAATAGAACCAATTATCCCAAGTATTAATCCTTCTAATATAAAAGGTATTTTAATATTAATATTTGATGCACCTACTAAACGCATTATATCTATTTCTCTACGTCTAGAAAAAATAGTTATTTTAATAGTATTAGCTATTAAAAATGCTGTTACTATTACTAATGCAATAACTGCTATATATGATGCTTGACGTACTACATCAAATACTGAAGTAACTCTATTTACAACATTTTCACCATATATTACATCTGATACACCATCTATTTTTTCTAATACTGCAGCAGTATTAGATATTTTTTTAATGTCATTTACTTTTACTGTATATGAATCCTTTAATGGATTACATTTTCTTTCTTTACATTTATCAAGTATTTCTTTATATGCACTTGTAGATTCTGATATTTCTTTACTAGTAGTTACTTTATCTTTTGCCTCAATACTTTTAGTATTAATATTCTCTATTTGTTTAATTTCTTCTCCAATTTTTTCAAATCTTTCTTCTGTTATATCCTTATCAAGTAATACAACTATAGTTACATTACCTTCTATTCTTTTAGTTTCAGCATTAACATTAGCAGATAACACCATAGCAATAGCAACAACTATAAGAGTAATAGATATACAAGATATAGATGCTAAAGAAAGAGAAAAATTTCTAAAAACACTTTTAAATGAATCTCTAATATTTCTAGATAATATTCTAAATATCTTCATATACATATTCTCCTTCCTTATAATCTTTTAATATTCTACCCTCATCTAACATAACAACACGTTTTTTTAATTTATTAACCATTTCTATATCATGAGTTACAACTAATACTGTAGTACCTAATTTATTAATAGCCTCTAATACATTCATTATTTCTAAACTAGTTTTAGGATCTAGATTACCAGTTGGTTCATCACAAATTAATATTTTAGGCCCATTTACTATAGCACGTGCTATAGCAACTCTTTGTTGTTCACCACCACTTAATTGGTGTGGATATTGTTTTGCTTTATTTTTTAATCCTACTAAATCTAATACTTTAACTACCTTGTTATATATTTCTTTAGTTGGTGTTCCAAATATTTCAAGTGCAAATGCTACATTCTCAAATACAGTTGATTTTGGTAATAATTTAAAATCTTGAAATACTACACCTAGTTTTCTTCTAATTTTATATACTCTACGATTAGATAATTTAGCAACATCTAATCCTCCTATAAATATTTGTCCACTAGTAGGTTTTTCTTCTCTATATAACATTTTTATTAAAGTAGATTTACCACAACCAGTTTGTCCTGTAATAAAAACAAATTCTCCCTTTTTAAAGGAAACAGATAAATCATGTATAGCTGTAACACCAGTTTTATATGTTTTACTTGCATTTTTTATAGTAATTAAATCCATAAATCCTCCTATAATCCACCAGATACTTCATACGCATCTGTAACAATAAAGAAAGCATTTTTATCAATCATCTCTATACCTTCTTTAAATAAATAATATTCTTTAGTTGGTATTATACACATAATAACTTTTTGCATATTTCCAGTGTATCCACCACGTGCTTCTAAAACAGTAATGCCATGAGATAAATTTTGAGTAATAAACTTTTTTATCTCAGTTTCATGTTCTGTTATAATATAAAATGCTTTAGATTTAGATATACCAAGTATAACTCTATCAGTAATTATACTAATTATATACATATTTAATAAAGAGTATATAAAAGTAGAAAAATCAAATACAAATAGAGCAATAACAATTAATACTAAATCAGTAAAATACATAGCTTTTCCAACAGATATTTTTCCATACTTACTTACTATTTGATTTAAAATATCTGTACCACCAGAAGTATATCCTGCTCTAAAAACTAATCCTAATCCTAAACCAGTAACTAAAGAACCACATATAGCAACCAATAGTTTTTCTGTACCAGCTAAATCAATAGTTTCTAAAAATTCAGTAAGTTTAACAAATAATGGAAATAGTAATGACCCTACAATTGTATTTCTAGTACTTTCTTTTCCTAAAAATATATAACTAAATAACAATAATATAATATTACATATTAGTATTACCAATGAAGAATCAATTCCCATTTTATAATTAAACATAAGTCCTATACCACTTACACCATATACTAAATTACATTTTTTGCAAAATATATTATACGCAATTGCTAATAACAATAATCCAAAAGTAAATTCTATTATTCTTCCAATTTTATTTTTAGAATATACCATATTTTTTATTGATAAATTATCCATTATTTTACTCCTTTTTTTAAATTTTCATTTATAAATTCATCTATATAACCATCTAATACTTTATTAACATTTCCTGTTTCATAATTAGTACGATGATCTTTTACAAGAGAATATGGATGCATAGTATATGTTCTAATTTGAGAACCAAAGTTTATAGAACTATTTTCTCCTTTAAACTCTGATAATTCTTTTTCTCTTTTTTCAATTTCTAATTGATATAATTTATTTTTAAGTACATTCAAAGCTATTTCTTTATTTCTTATTTGACTTCTTTCATTTTGACATGTAACTACAATCTTAGTAGGAATATGTGTAATTCTAACTGCACTATCAGTTGTATTAACGCCTTGTCCACCTTTACCACTTGAACGATATACATCAATTCTTATATCAGTATCTTTAATTTCTATATCTATATCACTATTATTATATACTGGAGTTACGTCAACTGATGCAAAAGAAGTATGTCTTCTATTATTTGAATCAAATGGTGATAATCTAATCAATCTATGTACGCCTTTTTCATTCTTTAAATATCCATAACTATTAAGTCCTTTAACAATTATTGATACACTCTTAATACCAGCTTCTTCACCACTTTGATAATCATATACTTCTAACTTAAACCCATGTCTTTCTGCATATCTAGTATACATTCTATAAAGCATATTAGCCCAATCACAAGATTCAGTTCCACCTGCTCCTGGATGTATTTCTAATATTGAATCACAATTATCATAAGGTCCATTTAATAGTAATAATAATTTATAATCTTCTAATTTATTCTTAATAGTATCTTTATTATCACATAATACATTAAATAATTCTTCTTCTGACTCACTTTTTAATAAATTAGCCATTTCTATATTATCTAATACTTCCTCTTTTAGTTTTTTTATTTTATCTACAATATCTTTTAAAGAATTTAATTCATCAATAACTTTAGAACTATCATCTTGATTCCAAAAATTAGGTTGACTCATAACGCTTTCTAATTCTAATATTCTTTTTTCTTTTGTCTCTACGTCAAAGAGCCCTCCATAATTCGTCTATATCTTTTAAATAATTATTAAACAAACTTATTAACTCATTTATTTCCATAATTACCCTCCATTATATTATTATAACATTATTTATATTATTTTAAAAGTAATATACACCTTTCACCAATTATATTTTTAAAATAATTACCTAGTTCTATATTTCCTACAATAGTACCATAATGATATGGTATAACATATTTATAGTCAACACTTTCTAAACATTTAATTGCTTCATTAACATTCATAGTATATGTTCCACCTATAGGTATAAATATATAATCACATTTAACATTATGAATTTCAGGTATATCATCTGAATCACCTACAAGATAATAATATATATCATCAATACAAATATTATATCCACACCAATTATATTCTTTTTTATGAAAATTCTTATTTGTATTATACATTGGAATAGTACTAAATTTAATATCATCAATTAAATATTCTTTATTTGGTTCTACATAAAGTACTTCATTACTATATTCATAATCATTTTTCATTGATAAAGGCATAATAAATTTTGTATTATTATTAACTACTTTATCAATATCTTCTTTACTATAATGATCATAATGACTATGTGTTATAAATATATATTTAGCATCATTATAAAAATCATCTATTTTATATGGGTCAATATATATATTATTTATTTTTACACTACTATGTTTAAATATTTTTATATCATTTTTCATTTAAAAACTCCTATATTAAATAATGAACCACCATTATAACTATTAGTATATCCAACAAATATACTATTATTATAAATTTTTAATCCTTCTGGTTCTTCTTTTAAATCACTCGCTTGACTCTTATTATTTACATAATATTTCTTTATATATTGTACTTCACCTAGCATGTTATATGCAGTAACTGTTTGTACATCACCTGCATAACCTGTTAATAAATAATAATAACCTCCAGATAAATCATTTCCTTGTCTATATGGGGTATCAGCTATTACGTTAAATGAATAAACTAAGCTTAATCTTCCTAATTTTGCATCTGTAAGTTTATATACAAATACTTTTTTACCAGAACGAAGTGCTAAAAGATTATTGTCTTCATCAACACTTAAATCTAATGTAGAATAATAATTACCAGATGAATCTTTAACTTTTAAATTTGCTAAAGGTTTATATGAATCATTATAAGAATTAGATTTAAATTTAATTCTCATAGCACCTTCATACTCTCCCCACCATTTACCATCATCATAATCTGGTTGTATTGCAGATGAATTAGTCCAAAGAGTACCATCTTTTTCAATATCAAATGATTGACCATGACCTGATTCTCTAAGCCACATTATAGTCCTATTTTTTTCTGTTGTTTTCAATTCTTTATTCGGTATTCTAACTACATATGACATATTTAACATTGTCTTTTGTTCATTAGTTAACTTTTTAGCTGCTATTGAACTTACTGTTACACCAGATAAATATATTATTTCGTTTCCTTTTCCTATATTTTGTATTGCAAAATTTTGCATATGTTTTGGAGAATTTTTATTAGTAATATAACTTGCTATACCTTTTCTATAATTTTTTAAATTTTTATTTTTTATATTTATTAAATTACCTTTAGGAACAACTGCAACATTTAATGTTGCTACCTTTCCACTACCATCTTTTGCTTTTACTTTTATTTTAGTACTACCAATACTTTTAGCAACCACTTGTCCTTCTTGATTTACTTCAACAATATCTTTATTATTTGATACATATTCTAATTCTTTATTTTCTGCATTGCCAGGTTTTATAGATGCTTGTATATTAAATTTTTCACCTACTTTTAGTTGTATTCCAGTCTTATTTAATACAATTTTTTCTACTTTTGCAGTAACAACAGTAACTTCACATTTTGATTTTATACCATTACTTGTAATAGCAGTTACTGATGCAGAACCATATCCTTTTCCTTCAATATTTCCTTTATTATCAACTGTTAATATATCTTCATCACTACTAACAAAAACTATATTTTGACTAGTAGAATTTTTAGGTTCTATACTAGCACTTAAAGAATATTTTTCTCCCCTTGTTATAGTAATTTTATTTTGATTTAACCTAATAGATTTAGGAAGTATTGTTTCACTAGTTACTTTAACATTACATACTGCTTTTAATTTTCCATCTTTAGTTGATGCAACAATCTTAGTTTCACCGTTTCTAACTCCTGTTACTTTTCCATTATCCATTACATATGCTATACCTGGATTTTCACTATGCCATGTCAATTCATCATTATTAGTAGTTTTTGCAACTAACACTTCTGAATTCCATGCTTTTATAATAGTATTCTTTTTATTCATTGTAATAATATTTTTATTGTTATTATTATTTAAAACATTAAGTGATACAAATGTCGTCTTGTTACCATCTTTTGTTTTTACAAAAATATCAACTTTACCTGGTGATAATGCCTTTACATTACCTTTACTATCTACTGTTGCTACTTTACTATTACTAGTATCAAAAATAACTTGTTGATTAGTAGCATTACTTGGAGAAATAGAATAAATAATATTAGTTGTTTCTCCAACTTTTAAATTAGTATTAGATGCTCGTGCACTAACATTAACAACACTAACATATGAATTAATTACTTCTTCATAATGATCATTAGTTTCATTTTTACTTGTTTTAGATGTATCATTATATACATTTCCCGTAACGATAACTTTTAACCTTGAGGATACTTTTGTACCTCTAACTGTTGCAGTAACATATGTAGTACCTGCAGTCGTACCTCTAATATATCCATCATCAGTTATATATGCAATTCTACTATTATCAGATTTCCAAATAATATCTGCTTTAAAATCTTTATTTCCATTAACAATTGGATTGACTTTTCTTTTTTCATTTAAATCAAGTTTTAACTTATCATTTTCAAATTCAACAGAATATATTGCGTCCCCCTCTACATTTACTTTTAAAATGTTTTCTTTAGAACTATATTTAGACTTTACAATTATTTCTGCTTCTCCCTCACTAATTGAATGTATTATACCATCATTATCTACTTGTACAATTGATGGATTAGTACTTTTATATTTATAACTACTATTCTTTTTAGGTTCAGTTTTACCATACATATTTATTTGATATTTATCATTTGTAATCATTGATACTTCATTTGTTGTAAGATAAAAAGTTTCTTTTTCACCCCACCAATATAAAAACCCTTTTACAATAAAAACAGCACAAGCTATATAAAATATAGATAAAACCGTTGTTGAAAAAAATTTTTTAAATACGTCTTTTATTTTATTTTTTGAATTAAACTGCATAGTATCACCATATAAATTATAACATGTAAATTATTATTAAACTAAAATTTTTTTAATTTTTTTAACTTTTTGTGTACACCTATATAAAAATATGTTATAATTAATTTAGTTGCAGGTGTAGTACAATGGTTAGTACACGGCCTTGCCAAGGCTGGGATGCCAGTTCGATTCTGGTCACTTGCTCCATTTGAATTCAAAGTACGTCAGAGATGATGTGCTTTTTATTTTTCAAAGTGTTTTCTTTTGTAGAAAGGAGGCACTTTTTTCTATGAAAATAAAACTATTACAAGAGTTAAATCCTAGTCAAAGAACATTAAAAGCAATTAGTTCTACTCATCCATATAAGATACAAATAACTAGTGGGAAAATAAATATTCTTGAACCTACTAACATAGAAACTATTATTCCTATAAGATATTTATTATTTTATAAAACTAAAATAATTGAGTTTTATGAATATCCTGAAGA
>JAEEGL013955332.1_pt1 | contig 11974 bp, 6 predicted proteins | sample 9134231 | NCBI WGS metagenome assembly JAEEGL01 (sample SAMN16246548, study PRJNA631951) | gut metagenome | biome: gut microbiome; feature: rumen; material: fiber-attached | host: Bos | place: Iran: Karaj | collected 2018-10 | reverse complement strand
GAACATGCTGCGATGTGCCCGATGTACCTCGGCGTCAAGATGGTCATCGCCAAGGGCATCGAGCGCATTCACAAGGCAAACCTCGTCAACTTCGGCATCCTGCCGTGCCTCTTCGCCGACCCGGCCGACTACGACCGCGTCCAGGCGGGTGACGACCTCGAGGTCGCGGACTTCCGCGCCGCGCTCACGGGCGACGGCACCCTCGTTGTCCGTGACAAGACGCAGGGCTTCGACTTCCGCGTCGTGACGGAACTTTCCGCCCGCGAGCGCGAAATCATCGCCGACGGCGGCCTCCTCGCGCACGTCGCCCGAGGCTGAGACGTTTGGCTTCTAGCTTTTGACTTTTGGCCATCGCCTACGGCGCGAGACGGCCGAGGCCGTCTATTTCGTCGAAATGGTGGTCGTAGGAGAGAACGCGTGAGCCGGTCTCGAAAGCCGTCGCCGCTATCCAGATGTCGTTCTGGGGGATTGGCCGTCCCTTGCGGCGGAGGGAGTGCGCAATAAGGGCGTAGCGGTCGGCCACAGCGTAATCCGCTGCCCGAAAATGGACATTTGGGCGGTTGAGGAAGCGGCCCAAAGCGATGCCTGCCGTTGAGGCGACCCCTCTTCTGTAAAAACCTTCTGTGATCTCTGCGAAGGTCGCGGCAGGGATAATGATCTCCTCGCACTCGGCGAGAAAAACGGCTATTTCACTTTTGCCTTGAACCATGTCTATATAGACATTGGAATCCATGCAGACTTTCACTTTTCACCCTCCGCCACGTACAGCCACGGCTTGTATTCGTCTTCTTCGACCTTCTCAAACGCCTCCTCAATCTCGCGCTTAATTGCTTCGGCGTCTTCGGCGCTCATCGTTCCGACAAACTCCGAAAAGTCGTTTTTCGGCTTTTGGCGCTTTTCGCCGAAGGCGTCCGTGAGCGCCTCAACGACTGTGGCGTTCATGCTGCGTCCGGTCTCTCTGGCGCGGGCGGCCAGACCAGCCGCCACGTCATCGGGTATGTTGCGTATTGTCATCGTTTTCATGGTCGATTTCCTTTGTGATGTCACATTTGATTGCGTGTGCAATCAAATGTGACATCCATTATAGCACACTTTCTGCCAACTTCGCCGCATTTTGCTACAATTATTGTGTCTATTTTGCGAATATCGCACGCAAAAGAGGTGTTTGGCGACATCTTCTTTGAGACATGGATTGCAGGGCACGCCACTTTCATTTCCCGCGCCGAGCGGCGGGCGCTTGGTAATACAGAGGTGCGGAAGGAGGAAGAGGAAGATGAAAAATGCTTACGAGAAGAACACGGTCAAGTATGAATCATACAAATTGGCGTTCGACATGATAGCCGAAGCCAAGGAGAGACAATGCCCTCTTCAGGCAATTGCCATTGAGGAAAGTATCTTGACGGATAGACTTTCGTCCACACTAAATGTTGGCAAAGAGGGGGCAGATCCGTTTGACACACTTGGTCAAGTTCTAAGGGCGTGGCACCCAAACGATTCAAAGAAGGCTCCAAATCCAAATTCAGCTTTGTTTGACGATGAAATGGAGAAGCTTTATCCAAGGCTAAAGGCATGGTGGAACGAGCGGAACGCTCTTTTGCATGGTGTCGCAAAATCTGCGAATGGGCAAGGGCCGGAAACAAAGGCTGAGGATGTTGCTTGTCGTGCCATGGCTGCTTTGGAGGAAGGAGAACGATTGGTGAGAGAAGTTGACAATTGGTTAAAGAAGCAACTCAACAAGATTTCACAACTCAAATGAGGGGCCGGATAGAATTGTCTAACAATTGCGATTAACTGGGAAGATATTCATTGTCGTCACAATAACGTAAGATTTGGTGAAGAAGTGGAAATATAAAATGGAGAATTTGTTTTCGCTACAAGTTTCGCTGCTCGAAACAGTTTAGGAGAATAACTATGACTACTGGAAGAAAGATGCTTGTTTGTCTCACGGCGTGGGCGCTCATGTCGGCCTCGGCCCTTGCCGACACGCCTACGGTCTCAAACATCGTCGCGAAGCAGCGGTATCCATGGAACGGGTTGGTCGATATAACCTGCACCGTGTCGGGTATCGACGGGGCGACCGATGAACTCAAGTTCGCTGTGGCTGCCTTAGAGCCTGAGTCGGGCAGTACCAACAAGCTCTCGCATCTCTGGGTCATGCGGGATGGAACGAGATTGACAGACCTCACGGTTCCCACGAACGGCAACTACAGACTATTATGGGACGCCACGGAGAATTTTGGCGAGGTGAACCGCAGCAACATGGTCGTTCGTATCAGCCTCAAGGAGGTACACAGTAAAGTCCAGCTCTGGGAGGGAGGCCCCTACTGGGCCGAGACGAACATCGGCGCTGAAGAGCCGTGGGAGTCTGGTCTCTACTTCTGGTGGGGCGACACCATCGGCTACAGGCGCGAGAACGACGCGTGGGTGGCAAGCAATGGCTCGGCAACGAACTTCTCTTTCAAGTCGGGGAACGCGCCGACTTACAACAAGAACTCCTCCACTCTACAGAGCGGTGGGTGGATTACGGCGAACAATGTACTAGCCCCTGAACATGACGCGGCGCAGATTCACTGGGGCGGGAGTTGGCGTATGCCGACAAAACAAGAGCTGTCCGACCTCAACAATAAATGCGATTGGACATGGATGACGAATGGTGTGCCTGGGTACAGTATCTGCGGCACGGGTACTTACGCCTCCGCAAGCATTTTCATCCCTGCTGTCGGCAGAGGATTCGAGACTTCCCTTTCCCTTATCAGTACGCACGGGTTCTACTGGTCTTCTGTTCCGGGTTCAAGCCGTTACTACGCATGGCACCTTTCCTGTGCTTCGGGCGGACATCACATGTACACCGACTGGGGACGCTACGATGGCTTTCCGGTTCGGCCCCTGCAAGGCTTCTCCGAGGCACCATCCATGGCGGCGGCGAATGCGGGGGATTCCGCACCTTTTCCCCTTGACACGCGCAAGGGTACCCGTTCGGCGAGGGCGACGGAGCCGCTTGCCTACTCGACCGCATGGAACAACGCCACCGGCGTCACAATCTCCATTGACGGCACGGAGGTCTTTTCAGCCGCCGCACCAGCCTCCGGCGACTACATTTGGAACACCGAAGGCATCCTAGACGGCCTACATACCATCACGTTCAATGATGGTACTGAGACGTTGAGCGCACAGTTCGCCACCGGAGTGGCGGTTTTAAACGTCGCCGCGAAACAGCGTTATCCATGGAACGGATTGGTCGATATCACCTGTACCGTGTCTGGGATTGATGGAACGGCCAATGGACTCTGGTTCGCTGTGGCGGTTGTTGATCCGGATTCCGGCGATGTCCGCGACGTTTCACATTTCGGGATCTTGCGGAGCGGGACGAATTCAAACAGCCGCACGGTACACACCAACGGCAACTATAGGCTGCTTTGGGATGCTAGAACGGACCTCGGAGAGGTAATCTGTAGCAACATGGCCTTGCGCGTTGCTCTCACAAAAGCACATCGCAGAGTCCAGCTTTGGGCGGAAGGTCCGTACTGGGCTGAGACGAACATCGGTGCGGAGGAGCCGTGGGAGTATGGCTGGTATTTCTGGTGGGGCGGTACTGCGGGCTATAGGCGTGAGAACAACGTATGGGTGTCGAGCAGTGGCTCATCGTCGGGATTCTCGTTCAGTTCGGGGAATACGCCAATCTATAACAAGAAACGTGCCGTTCTTCAAAACGAGGGATGGATCACGGCGGACAATGTTTTGGCACGGTGGCACGACGCCGCTTGGACGCATTGGGGTGGCAGTTGGCGCATGCCGAATTGCGACGAGTTGTCGGCGCTCAACAACAACTGCGACTGGGCGTGGACGACGATGAAAGGCGTGAACGGTTACATTGTCCGTGGCAGAGGCAACTTCGCCTCTGCAAGCATTTTCCTTCCTGCGGCCGGAGTCGGCCGAGGGACTTCCCTTAACTCCGCCGACTCGTACGGCTACTATTGGTCGTCCGTCCCATGCGAGGACGACTATTACGACGAGTCAAGGATCCTCTACTTCTATTCGGGCTACCATAACGCAGACTACTACGCCAGCGACCGCTACTGTGGACTTCCAATTCGGCCTGTCCAAGGGTTCGCCGACGCAATTGTTCTGGACATGACGGACAGTCTTGCGGGGGATTCCGCGCCCTTTCCGCTCGACACGCGCACAGGCGTCCGAGTAGCAAGGGAGATGGAACCGCTTGCTTACTCGACGGTTTGGAACGCGGACGTAGCCGGGGTGTCGATTTCCCTCGATAGCGTCGAGTTGTTCTCGGCAGCCGCACCGGCTGTTGGTGACTTCGTTTGGAACGCCTCGTCCGCCTTGGCTGGTATCCATGAGCTTTCATTCACCGATGGCGTTGAGACGCAGCGCGTTGAGTTTGGAGTTAATCCAAGCACAGTCCTTTTTGGTGCCAACGGTGGCGAGGGGACGATGGAGCCATTCCATCTTTTCAGCGGCGCGGAGCAGACGTTGCCGCCCTGTGAGTTTACGAACACCAACGGCTTCTTCCTCGGCTGGGCACTCACCGCCGATGGCGAGGCGACTCTCTTTGACGGTGATTCGACGGCGGACATTGCGGTCGAACCAGGTGAGACGATCACGCTCTACGCGATATGGCATAAGGAAAACACGTCAACCTGCGCCATTTGCTTCGATGCAAATGGGGGCAACGGCGTTATGCCAAAGTGGGTCTTTGCATTGGGCGAGGATGTGATGTTACCTCACGCAACCTTTACTCGTAACGGCTATATATTCGCAGGCTGGGCGCTTGAAGAAGATGGCATTGTTTGTTACAAAGACAGGACGGTTTTATCAAACTTCACCACAGTTGCTGGCGAAACGGTCATCCTTTATGCTGTCTGGGCGAATGCACTCGTGACCTTTGACGAGAACGGCGGCAATGGGACGATGGAGCCGTTCTTTCTTTTCGCAGAGGCAGAACAAAGCTTGCCCCTTTGTGCGTTTTCCAACACCAACGGCTTCTTTCTCGGCTGGGCGCTGAGCGCCGACGGCGAGGCAACGCTTCTCGATGGCGATTCGACAGCGGATATTGTGGTCGTGCCAGGTGAGACGGTGACGCTGTATGCCGTATGGCACGAAGGAAACGGCGGCAAGGGCCTTTCAGTGAAATACTACGATATCTCGTCTTCGGGCTACTCGACTTGGACGCAATCCGAGGCGGCGATGACGAACTACTTTGTCGGAAGAACGCCGACCATAGAAACAAACACGCTTGACTGGGGTGAAACTCTCGATGTCGGGTTTTCTTCGTCTATTGGAAGCGAAGGAAACAGCTGGATTTCAGCAGGGTTGACACGACCTGATTCCACATGTCACTTTCATGGTGGTTATGCTTCGAATTCGAAGAGTTATTTTGCTTTGTTCCTTAATGGGTGTTTGCATATCGTGGATTCAGGTGTTTATGAATTCGCAGCTGTAGCCGACGATGCTGTTGTAGTTTATATTGATGGCGAATTGGTTCTCTACAATGGATCGAATTGGGGCACGATGTCAACTTGCCAAAAGAGTTTGTCCCTTGGCCCGCACACAGTTTCAATAGGGTTCTACGAAGCTTCGGGTGGACAAGGACTTTCCATCCAGTGGAAGAAACCTGGCGACACCTCCTATTCGCCTCTGCCGCAGTCAGTCTTGTCCTACGGCATGACAGCCTACGCCGTGAGCTTTGATGCGAACGGCGGCGATGGAGCGGTAGCGAAGCAGGTCTATCCCTCTGGCGAGGATGTGACGCTTCCGTCTGCATCGGCGTTTGCGCGCGACGGCTGCACCTTCGTTGGATGGGCGACTGAACCTGATGGACCGATTGTGTACGGGGATGGAGAGACGATTGCAGAGGGAATTGATGCCGCGAGCGGCGAGACGATTACACTTTACGCCCGCTGGTCGCTTGGGACATACACAGTCCACTTCGACGCCAACGGCGGTACAGGTGCGCTGGCCGACCAGATGCGTTGGTTGGGAATTCCCGAAGTCCTGAACTCCAACACTTTCTCGCGGACAGGCTACACTTTCAGTGGCTGGGCGGAAAGCGCGGAAGGAGAAGTGCTATACACAGACAACGCGCTTGTAACGAACCTAGCGAATGCAGTTGGCGCAATGGTTACGCTTTATGCCGAATGGACGCCAAACGAGTACAACATTCGATTCCACGATGAGCAACAGGGACTTCTCGTGTCCTACTATGACATTGCATCCATTTCCGATTCAAGCTGGTACAACAACGTAAACACGTATGAGAAATGCCTCGCATATCATGCTGCGCTCACACCAACCATCGTCGCGAATACGGCTGATTGCGGCGACATTTTTGATTTTGGAATCACAGGGTCGGATACATCAGCGGTATTTCATGGAAAATACGCCGATGGAAACGGCGCTGAGAACTTTGTTGCAATGTTTTGGGGTTTCATCGAAATTCCAGAAGACGGGTCATACTCATTTAGGATTCATCACGACAACGGATGCGTCATCTACGTTGACAAGCAGCTTGTCTATGGATATTCAGGTCTTAGAAATTGGACGACATTTTCCTGCTTGCTAACTGCCGGTAGTAAGGAAATCATTATGGCCCTCCATGAAGGAACAGGCGACCAAAGGTTGCAGCTTCAAATGCAAGGCCCATCGGATGCCGCGATGACAGGCTTGTCGCAGTCGATTCTTTCGTACGGGACGCCGCCCGTGAATCAGACCTTCACCTACGATTCGTCACAGCCATTGGCGACAGACACATTTGCCCGTACGGGCTACACACTTGCCGGCTGGGCGACGGAGAAGGATGGCACAGTCGCTTATGCGGACGGGGCAACAGTTCAGAACCTTGCGACCAACGCGGGCGATGTCGTAGACCTCCACGCGATCTGGACGACGAACACCTATACCGTCTGCTTCGACGCGAACGGGGGTGTGGGAACGATGGCCGACCAGCCCTTCGTTTACGACGAGGCGGTGGCGTTGTCGACAAACGTCTTCACACGGGCGAACCGCTTCTTCGCGGGTTGGGCGATGGAGGCGGGCGGCGCGGCCGTTTTCGCGGACGGCGAAGTCGTCTCCAATCTGACGGCGGCGGCAAACGGCGTGGTGACCCTCCACGCCGTCTGGGCCGAAGCCGATGGTCGCATTCTCTTCGACGCCAACGGTGGCGAAGGGAGGATGACGCCGTTCCTCCTGTACGCTGAGGCAGTACAGATGCTGCCGCCATGCTCCTTCTCAAGCACCAACGGCTTCTTCCTCGGCTGGGCGCTGAGTGCAGACGGCGAAGCGACGCTCTTTGATGGCGATTCGACGGACGAAATCGCCGTAGAACCAGGCGGGACGATTACACTCTATGCCGTGTGGGAACCTCTGCCACCTTTCATTGTAATTGACCTAAGTGCCGGAAGTTCGGCGGAGTCCTATCCAGTATCGTACCTTTCCGCTCCTCCAGAGGGCGGCTTCAACGCGGACGAATACAAGACATCAAAACTGGTGATGCGCCATATTCCGGTAGGCACCTTCACGATGGGATCGCCAGTCGGTGAGGTAGGACGTAGCGACACCTATGAGGCGCAACATGATGTCACGCTTGAATGTCCTTTCTATATGGGTGTTTTCGAGGTGACGCAACGACAGTGGGAGCTCGTGATGGGAAGCACCCCGTCAAGCCATAAGGGAGACTGTCGCCCAGTTGAATGCGTTTCTTACAATGATATTAGAGGCTCCTCGTTCGGGGCGCAATGGCCCGCTTCCAGCGCAGTCGATGCGACGAGTTTCATAGGGCGGCTTCGGTCACGGACAGGATGCGACACCTTTGATCTTCCGACTGAGGCCCAGTGGGAGTACGCCTGTCGGGCCGGAACCATGACAGCACTGAACTCCGGCATTAACCTCGCAAACACGGGAAGCGATACGAACATGGCCGAGGTGGGACGGTACAGTTACAATCGGAGTGACGGGAAGGGCGGTTATTCACAGCATACTACGGTCGGCTCCTATCTCCCGAATGCGTGGGGCCTTTACGACATGCATGGCAATGTGTGGGAATGGTGCCTTGACTGGTGGCAGTCGAGCCTTGATACAATGGCCGTGACGGACCCCCAAGGGGCAGCCACTGGTTCCGACCGCTCCGTGCGTGGTGGCGGTTATCAAAACGACGCTCTCTACTGTCGCTCCGCTTACCGCTGCGGCTACTGCTACCCGTCAGGAAGATATGGTGATTACGGATTGCGCCTTTCCTCAACAATTGTGTTTCCATCAACCTACGCCATCCGCTTCGACGCGAACGACGGTGAAGGGGCGATGGCGAAACGCGTCTATGCTTCGGGCGAGTACGTAACGCTTCCGTCCGCGACACTCACACGCGACGGCTACACCTTCGCTGGCTGGGCGACTGACCCTAACGGGCCGATTGCGTATGAGGATGGCGAGACGATAGAGGGTGGGTTCGACGCCGAGAACGGCGAGACGATTACGCTCTATGCGCTGTGGTTGTATGAACCGCTTGAAGAGGTGCTTGACGCGACGAACCTCATTTGGCGCACGGGCGGCGACCGCATCTGGCACGCAATAAAGACGGAGGAGGTTCCGACGGGCGGCTTCGGGCGGAGCGGCGCCATCGGCAACGGCGAGTCCTCATGGGTCGAGACAACCGTCAAAGGGGCGGGGACGCTCTCCTTCAAATGGCGGACGTCGTGCCAGAACCGCCTTGACATGATTCGCCTCGCCGTCGATGGCGAGAACAAGAACAGGCTCTTCGGCCAGAGCAGCTGGGAGACGGTCTCAGTCGAAGTGTCCGGCGTCGCGGAACATACCTTCCGCTGGACCTTCACGCGTGGGGCGAGCGGCAGCGCGGGCGAGAACTGCGCCTGGCTCGACGAGGTCGTCTGGATGCCCGACATGGCGGCGAACGCGCGGGCGTTGACGGTCGCGAGCCGCTACGATGTTTGCGAACCGGCCATTGGCACGCATCCGTATGCCTGGGGCGATGACATTTCCGCCTCCGCGGGGGCATTCTACTCAAACGGCCTTGAACGCGCGACCTGCACGGGCTGGACGGGGACGGGAAGCGTCCCGGCGACCGGCGCGGAGACGAACACCACGTTCACGCTTGAGGGGGATTCGACCCTGACTTGGTCGTGGGCCACCGAATATCGGCTCGACCTCGGCGTAGAAGGGGAGGGAACACTCAGCCGCGAGTCGGACTGGTTGGCCGAAGGGGCGATGGAAGTCATTACGGCGACACCAGGGCTCTACCAGCACTTCGTACGCTGGGAGGGCGACACGGACAGCTGCCGGCTGACCGGTGCCATTCTCCGCGCCCCGATGACGAAGGGGCGGTCAATTCGCGCCGTCTTTGAACAGGCGACATGTACGCTGTCGATCGCGGACGCCTTAGGCGCGGCGTGGCCGACGAACGGCCTCCACACCTTCGACATGGGAACCCAAATCTCCGCCTGGAGCACAAACGTCGTCGCCGGAGACCGTACACGTTACCTCTGCACGGGCTGGACTGGTACGGGAAGCGTTCTGGCATCGGGCGCGGGGACGAACGCGGTCTTCACACTCCTTGAGGATTCTTCCATCGCCTGGACGTGGCAGACGAACTACCTCGTCCGTGTGACCGTCGTCGGCGACGGGACGACGGACATTGGCGAGGCCTGGATCGCGGCGGGGAGCAATCTTGTCGTGACGGCGACACCGGGCGGAACGGCCTACACGGCGGCCGTGTGGTCGGGCGACATTGAGGGGGCGGTACCGGATGGGTTGCGCATCACCATTCCCGTTGACGGTCCGAAGGACATCTCCATCGCCTTCAACGCGCTCAGTGTCGGACGGGCGCTGGAGCAAGAATCCCGCGATTGGATGACAGGCTCGGATGGTGCGCCGTGGACGCCTGTCACGTCGGGAACGCACGACGGCATTGACGCATGCATGTCGGGGGCGATTGTCGGTGGCTACGGCGAGAGCGTTCTGTCCGCGACCTTCTCGGGGGCGGGCGACCTTTCATTCTGGTGGCGGCTTGGCGACTCCACTTCGACATGCGGCATCGACCTCTACGTCGACGGACAAGATGTCAACGTCTGGCTCGTCGATGCGGCAGGCTGGACGCAGGAGACCATCTCCCTTGGAGAAGGCGACCATGTCGTCGAATGGATTTTCTGGGGCGATGGCCTCGACCCACTGGCCGCGGCGTGGCTGGACGAAGTGGAATTCACCGGCAATGAAGAACCCTCGACGGAGACGCAGACGACGCCCGTTCACGTCCCCTACGTCTGGCTCGACGCCTTCAATCTCGGCGACACGACCGAGGCCGGGTACGAGACAGCCGCGAAGGCGTTGGCCGCCAACAGGCGCAACGCCGTCTGGGAGTGCTATGTCGCGGGGCTCGACCCGACAAACGCGGCATCGGTGCTGCGGGCGACCATCCGCCTTGAGAACGGCGACCCCGTCATCGGCTACGAACCCACGCGTCCAGCGCACACTCCTGCCGAATGGTACAAGGTGGACGGCAAGCGGACTCTGGGCGACATTTGGACACCGAAGGCCGAGGGCCACCGCTTCTTCCGCGTCAGGATCGAGATCCCCGAGGAGTGATGGGTTTTTGCTTTGTCGGTTGCCGGTGGTAACCGACGGCCGATAACCGAACTCGGCAACCGATTGCTTTCGGCTACCGGCTACCGACAACATGCCTCACTCCGCTTGCTCGATCAAAAACACCGCTGTCTCGCCCTTTTTGATTTTCTCCTTGATGGTTGCCACAAGTTTTTTCATGAATTCGTTGTCGACGGCCACTTTCTCGATCAAGACCGTCGCTTTTTCCATATCGCCCGCCTCGCGGTAGAATTCTGCTTTCATCACCTCGTCTTCAATGAAATTCTCAATGAGCCAGAGGGCGTTCTCGCGAAAGAGCGTTTGGTCGGTTTTGTCGACAGCCCTCTGCTTGCCCTCCTTGCCATCTCTGAAATAATAGTCGTTGTAGGCATGGTGCAACATCATGCGGACGTTTGCCTCTTCCTTATTGTCGCGGAATTTCTCCTGCGACAATTGCGCGAAAGCCTCTTTCATTTCAGCAAAGGAAAGCAATCCCTGTTCCGCCGAAAATCCTGATTCGGCATAAACGCTCTTTTGCCTAGAAACGATGAAGTACTTTTTGCACTTTGGACATTTTTGCACATCGGAAATCTCAGGCATCATTGGCGCGATGCATTTGTTGTCCGACCATACCACGGCGCCGAACGTGTTCCCCGAAGCTAGGGACATGATTTCCTTCGTCTGTCCGCAGTGTGGACATGTGAGGATTTGCGGAGGTCCTGGCAACATGGCCAAACAAAGTGATGTAGCGCACATCAGTGCGATTGTAGCCGATTTGGTGATGTTCATGTTTTTTCCTTTCTAAGTTGACTCTTTGCCAAACAGCGTCATAAGTATAGCAAATCCAACTCACACGTGCAAGCGCCATCGCATAGGACGTTTCTCCCTGCTTTTGCGACGGGGGATAGGAAGCGGTTCCCGGCTACCGGCTACTGACAAATATGCCACGCGGCAAGAGCCTTTGTGCTAAACTAGTTGCATACAATTCAACCTTTGCCGCAAAGGCAAACTGAGTAGTGAGGCATTTATGAAGACCAAGGTACAATCGAAGGACGTGGCTCCGATTCGCGTGGGAATCGTGGGACTTGGACGCGCTGGCTACGGCATGCAGGCGCAGGAGCTTGCGGCGCGGCCGGACAAGTACGCCATCGTGGCGGGGTGCGACATCGTCGCGTCGCAGCGCAAGCGTTTCGCGGAGAAGTTCCCCTCCGCCCGCGTCTACGCAAAGGCCGCCGAACTCATCGCCGACCCGAACGTCGACCTCGTCACCGTCGCGACGCGGACGCCGACCCATGTGGAGATCGCCATCGAGGCGCTGCGCGCCGGCAAGTACGTCATGTGCGAGAAGCCGATCGCCGTTTCGTACAAGGAG
>JAEEGL013453678.1_pt1 | contig 11974 bp, 11 predicted proteins | sample 9134231 | NCBI WGS metagenome assembly JAEEGL01 (sample SAMN16246548, study PRJNA631951) | gut metagenome | biome: gut microbiome; feature: rumen; material: fiber-attached | host: Bos | place: Iran: Karaj | collected 2018-10 | reverse complement strand
GCCATGCGCTTGGTCGCTCCCATCACGTTGGTCGGGTTGATCGCTTTGTCGGTGGAGATCATCACGAACTTCCCTACTCCGTGTTTCATGGACATCTCGGCCAGTTTTGCTGTGGCAAAGGTGTTGTTCTTGATGGCCTCGCTGGGCTGACCTTCCATCAGCGGCACGTGCTTATGCGCCGCGGCGTGGAATACGACTTCGGGCTTGTACTTGTCGAACAGGATATCCATTCGCTCCTGATCCACAATATCTGCTATGCCGGGGACAATGATCTGATTGGGATCTTTGTCGGTCTTGTTAGCCAGGTTCAGCTCTTTCTGCATGGCGATCAGTTCCTGCTGGATGAGGAACATCTGCACTTCGCACTGTTCGATCAGAACGAGTTTCGTGGGCTCGTTCCTGAGGATCTGGCGGCAGAGTTCACTACCGATGCTCCCACCGGCTCCGGTCACGAATACTGTCTTGCCGCAGATGATGTTCTTGATGTTATCGGTATCCAGTTTGATGGGATCTCGCTGTAAAAGGTCTTCGATCTCCACTTTTCTGAGCTTAGTTACATCCACTTGCCCCAGAGTCAGCTGTGCCATGGAAGGAACAATTCGGTAAGGCAGTTTGGCTTGTTGAAGGGTCGTGACCAGCTCCTGGAGACGTTTGGGAGAAGCCGATGGCATGGCAATGATGGCTTCCTGAAGGTGTAAAGAATTCCTTAGTTTGTTATCGGTCAGCAGATTAGGTGGACCATAGACTTTGATCCCATGGACTCTTGCTCTCCATTTGTTGGAGTTATCATCAAACAAGGCAACGACTTCCATGCCCATGCCTTTGTTATCGATCTCTTCCACCAGTTCGGCACCCACATCACCGGCACCAATGATTGCCACGTTCTTGGTTTCTTCGGCCTTTTCCAGTTCATCGAACTTGGTTTTGTTGGTGACATATTCACGGAGTATGCGTAATCCGGTTCGGAGTCCTACCCAGAAGAGGAAGGACAGGATCACATCCATGATCAGAACAGACCTCGGCGTGTTGATATATTTCCAGCCGTTGGGAACTTGGAGGAAGATGTAAGTGAACAAAGAGTAACACCCCAGTGAATAGATGAGCCGCTTGACATCGCCTATGCCGTAATACTTCATGATGCCGGAGTATTGACCGAACATCCCCAGAAAGAAGACCTTGGCCAACACAGTATAGGAGACCAAGCTCATCACCATCCCACTGAAATAGTGCTTGTTGCCACCCGTCAGCGCATAGAGGTCAAAGTCAAACCTCAGCATCAAGGCAAATATCCGTGCCGCCTCAAACGCTACTACACTAGATAATATCAATATGATGGAACGTACATCGCTCCATCGAATTAAGTTTCTTTTGAATTTCATTGTTCAGACTGTAATAATCTGAGTTAAGCAAAGTTTTCTTTGATCGTCTCCACAATATAAGCCACATCTTCATCGGTCACGCATGGACCAGACGACAGACAGAGTCTTATTTAAAATTGAATGGTTAAACATACTCCTTCAGAACATTACAATAGCACTCGATGACATAATCCACATCTTCATCGCTCAGGCAAGTATGGAGAGGTAAAGTAATTTCGTTGGAATAACGAGCGTAGGCATTGGGATAATTCACGATGGAGAAGTCCTGATTCTTGTAAGCCGTGTGCATTGGGAGCGGTTTGTAATGCACATTGGTCGCAACACCCAGCTCTGCCATCTTGACAATGATCTCCCGACGCTGCTGATCTGTGATCGGCTCACCGTTTTTCTTGAAAACACGACTAATATACAGATGCCCAGAAGATTGATGATCCTCTGTATAATGCGGCAGAGATTCTACACCCAAGGGACGAAATGCAGCATCGTACCGTGCGATAATCTCTCGACGATGTTTCAGCATCTGGGGATACCGCTCGAACTGAGCCAATCCCATGCCGGCCATGATATCGGTCATATTGCACTTATACCACGGTCCTACGATGTCATACTCCCAGGCTCCCAGCTGGGTCTTGGCTAGGGCATCCTTGCTCTGACCATGAAGACTAAACAACTGCAACTGGTGATAAATCTCCGCGTCATCTACTCCTGGAATGCTCCGCCAGGTCATCGCACCGCCTTCGGCCGTCGTGAAATTCTTCACAGCATGGAAAGAGAAATTAGTGAAATCCGCGATTGCACCTACACTCTTCCATCCATCGTCTGTCTTTGTCTTCGCACCCAATGCATGAGCAGCATCAGCCAAGACCGCCACACGCCCCAAGGCTTTCTGTATCCGATTTGTAGGTTGGAAAAGCCCCTTCTTGCGCTCAACGATCTCAAAAATCCGTTTATAATCGCACGGGATCCCGGCTATATCAATCGGGATGATTGCCTTAGTCCGCTCAGTAATAGCCGTCTCCAAAGTATCATAATCCATCTCTAGGCTATCCCTTTGACAATCTACCAGAACCACCTTGGCACCAACATGTACGATCACTGATGCCGATGCAGTGTAAGTATAGGCACAGGTGATCACCTCATCCCCTGGTCCCACACCCAGCAACCGCAGTGACATCTCTCCGCAAGCCGTCTGACTGTTCAAACACACACAATTCGGCACCGTATCCGGCACACCGACATACCCCGCCAGCAGCTTCTCCAGCTTCTTGACCTTAGGTCCCGTCGTGATCCAACCCGAACGCAGTGCCTCCGCCACCTGCTCAACCTCCCGCTCCGACACATCCGGCGGGCTAAATTTAATTGTTCTTCTTTTCACTTTGATACTACCGTCCACAATGTTTGAAAAATAAGTTTGATATCACCTAAAAATGTTCGATCTTGTACATATTGCTCATACAAAGATAACTTCAATGGTAAAATTTCATCTTTGTAAGTTTTTTCAGGATTATCCGACTTTGACAAAATTTCTTCTTCATTTCTAAATTTAATAGATGCTGGATCCGTAATTCCTGGTCTCACTTGATGAACAAAACACCATCTTTCAGAATATACCTCTACCCATTTACGAACTTCCGGTCTTGGACCGACTAGACTCATGTCACCTTTCAACACATTCCATAATTGTGGTAACTCGTCCAGCTTAGTTTTTCTTAAAATTTTCCCTATTCTTGTAACACGTGTCGTCGATCCTGCGTCAAATGAACCTTTTTCAGCATCTTTCCGAACAGCCATTGTTCGAAATTTCAATAACCGAAAATCCTTTCCATCCTTTCCAACTCGCATTTGTCTAAAGAAAACAGGAAAACCGTCATCTACTGCTACTGCAGTAATGCAAATTAGAAATATTGGAAATAAAATAAGAAGACCTATAAAAGACGCGAAAATGTCAAAAAATCGTTTCAATTCAAGCAAAGCAAATAAATTTAAAACTAGCTATATTTCTTCTTAAAAAAGCCATAGATTGTTCCAACACCATAAGATATATGAACACATGCAAATAATATGGGCAAACATAATAAATATTTTACGCCATATCGATACACACAATACAAAGTCGCAACAAGGTTAGATATTAAATAAAGTGATATTACAAAAAGGAGGAAATACAAAAATAATTTAGAAACAAAAGATAAAACAAATAAAATAGCAAGCGTCATTACAAACAAACATGGGATCAAATGCCTTAATGAAACAAAATCTTTATTTAACCTAGATAATACTCCTATAGAAAAACCATTTGCATACATCTGTTTAATGCTCTCAAATAACGTTTTGCGAGCAAAATACGAACATTTGATTTGTGGATCAAAATATATTTGATACCCTGCTGTTCTAATTCGTGCATTATATTCATTATCTTCTCCCCTAGGTAAAGATTCATTCATTGCACCAATTTCATCAATAACACAACGTGGAAATGCTCCAAACGGAACCGTATCGACAAAACCCGCTTTTGCACCAACTCTAAATGCAGCCCCTCCAATACCAAAACGCGTTTTATTTAAAATAGCGTTTGCTTCTGCCATGATTTTTTTTTGTGATGGTACTATATCCCAAACACCACCAACATTTCCATAATTATTTGATACTTCACAGAAATGTTGAACTATTAACTCAACGTAATTAACACAATACAGCGCATGAGCATCCATTCGAATTACAATTGAACCACTTGATTCTTTAACCCCGATATTAAAAGCTGCTGATTGTATTCTCTTTGGATTTCGTAATAGAAAAAGATTTGAATGCCTCTTTGCGATATTAAAAACAATCTCACAAGTTCTATCTTTACTTCCTCCATCAACAACAAAAATCTCAATTAAACTTTGTGGATATGTTTGCGAAAAAATAGAATCTAAGCATTTTTCAATAAAATTTTCCTCATCAAATGTAGGAATAATTATTGATATTTTAATAGTTTTTTCCATTAGAATTGCAATATATTGATGTTATATTAGAAACAAGGATATCTGTTTAAGTAACTGTTTGTTTTATAATGCTATCTAAAGCAATCTTAAAATGTTCCACCTTATCGTTTCGATAGACAGACATACAAACAGAGAAATTCATGTAACTTTTTGATTAGAATTTGAGGACTAAGAAGAATACCTTATCAGTAATAGCTGTAATTTTGTTACACTAAGTCGCATATCTAACTTAGTATTACACATTTTATTTACCCGCTTTGAAGATTTTATAAGCTTATGCAATAATTCTCATGCATCCTGTTAATATTACTACACTTCAGTTTTTTAAAAGATACCACCTAATAAAAACTTGAATTATCAAATCACATCTTCTCTATCTTTGCTCTACCACTTTTTTCTTTACATAAGTTTATAAGCATATCATAGTCTACGAGGTAAACAATATATCAATATTGTCATCCCAAGGAATATACCTTTATGCCTTATCAACCACAGTAATGCACCATAAGCCATTCAATATTTAAGATTATTCTCCTTACATATATTCAATATAATTTTTAGCATCTCCATTTGAACAAGCCAAATTTCCTTTCTGTACTCCGCTATAACAAATCCATCTCGTACTTCCTCTGCTAAAGAATAATTACGAAAGACATCCTTTTTCAATATCCTCTCAAGTTCTTTCATTTCAAAATAATTTAATGCCTCTTCTCTTTAAAAATACTGATTGTATGATCAATTCCAATCATGTCCTGAATTAAGAATATCTATAGTTCTGTTGATAGCTTGTTGTATCCTGTAGTTAGCCTTCCACCCCAAGTTTCTCAATCGTTGATTGTCAAGTATAGCCTGCATCGCAACAGAATAACCTTTGCGCTCTGTTTCCGATGGCAGATTAAAGATTACCTTTCGCCCAGCCCATTCTGCGCAATAATGCGCAAATTCTTTCAGGTGAACATTACACAAATCGTTTGAAATGTTGTAAGAGATTCCTACATCCCCATGGATGAGAACATATAACATGGCATTTACAGCATCAGCCACATAGGTATATGAGAAGAATTGATCACCAGTACTTTTCAATACAATATCCTCCCCATTTAGAGCTTTGACAATGAATTGTGATGATGCCTTACTATCGCTCATTAGCATTGTTGGCCCAAAAATGCGACTTAAGCGTACAATTTTAACTTTAATTCCCTTTTCTGCAATGTACGACTGGCACATTGCTTCACTAACACGTTTCGACTCTGTATAGCACGAGCGTGCCGTACTCAAGTTTAGTTGCCCGGTATAGTCTTCCGTAAACACATCCTCACCACGTGCGTTACCATAGACCTCGACAGTGGAAGGATAAAGCACAGTAGCTCCACACTCTGTGGCCTTTTGTAATGCGAAATCTGCACCTATTACATTAATCTTTATTGTCTCAATAGGATATTGTGAATAAGCAATCGGATGTGTATTACTGGCTAACGGAATAATCCAGTCGGGGCAGATATCTCCTGGCAGTGGTTTCCTTACGTCCTGCTCTACAAAGTGGAACAAGTTATTATCATAATACTCTCCCAATCTCACTGATGCTTTTTCCTTACTACGGCCAACGGCATAGATACTGATATTCGCACCTTGCTTATTATATTTCATCAGTGCATCTATCAAACACACACCAATCAATCCTGTTGCACCTGTAATTAGGAACCTTTTCTCTTTTAATTCGTCAATACTAGAAACACTCAATATATTATCGAGGTCTTCCTGATACAAAGGATGCTGCTTATCTAATCTTCTTACTTCAGCCATGTTTCTTTATCCATTTTCAGGTAGCCCTTGAACATTTCAAGATCATCCTTGGTCGTTAATTTTATATTCTTATCAGAACCGGCTGCAAAGTGAAGCGTCTCACCCAACTCTACCATCATTGTATTCGTGTAAGCAGATCCATAGATTCCGATCCCTTTCTCATAAGCTTCATGATATGCTTCATCCAATCGACCAAATTTATAGGCTTGTGGAGTTGACACGCGACGCAGTGTTTCACGAGGAATGTACTGTTTTGTTGTAGTCTCATCCTCCGGATTTACTACAAAAATTTGTTCGTTGTAAGGAAGCGAGGTCACACCATTGCCAAATTCTTTGGCCTTCTGAATTACGTCAGACAAAACTGTTGCATCAACAAGCGGACGTATGCCATCATGAATGATAACAACATCATCAACATTTGCTATCCCCTCCAAATTATATATACCGTTGCGGATGCTCTCTTGCCCAGTTTTGCCTCCTCCTACCACCCACTTTAACTTGGTGATGTTAAATTGACGAGCATATGCCCACAACACGTCGTGCCATCCCTCAATGCACACCACTTCCATAGCATCTACCATCGGATGTTTTTCAAATCCCTCCATAGTATAAATGATGACAGGCTTATCATAAACGTTGATAAACTGCTTGGGGATGTTCTGCCCCATGCGAGTTCCGGAACCGCCAGCTATTATTACAGCTATAGTCATAAGTAATTAACTAAAAATACCTTCATTTCCAATATGCTTTGAAAAAATGATGACTCTTTCTTTTTTCTTCAGGTGGTAATTGCATATAATCACCATAAATAGATGATAAATATTCATCATATCCCTTTTGAGCTCTGAATTTTTCTCTCTCAAAATCAACAAGAATATAATTCTCCAGTGATTTTTTTGATATTCTTTCTTTTATGCCATAGCCAAATATAAATGCACCAACAAAGTTTGAATACTGATAAGAATATTGCTGGCATAATTTATCAAGCTTTATTATATTATTTCGATAATTAGAAAACAAATAAACGATTTTTGCACCGAAGATTAGGATATTTTTCACCAAGCCCTTTCTTCTCCGCAAAACAACAGTTTTCGCCATTATTTTATTTCTAATGGGATCAAGTTGTCGTAAAAACCTTTTTGATTCCTCCATACTGTCAGGCAAGCCATCAATAGGAAAAACATCAATATAAACCCCCATTTTTGTTTTTAATACAACATCTTCAATCATAACGGTTCTGTCATCAATTATTTTAGCAAATGGATAAATACAATCAGGATCCGTATGATAAGAAATAATAGAACAATTCCCCGCATGGAAAACTTTTAAAAATTGTTCATAATCCGGACGTGGCATCATAATATCAATGTCATCATCCCAAGGAATGTAACCCTTATGCCGAATCGCTCCCAACAATGTACCCCCAGCCAGAAAATACCGTAAATTATTCTGATCACAAAACAATGCCACCTTTTTCAGTATATCCAGCTGAATTTGTCTTAATTCATCAATTCCTATAATATTATTCATTATGAGTATTTTTTATCAATGCAAGCATATTGTCTAATTTGTTAAAAAAATCATCATTTTTATCAATTAAATCCTCCTTAGGAATTAACATTTCATTATTAATTTTCTCCTGTAATGATTCTGTTGTAAGATTTTTGATAAGATTTATCACCTCATCATCATTTTGTGCATTGATTGAATAACCTATTCCCAGTTTTTCAACTTTCTCTGATAGAAATGTTCCAGAAGATACTATAATCGGCACCTCAAAATATATAGCTTCATATAGCTTATTAGGCTCTGCATATCTGACATTTTCAGATGAATTACCATATGTTGATAAAAGTAAATCTAACTCACTATAAATTTTTGGTAGATCATCCGGATTTGAAAATATTCCATGAAAGAAACAATTCTTATACTTTTTTAACTTTAAAAATTCATCTGATACTGGTCCTCCATATATATGGAATTCATGCTGAGGATAGTTCCCACAGAATACTTTTATGAAATTCATTACAGAATGACGTGGGAAACCAACAAAACCTATTCGAATTACAGTTTTTTTTTGCTTTTTGTACGATGGTAATTCTAATACTTTTGGACTTAATCTATTTGGAATAATAAATGTATTTCTAATCTTCTCATTCCTAAAATGATATCTTAAAAAACCTTCAGATGTAAAAACCGAGCACAGAGATTCTCTGATAATTTTTTTATCAAAATATTCAAAAATATATTTTAAAATTTTACTAGAAAACCATGTATGCATCAAATCATATTCTTCATATATGTATTGTGCCTTTCCTTTAAAAAGTTTGAAAAATAATGCCACATCAAGCTGAACTATATAATACAACACGTCAATATTTTTATATTTTTTTATGACACTTCTTACCCCCTTTAATATAATTGGAACCCTTTTTATATATGAAAGTTCATTGGCATATTGTCCAATAATATTAACAGGAAAATCTATCATGTTATTTTTAAATTCAAATTTCCGGCTGAATGCATATACATCTACATCATATCCATTAGATATGAATTCCTTCACCCTTTTTATTTCCGCAATTGTCTGTATGGAATTAATTATAAATACAATTTTCATTTTTTGATTTACTCTAACTTTTTCGCTACTCTTTTACAGGCCAAGCCATCACCGTATGGATTCACTGCTTTGCTCATTTGGTTGTAATAGTTTTCATCATCTAACAACCTGGAAACTTCACCTACGATCTTATCATAATCAGTTCCAACCAGTTTCACTGTACCGGCTTCCAATGCTTCCGGACGTTCGGTCGTATCTCGCATGACAAGTACCGGTTTGCCCAGTCCAGGGGCTTCTTCCTGAATTCCACCACTGTCGGTAAGGACTATCGTGCTTTTTTCCATGAGATAAACGAAATCCAGGTACTCCAGTGGCTCTATGAAGAAAATATTTCCCAAATCAGACAACGTCTCTCCAAATATTTCGTGGATCGGCTTCCTTACGTTGGGATTTAGGTGCATTGGATAGACAAAGTCCACTTCTGGGTATTTCTTTGTCAGATCCTTGATGGCCGTGCACATACTGATAAAACCATCTCCAAAGTTTTCCCTGCGATGTCCGGTTATCAGAACTAACCGCCTATTTCGGTTTACATCATAGCCTACTTTGAGTAGATTCTGTTCCAGTTCCTTGTTTAGTTGCTGGTTCTTCTTGATCCGCTCCACCACCATGTAAAGAGCATCAATCACCGTGTTCCCAGTAACCGTTATCGTTTCTTCCTTGATATGTTCCTGAAGTAGATTCTGTTTGCTTAACGGCGTTGGGGCAAAGTTATAGGTAGCAATCCTGCTGGTCAACTGTCTATTGATCTCCTCTGGCCAAGGACTGTAGATATTATAAGTTCTCAGTCCTGCTTCAATATGCGCTACTGGAATCTGCTGATAGAACGCAGCCAGTGCTGCTGCAGTGGATGTAGTCGTATCTCCATGAACGAATACAATATCGGGTTTGGCATCTTTCAGGACATCTCGCATACCCAGCAGAACTCTTGCTGTGACATCATAAAGATCCTGCCCCTGTTTCATGATGTTCAGGTCATAGTCCGGAGTGATCTCAAATATCTTCAGTACCTGATCCAACATTTGTCGATGCTGCCCCGTCACACAAACGATCGTCTGAAACTGATCTGGATGTTTCTTGAATTCTAATACCAACGGCGCCATCTTGATGGCTTCCGGCCGGGTACCAAAAACGATAAAGACTTTTTTCACAAATTTTTAATAATTATGCTAATTTGGTATTAATGAAACTTATTATACTTCTTGCTCTATTTACTATTCTTAAATTCTGTGCTATCTGTAATGACTTCTCTCCCATTTTTTCTCGTAAAACAGGATCATTCTTTAAATTCTTTATAGCTTCTGCAATTTCAGTTACGGAATTAGGATCAATTCTAATGGAATTCTCGTTTGTTAAAATGTCATCATTGAAAAAGAGATTTGACGAAATAATTGGTAAACCACATGCCATTGCTTCAATAATAGCATTACAACATCCCTCACTTAATGTTGGAAGCACAAAAACATCTGCACTGTTAAGATAATCGATAATCTTATCGTGTGGAACTCTTCCTTTATATAATATTCCTTTACAATTAGGTATAGCCTGATCTGTTCCCTGAATATCACCAATAAAAATTGATTTTATGGATGTATCATTTAGAATCGTAATCGCATCTGCAACTCTCTTACTGCCTTTTCTATGAATAAACCCTCCAACAAATGCCACAATAAAATCATCCTTTTTATAACCTAATTTCTCTCTACAAGCATTTCTATCTTTTTTATAGAATTTATGTGAATCTATAGAATTAGGTAGCACTACGCATTTTTCTTCTTTTGTAAGTCCCAGAGAAATGCTCTCCATTTTGTTTTTGGATGAAACACAAATAACCCCTTTTACATAATTTGAAAAATTATCGATTTGTTTTGAATCATTCTTAATTGAAATTTGTGCTTCCCCTGTTGCGACAAATAACGGAATTGCATGTTTTTGAGCATAAGGATATACAGCTAAAGCATTATGCCAAAAATGCCCATATAAAACCGAGGGTTTATTTCCCATTTTCCGTATTCCCTTTTTAACAGCTAACTCAAAAAGGAATTTATTTGGAGAAAAATTTAATATTTTATAATTTGAAATTGTCGCTGTTAAGGGTTGATAGACATCTATTACATTTCTGTTTTGTGTTACTCGCTTTCTATAAACTGGATTTACAGATTCTCTCCTAACAATGCAATGCGTCAGACTCTGAGGAGCAACAACTGAACATTGAAGACCTTGATCCGCCAATTCACAAACTAATTGATCAACAAAAGTGAAATAAGGCCTTTTTTCTGTAGGATAACCGCTAGATATAATACAAATATCTCTTATCTGTGACTGCATAATGTTATAATATCTACAATTTTTTGACTTAAAAACTCAATGACATCTTACCCAATCACCTAATTTATTGTCCCATTCCATAGGTCTAAATTCTTCAAAACCACTACCTGGATAAAAGGTCAATTCACCGAAAAATACCCTTCCGTTAGTTTCGTAAAAATCAATACGAACAAATGGAATATTATGCGAAAGCTTCTCGGCTAATTGGATTATGAGCTCATAATTTCCTGGTCGCGGAATATCCCTTCTCGCTCCTCGAATAATGACACTCAAAAGGAAGTTTCTTCCAATCACGATCAAAAATGTAATTTTCAAACTACTCACGCTAAACCGCTCTGTATATGTAAAGCTGCATTTACCTCACCATTAAAGCACATGAACTTGTAGCAGTATGTATTGCAGATACTGGTGTTATCAAAGGAATTATATTATTAATCCCACTGGCACTAGCATTCCCTAAGAGAATGAAAAAATGATCCATTTTTGAAATACTGGATATAAGATAACAGTCTATTTCCAGTAAAAAAAATAAAATAGAGATTCTCAATATCTTTGTGAGGCTCAATTGAAACCACTTTTAAAATGAAGATTCATAATTCTTTGAAAATCGATGATAATTTTTTCACTCTTCAAAGTATACGGAATGCTAGTATACCACTAATAATATTCATAATATATTTATCACTAGCATCCCATAAGAGAATGAAAAATGTATTTATTTTTGAATTGATAAATGGGAGATAACCAATTGATTTTCAATGGAGAATAAAAATAGAGATTTTGCATTATTTTTGAATGAATCAATCGAAAATACCTTTCAAAATTGAGATTCATAACTCTTTGAAAATCAATGTTAG
>JAEEGL012680917.1_pt1 | contig 11974 bp, 7 predicted proteins | sample 9134231 | NCBI WGS metagenome assembly JAEEGL01 (sample SAMN16246548, study PRJNA631951) | gut metagenome | biome: gut microbiome; feature: rumen; material: fiber-attached | host: Bos | place: Iran: Karaj | collected 2018-10 | reverse complement strand
TGGACGTTGCGGTGCAGCAGCGGCTGGTCCTGCTGCCGGAAGGCGGCGGCCGCCGCGGGCACCATGCTCATGGCGATGGCCTGGGTCAGGACCTGCGGGATGTTGATCATCGGGCCCGCGAAGCCGGTCAGCTGGCCGTAGAGATTGTTGGCCTCCGCGGCGCTGAAGCCTGCGCCCTGCAGGCGCCGCATGACGATGGCCAGATCGATGACGTTCATGATGGGCATGATCGCCGCCCCGATGGTGATGGGGATGGCGATGAGGCAGATGGTCTTCAGGATGCTCGCGCCGCTCTCCCGGCTGCGCTGCTGATCGCCCCGGACCTTTTCCATGATCTCGCCCTTGCGGCGCAGGAAGAGGAAGCCGACGGTCAGGAGCCCCGCGATGGAGCCGGCCGTCGCGCCGAAGGAGGCGCCGGCCGCCGCGTAGGGCAGCCCGACGCGCAGCAGGAGGACGGAGAGCGTCAGCCCGGCAAAGACGCGAAAGAACTGCTCCACGATCTGGGAGACCGCGGTGGGCCGCATGTCCTGCTGGCCCTGGAAAAAGCCCCGGTAGGAGGCCATGATCGGCACGAAGAGCAGGGCCGGCGCGATGGCCATCATGGCAGGCTGCGCGTTCGGATTGCCGCTGATCCGCACCAGAAAGCCCGCGCCGAAGAAGAGCACGGCCGCGGAAGCAAGGCCGATGGCGCCCAGGAGGACGGTCGCGATGCGGAAGACCCGATAGGCCTCGTAGTGATTGCCCAGGGCGCTCCGTTCGGAGACCATGCGGGAGATCGCCACCGGGAAGCCGGAATTGGAAAGGATCAGCAGCATCACGTAGACCGGATAGGCCGTCTGATAATAGCCCATGCCCGTGTCGCCGATGATGTTGCCCAGCGGGATGCGAAAGACCGCGCCGAGGCCCTTGATGACCAGCCCCGCCGCGCCCAGGATGACCGCGCCCTGCAAAAATGTTTTCTTCGTTTCCTGCGTCAATTGCGTTTACTGCTCCAGCTCACGCAGGATGCCGCGGTAGGCCTTTTCGGCCTCCGCCTTCACCCGTTCGATGTCGATGCGCGTGAACTCGCCTTCCTTATATAATATCTCTCCGTCGCAGACCGTCATGACGACGTCGCTGCCGGAGGCGGCATAGACCAGATGGCTCATGAGATCCGAGGCCGGGCACCACTGCGGCCCGGAGGTGTCCAGCAGCAGCAGATCCGCCCGCATGCCTTCCTTCAGGAGACCGCAGTCCGTGCGGCCCTGGGCCAGCGCGCCGGCCCGGGTGGCGGCATAGAAGGCCTCCTGCGGCGTGATGAGCGCCGGATCCCCGCTCCGTTCCTTGTGCAGCAGCGCGAAGAGCTTGATCTCCTCCCAGAGGTCAAGATTATTGTTGCTCGCGGCGCCGTCCGTGCCGAGCGCGCAGCGGATCCCCTCCGCCTTGAGCCGGGAGATCGGGCAGACGCCGCTCGCCAGCTTCAGATTGCTGACCGGGCAGGTGGCGACGGTGAGTTCCGCCGCCTCGCGCAGCAGCGCGAAGTCCTCTTCTTCCAGCCAGATGCCGTGCGCCAAGAGAAGCGGCAGCTCCAGATAGCCCAGGCGCTTGAGAAATGCCACCGGCGTGCAGCCGTGGCGCGCCTTGCAGCCCTCCACCTCCTCGCGCGTCTCCGCGCAGTGGATGTGGTGCCGCAGGCCGTGCTCCGCGGTATACTCCGCCATCTCCGCCATGACCCGCTCGGTGCAGGTGTATTCGGCATGGATGCTGGTCTCGATGCGGATCCGTCCGTCGCCCTTCCCCTGCCAGTCCCGGACGAGCGCGTCCGCCTCCTGAAAAGATCGGAGCTCCCGGAGATGCTGCTCCGTGAAGCAGGAGATGCTGCGGCTCACGTTCGCCTTTGCGCCGCTCTGCAGCAGCGCCTCCACGAGGCTGTCGCACCAGAAATACATGTCCGAAGTGGAGACCACGCCGTAGCGGATGGACTCCGCGAGGCCGAGCATCGCGCCCGCGTCCGTGGCGGCCGTGTTGAAGCGGTCTTCAAACGGAAAGATCTTGCGGTTCAGCCAGTCGGAGAGGCTCATGTTCTCCCCGTAGCCGCGCAGGAGGCTCATGATGGTATGCCCGTGCGCGTTGTAGAGCGCGGGGCAGAGCAGGCGGTCCTTGCCGGCATAGACGGTGCCGAAGTCCTCCCTGGGCGCTTCCGTGCCGACGTAGGCGATCGTTGCGCCGCGGACGCCGACGTAAGCGTGCGGCACGATCCGCAGTTCCTCATCCACGATGCTGATGTCCTGAAAGAGCATATCCGGCCTCCTGTCCGCTCCATGTCCGGCGCCGCCCGAAAGGCGCGCCTGCATAATATATAATGATAACACATGCGCTTGCGCGAGCGCAAGGAACTAGGCCTCCCGGTACGCCTCCAAGAGGCGGATGGCCTCCGCCAGAGCGTCGCGCTTCTCCGGCAGGTATCGCATGCAGGGCCGCGCGCCGCCGTAGAGCAGCAGCCGGCTCTGAAAACGCTGCGAGAGCGCCGCCAGCTTGCGCGGCTCCGCCGCCTCCTTCGAGGCGAAGGTGAAGACCAGCTTTTCCTGCTCCCGGTGGACCCGGCAGATCCCCAGCGCCTGCGCCAGCGCGCGCAGATAGGAGATCTCCACCAGCGTGTGCGCCGGCCGCGGCGGATCGCCGAAGCGGTCGATGAGCTCGTCGATGCACTCCTCTCTGTCCCCGCGGTCCCGGATGGCCGCGATGCGCTGGTACATCTCCAGCTTCTGCATCTCGTCCGGGATGTAGTCGTCCGGCAGATACGCCTCCGCCGCCAGCTCCACGGAGGCCTCCGGCGCCTCTTCCTGCCGGCCCTTTCCGGCCAGCTGCGCCGCGGTCTCCTCCAGCATCTTGCAGTAGAGATCGTAGCCGACGGCGAGCATGTGCCCGTGCTGCTGGCTGCCCAGCAGATCGCCGGCGCCGCGGATCTCCAGGTCGCGCATGGCGATGCGGAAGCCCGCCCCGAACTCCGTGAACTCCTTGATGGCCCGCAGGCGCTTCTCCGCCGCCTCGCTGAGCGAGCGGTCCTTCTGGTACAGCAGATAGGCGTAGGCCAGCCGGTTGCTGCGCCCCACCCTGCCCCGAAGCTGATAGAGCTGCGAAAGGCCGAATCGGTCCGCGTTCAGCACGATGATGGTGTTTGCGTTCGGGATGTCGATGCCGTTTTCGATGATGGTGGTGGCAAGGAGCACGTTGCTGCGGTGCTCGATGAAATCCATCGTCACGTCCTCCAGGCGCTCCTCGCTCATCTGTCCGTGCCCCACGGCGATCTCCGCCTCCGGCAGGAGCAGGCGCAGGCGCGCCGCCAGACGCTCGATGCCCTGCACGCGGTTGCAGACCACGTAGACCTGCCCGTCCCGGTCCAGCTCGCGCGCGATGGCCTGCCGCAGCAGCTCGTCGTCCTGCTCCATCACGTAGGTCTGCACCGGATAGCGGTCCTCCGGCGGCTCCTCGAGCAGGCTCATGCTGCGGATCCCCACCAGCGACATGTGCAGCGTGCGGGGGATCGGCGTCGCGGAGAGGGTCAGCACGTCCACGTTGCGGCGCAGCTGCTTGATGCTCTCCTTGTGCTTCACGCCGAAGCGCTGTTCCTCATCGACCACCAGGAGGCCCAGATCTTTGAAGCGGACGTCCTGCGAAAGGAGGCGGTGCGTCCCGATGATGAGGTCGATCCGCCCGTCGGCCAGCTCCTTCAGGATCTTGCGCTGCTCGCCTTCGCTGCGGAAGCGGCTGAGCATCTCCACCCGGAAGGGAAAGGAGGCCAGGCGGCTTTGGAAGGTGTAAAAGTGCTGGTTCGCGAGGAGGGTGGTCGGCACCAGAACGGCGGCCTGCTTCCCTTCCGCGAGGCATTTGAAGACCGCGCGGGCGGCCACCTCCGTCTTGCCGTAGCCCACGTCGCCGCAGAGCAGCCGGTCCATCGGCACCGGGCGCTCCATGTCGCGCTTGATCTCCTCCACACAGCGCAGCTGATCGTCCGTCTCCCGATAGGGGAACTGCTCCTCGAATTCCGCCTGCCAGGGCGTGTCCGGCCCGAAGGCATAGCCCGGCTCCAGCTGCCGCGCCGCGGAGATCTCCAGCAGCTCCCGGGCCATGTCCAGGATGGCGGCCTTGGCCTTCAGCTTGGTCTTCTTCCACTCCCCGCCGCTGAGCTTGCTGATCCGGGGCGCGCTCTCGCCCTCGCCGATGTAGCGGCGCACCAGGTCCATCTGCTCCACCGGCACGTAGAGCATGTCCTGCCCCGCGTACTGGATCTTCAGGTAATCGTTGCGGACGCCCTGCACCAGCATCTGCTCCACGCCGAGGAAGCGGCCGATGCCGTGATGCTCGTGCACCACGTAGTCGCCCTGCCGGATGTCCGTGAAGGCGCGGATGGGCGCGCCTTCCGTCTGCCTGCGCCTGCGGCTCTTCTTGGCGCTGTGGAAGACGTCTTTTTCGCAGAGGATCAGCAGCCTTTCCTCCGGGAAGTCGCAGCCGACGCTGAGCTCGCCGTGCTCGACCGAAGCGGCTTCCGCGAGCCCGTTCTGCTCCAGGAATTCGCGCAGGCTCTGCTCCCGCTGCGGGCTGCTGCAGAGCAGGCGGATGCGGTACTGCAGTTTTTGATAACGCGCGAGCTCCGCGGCCAGAAAGTCCATCCGCCCCTGAAAGGCAGGCGGCTCGCGGGAGACGATCGAGAAAGAAGCGTCCGGCGCCGCGGCGGCCCGGTCCAGCTTCTGGAACGGCGTCATCAGAAAGACGCGGCGCCGCTTCCGGGCTGCGTCCAGATCCTTCCGGCTTCCGAGCTGCTCCCATTCCTGCGGCAGCGCCATGCCGCGCTCCAGCAGGATGCGGAAGTCCTCCTCCTGCTCGCTTTCCCAGAGCTTGAGGTTCTCCTGCAGCCGGTCCGGATCCTCGAAGAAGAGCATGCCGTCCGGCGCAAGATAGTCCCAGAGATAGTCACAGGACTCGTAGAAGCAGGGCAGCAGCGGCTCCAGGAGCTGCAGGTTGCTGCGCGTCTCCAGGGCGTCCAGCAGCCGCCCGCGGCGCTCCCGCAGATTCTCTGCCCGTTCGCCGTCGATGCCGCGCAGCGCCTTGTCGTAGGCTGCGCCGATCCTTTGCGCGGCGGAGCGGAACGCGTCCTCGCCGCCGATGAAGAACGAGGCGGGATAGACCTTCAGCGCGCCGCGCGCCCCCAGCGAGCGCTGGGTGAGCGGATCGAAGCGGCGCAGGGAATCGATCTCCGTATCGAAGAGCTCCAGGCGGCTCGGCTCTTCTTCGTTCAGGGGAAAGATGTCGATGATGCCGCCGCGCACGCTGAACTGCCCGCGCGCGCTCACGGAGGGCATCCGCTCGTAGCCGAGCTCCGTCAGACGCCGCTTCAGCGCCTCCGGATCCACGCTCTCCCCCGCGCGGAGCGAAAAGGCTGCGCCCGAAAAGACCGCGCGGGGCGGCAGGCGGCGCAGCAGCGCGCTCCCGCCGGCGACCAGCACGCAGGGCTCCTCGCCGCAGAACGCGGCGAGCGCGCGGAAGCGCGCCTCCAGCGTTTCATGGCTCTTCGCGTCGAAGCGGAGCAGGCCGTTCTCTTCCTCCGGCAGGCAGTAGACCGGCCGGTCCGCAAAAAAAGACAGATCAGCGGCCAGACGCTTCGCCCGCTCCGGGCTCGGGGACAGCACAAGAGCTTTGTCCCGTTCCTCCCGGATCAGCCAGGCGGCGACCGCCGCTGCTCTGCTTTCTGAAATGCCGGAGATCTGGATGCGTCCGCGTTCGCTGTCCGCCAGCTGCCGCAGTTGTTCCAAAGGGCTTTTCAGCGCCTTCTCAGCCATCCTTCTTCTCTTCTCCTTCTGTTTCGGATCTTTGATTGTACAGGTTCATCGCCTGCGCGATGCCCTGCGCGAGGAAGCATTCCGCGGCGTCCGCGGCGCGGCAGACCGCCTGCAGCATCACTTCCTTCTGCGCGTCACTGAAGCCCCCCAGCACGTAGCTGGCGAGATCCATCTGCGCGGGGCGGGGCGCCCCGATGCCGACGCGGAGCCGCGGGAAGCCGTCTTCCTGCAGCTGGTATACGATGGAGCGCATGCCGTTGTGCGTGCCCGCGCTGCCCTTCGCCTTCAGGCGCAGACGCCCCATGGGAAGATCGATGTCGTCGTAGATCACGAGCAGGTTCTCCAGGGGCTCCTTATAGTACGCCATGATCTCCCGGAGGCTCTCGCCGGAGGCGTTCATGAAGGTCTGCGGCTTCGCGAGCAGCACTTTCTTTCCGGCGATGCGGCCTTCGCCGAGCAGCGCTTTGAAGCGCAGGCGCTCGACCCGGATCCCGTGCCGCTCCGCCAGCGTATCCAGCGTGATGAAACCGATGTTGTGCTTGCTCGTCCGGTACTCTCTGCCCGGGTTGCCCAGTCCGGCGATGATATACATGCGCGCTCCTTAGAGGATCTGGCTCATGCACTCTTCCGCGTGGATGAGGTGGATCGCTTCGGCAAAGAGCGGCGCCACGGAGATCTGGCGGATCTTCGGGCAGCTGCGCGTGGGATCCAGCGGAATGGTGTCCAGGAGGATCATCTCTTCGATGGGGCTGGCGTTGATGCGCTCGATGGCAGGGCCGGAAAGGATGCCGTGGGTCGCGGCGGCGTAGACCTTCTTCGCGCCCATGTTCACCAGCGCTTCCGCGGCCTTGCAGAGGGAGCCGGCCGTATCGACCATGTCGTCGATCAGCACGCAGTTCTTGCCCTGGATGTCGCCGATGATGCTGCAGACCTCACAGACGTTGGGCGCCGGGCGGCGCTTGTCGATGATGGCGATGGGAACGCCCAGCGGCGTGGCCATGTTTCTGGCGCGGACGGCGCTGCCGTGGTCCGGAGAGACGACCACCAGATCCTCGATGGCGCGCTCCTGGAAGTACTTGGTCAGGATGGGGCCGCCCATCAGATGATCGACGGGGATGTTGAAGAAGCCCTGGATCTGCGCCGCGTGCAGGTCCATGCAGATGACGCGGTCCGCGCCGGCGGTGGTCAGAATGTCCGCCACCAGACGGGCGGTGATGGGCTCTCTTCCCTTGGCGGTGCGGTCCTGTCTCGCGTAGCCGTAATACGGGATGACCGCGTTGATGCGCGCGGCCGAAGCGCGCTTCATGGCGTCGATGATGGCCAGGAGCTCCATGAGGTTCTGGTTCACGGGAGCACAGGTGGATTGGATCACGAAGACGTCCACGCCGCGCACGGTCTCCTGGACCTGGATGCTGACTTCTCCGTCGCTGAACGATCTGACGTCCATGTTGCCCAGCGGCAGCTCCAGGATGTTCACGATATCTTCTGCCAGTTTGCGGTTGGAATTGCCGGTAAAGACCTTGCAGTTCAAGAATCTGCTGTGTTTCATGCTTTGCTCCCTTCCCTTGTTCTCCCGTGTGATAGTGTTCTATGCTTCCGCTTCTGCTTCGGCCAGCAGAAGCTCTCCGACTTTATAAATATCTCCGGCGCCCATGGTGATGACCAGGTCGCCCTCTTTGGCGTGCGCCCGCACGTAGGAGGCGATCTCCCCGAAGTCCTCTATGAAGGAGACGTCTTTCTCTGGATGCCGCATCCGGATCTCCTCCGCCAGGCTGCTGGCGCTGATCTTGTAGATGTTCTTTTCCCGCGCTGCGTAGATCTCCGTCAGGATCAGATGGTCCGCGTCCGCGAAGGCTTCCGCGAACTCGTTGAACAGGGCTCTGGTACGCGTGTAGGTGTGCGGCTGGAAGAGGCACCAGCTCTCCCGGTGCGGCACGTTTTTCGCGGCGCGCAGCGTGGCCCGGATCTCCGTGGGATGATGGGCGTAGTCGTCCACGATCGTCACGCCGGCCTTCGTGCGGCCGACGACGTCGAAGCGGCGCTGGGTGCCGCCGTACTGCTCCAGCGTTTCCACGATGGTCTGCAGCGGCAGGCCGAGATGGTAGCAGCAGGCGAAGGCGGCCAGCGCGTTGGCGATGTTGTGCTCGCCCGGCACGGCGAGCTGCAGGCGGCAGAGCTTCTCCCCGGCGTGGCAGACGTCGAAGGAGGGCATGCCCTGCGTGTTGAAGGCGATGTCCGCGCAGTAATAATCCGCGCTCTCGTCCGGCCCGAAGGTCAGGACTCTGCGCGGAAGCTCTTTGATGATGCTCGCCACGAAAGGATTCGTTTTATAGGCGATGAGCGTCCCGTCCTCCGGCAGCAGCATGGCAAAGCGCGCGAAGGAATTGACGATGTGCTCGATGTCTTTGAAATAGTCCAGGTGGTCGGAGTCGATGTTCAGGATGATGGCGATGGTGGGCGCGAGCTGCAGGAAGCTGTCCATGTACTCGCAGGCTTCGGTGATGAAATAGTCCCCGCGGCCAAGCAGCACGTTGCCGCCGAGCTCCGAGAGAATGCCGCCGACCAGGATGGTGGGATCCGTGTTGCTGTTCTTCAGGATCAGGGAGATCATGGACGTGGTCGTGGTCTTGCCGTGCGTTCCGGCCACCGCGATGCTGCAGGGCCACTGCTCCATGAGCGCGCCCAGCGCCTCCGCCCTGGTGAAGCAGGGGATGCCGCGCTCCCGGGCGGCCAGGAGCTCCGGATTGTCCATGGCGACGGCGTTGGAATAGATGAGGCAGTCTGCGCCCTGTATGTTCTCCGCCTTGTGTTCGTAGAAGATCTTGGCGCCGTGCTCCTCCAGACGCGCCGTGACCGCGCCCGGCTTCGTATCCGAGCCGGAGACCGCAGCGCCCCGCTCGAGGAAGATCTCGGCGATGGCGGAGAGGCCGATGCCGCCGATGCCGACGCAATGTACGTGTTGATACTGATTGGAAAGATCCATGAGATACCCGCCTTCGTTTAGAAAAAACGGCTGCGCCGCAGTGTCTGAAAAGAACTGCCGCAAAAGATGCGTTTGCGGCAATTACTACCGAATAACAGTATAACACAAAAGCGTCGACTTGTGGCGGAAAGCTGATAGAAATAAACAATGCGGCGAAGGCCATTTTTGCCGCTTCCGAAGGGCGCTTCCGGGCGCGGGACGGGCGGACGCTCTCGTTTCCCTGACGCTAAATATCCGTTTACCAAACTGCGCTAAAACTATTTTCCAGTTTAGTGAAAATTTTCTATTTATTTCTTGTAATTGCGGGCCGAAACAGATACAATGCGCCTTAGCAACGCTAAGGGCAGGCTTCTGACTGCCCGCAGAAAAAGAGAGGTGGATCAAGCCATGCAGATCACAGATGTCAGGATCCGGACGATCTCCGACGAAGGAAAAATGAAAGCCATCGCCTCCATCACCTTTGACGGTGAGTTTGTCGTTCACGATATTAAGATCATTGAAGGTCAGGGGGGCTGCTTCATCGCCATGCCCAGCCGCAAGATGGCTGACAACGAGTATCGCGATATTGCGCATCCGCTCTCCACGGAGACCAGAAACCGCATCAAGGAAGCCATCTTCGCGGCCTACGATGCCGCGCTGGCGGCTGCCGCCGATGCCGGTACCGCGGAAGCATAACGCAGCGAGAGCGCTTTTTTCTCCTGTGAACTCCTAAAGCGGAAAGACCTGCGGACGACGTCCGCAGGTCTTTCTTTTTCTGCTTGTTGAGGGCTTAGAGCCGCTTGATCTTGATGCCCTGCGGCGTGTCCTCCAGGGCGAAGCCGCGCTCCTTCAGGAGATCGCGGATCTCGTCTGCGCGCGCGAAGTTCTTGCTCTTGCGCGCCTGCTGCCGCTCTTCCACCAGGGCGAGCACGTCCTCCGGCACGCCGTCCTCTTCGCTCTCCCGGTCCGGCAAAAGGCCCAGCACCTTGCAGAGCTCGTCGATGAGCGCCAGGCAGTCCGCCGCGAAGCCCTTGCTCGCGCCGTCGCGGACCGCGCTGTTGCAGTCGCGCACCAGCTCAAAGATGGCGCTGATGGCGTCCGCGGTGTTGAGGTCGTCGTCCATGGCGGCGTCGAACTTCTCCCGGTAGCGCGCGAGCGAGGCGAAGGCCTCGCGCTCCGCATCGGAATACGCGTCCGCGCCGTTCTCCGCCAGATGCTTCAGGTTGCCGCGGGCGTTCTGGATCCGCTCCATGCCCGCCTTCGCCTGTTCCATGAGCTCCCGGCTGAAATTGATGGGGCTGCGGTAGTGTCCGGAGAGCAGGAAGAAACGGACCACGCCGCCGTCGTATTCCTGCAGGATGTCCCGCGCGGTGAAGAAATTGCCCGCGGACTTGGACATCTTTTCGTTGTTGATGGTGATGTAGCCGTTGTGCATCCAGTAATGCGCCTGCGGCTTGCCGCTGTAGGCCTCGCTCTGCGCGATCTCGTTCTCGTGGTGCGGGAAGATCAGGTCCTGGCCGCCGCCGTGGATGTCGATGGTCTCGCCCAGATACTTGCGGGACATCACGGAGCATTCGATGTGCCAGCCGGGGCGTCCGAGCCCCCAGGGGCTCTCCCAGGCCAGCTCGTCCCCGGCCTTCTGCGCCTTCCAGAGGGCAAAGTCCAGCGGGTCTCTCTTCTTGTCGCCCACGTCCACCCGGGCGCCCGCCTCCAGCTCGTCGATGTTCTGTCCGGAGAGCTTTCCGTAGCCCGGGAAGCTGCGCGTGCTGTAATAGACGTCTCCGTCCACCACGTAGGCGTGGCCCTTCTCGATGAGCCCTTCCACAAAAGCGATGATGTCCGGGATGTTCTCCGTGACCTTCGGATGGACGCTGGCCCTGCGGATGTGCAGCGCCTCGGCGTCTTTGAAGTATTCGCGGATGTATTTCTCGCTGACCTCGGAAGCGCTGATGCCTTCCTCGCGGGCGCGGTTGATGATCTTGTCTTCCACGTCCGTGAAGTTCTGCACGAACTTGACCGGATAGCCCTTGTATTCCAGATAGCGGCGCAGCGTGTCGAAGACCACGAAGGGCCTGGCGTTGCCGATGTGAAAATAGTTGTAGACCGTGGGCCCGCAGGCGTAGACTTTCACTTCCCGGGGATCCATCGGGACGAATTCTTCTTTTCTTCTGCTGAGCGTATTGTAGACTTTCACTGTCTTTCTCCTTTCGCCGGAGCCTGCAAATGAAATGGCGGAGCCTGCGCTCCGCCATAGATTGTACCTGATGTCCGCTCTGAAATCAATAATTCAGAAAGTTTTCGGGGTCCTGCGCGACGCCGTTCACGCGCACCTCGAAGTGGAGGTGATAGCCTGTGGCGCGGCCCGTCCGTCCGACGGTCGCGATCTGCTGGCCCTGGCTCACCTGATCTCCGACGTTGACCAGGATGGTGTCGCAGTGGGCGTACCAGGTCTCGTAGCCGTTGCCGTGGTCGATGCGGACGATGTTGCCGTAGGTGCCCTGGGAATCTCCGGCATAGTAGACGGTCCCCTGGTCCACCGCGTAGATGGGCGTGCCCTGGGGATTCCAGTAGTCCGCGCCGCTGTGGCGGCCGCTGCCTCTGCTGCCGAAGGCGGAAGAAAGCTTCATCTCCGACATGGGGGTGACGAAGCTGCCGCTGCCCACGAGGATGGAGAGGGGCTTGGTGCCGCGCAGGGCGACCGCGGAGACCGGCTCGCTCAGGACGGTGGCGCCGACCAGCTCGCGGGAGACTTCCACGCCGTTCTCGGATTCGACGGCATAGACGGCGTCTCTGCTGCCCTCCACGCCGGCGGACTGGATCTGGATCTCACCTTTCCAGAGCGTCTCCGTGTTCTCGTAGACGGTGTCGTATTCGATGGCTTCGGTGGCATGCACTTCTTCCACCATGCGGACGTGCAGGAAGGGCTCCGCCGTGCCGGCGAGGATGTATTCGACGGCGTCGTCCGCGCTCATGGCGTCCTTGCGGCGCAGGGTATCGCTGCGGGCCACGGAGACGTTTTCTTTATATTCTGCGCTGATGATCCGGCTGCCGTTCTTTTCGACCTGATAATAGTTCAGCACGCGGTCCAGAACGTCCTGCGCCTCTTCCTCGCTCTGCAGCGCCACCACTTCCGCGCCGTCGATGTAGATGGCCACGGCGGGCATCTGCCCTTCCAGCTCCGCCCGGAGCAGGTTCG
>JAEEGL012385383.1_pt1 | contig 11974 bp, 9 predicted proteins | sample 9134231 | NCBI WGS metagenome assembly JAEEGL01 (sample SAMN16246548, study PRJNA631951) | gut metagenome | biome: gut microbiome; feature: rumen; material: fiber-attached | host: Bos | place: Iran: Karaj | collected 2018-10 | reverse complement strand
TTCGAGAATGCGTTCCAGAATTCGGCAAACATATAGGTATAGCTTCCCGCGCCGTCTCCCGTCACCCTGAAGCCTATATCCTTCCAGCGCCCGTATTTTTCCTTCTCATTTATGTATTCATCCGCAAGATTGACGCCTCCGCTGTAGGCGACCCTGCCATCGATCACAGTGATCTTCCTGTGATCCCTGTTATTAAGCTGTGTAGTCAAAAACAGCAGAGGATTGAAGGCTATGCATTTGATCCCTTTCTTTGTAAGCTCCTTGAAATCCGCGGCAGAATAGGTGGCGATGCTGCCAAGATCATCATAGACTACCCGGACATCCACGCCTGCGGCGGCTCTTTCAATGAGGACATCCGTAAGCCCTCCCCAGAACTTCCCGGGCTCTATGATGAAATACTCGATAAAGATGAACTTCTCCGCGCTTTTCATATCCGTGAGCATATCCGCAAACATATCCTCCCCGAAGGGATAATACCTGGTGGTATCGCATTTAAGGACCGGAAATCCCGTGGTATCATAGACGTGCTGAAAGGACTGGCCCAGCCTCAGATCCTCTTTTTTGAGCATTTCCGACAGATCCTTTTCTTTGGCATACTCTCTTACGGAAAACTCTTTGGCGGATCTTTCAAGCTTTTTCTTCAGCCTCTGCCCCGTATGCTTGTTTCCGAGGAAGAAATAAAGGATAGCGCCCAGGATCGGCATGGCCAGGATGACGATCACCCAGAGCAGCTTATAGGAGCTTTCATCACGCTTCGTAACAAGGCTCAGCACAAATAACACGGCAAGGACCGTAAACAGGCCGTCTATAATAGTGCTCAGATAACCGTGCATGACTTTGTCAAGCCCTCCGAGCAGCAGATAGTACCAGGCGATCTGCAAGGCTATTGCAGGTATTACGATCAGGATACGGCCAAGGATTCTCTTCATTTCTGTCACCTCTTATTATTATTTTGTTCGACACCGTTAAACAGCCGGAGGGCCGGCGGCATCGCTGTATGAATGATGTGAGCGCTTTGAGCCGGACATCATATGAATACAGTATATCACAGAAATCCTTATATTTCTCGTCTATGAAAGCATTTTTCCCTTTTTGGGATCCAAAATCCGTTACCATTCACGGGTCATGGAATAATTAACAGATGCTGTCGGGAGCTTGCTCACGGACAACACCTGATAATTATTCCATGAAACCGGGAAGCGGTCACCCATCCCTGTGCCATTTTCTGCGCATCCTGCCGGAGAAAAACTGATTTATTCAGTTTTTCACTGGCGCCTCCCCGTAACCGTAAATACCGGGAGCGTCCGCTCGTTCTCATGAGCCACGATAATGTTCTCCTCACAGGCCGTACGCATGAGGATCCCCCGGAAAACTCCGTTATAGGTATACAGCCCCGGCATATTGATATAGGGATGCCATTCTCCGTCTCCCCAGGCAAAATCAATATTATCCTTCATATACTGCTCACAGTACTCCTGGCAGATATAGCCCTTTCCGTAAAGCTCCTTAACAAGCTTTTCCCAATCCTTAGCCGTATATTCCCGGCCTGACGCATAAATGCCCTTTGAGGCATAGGCATCCATGGGCTTTAAGATGAACTTATCCTTCTTTTCGCAGACCTCCTCAGGGGAGATATACTCTTTACAGAGCTCAAGGGTCAGAGGGATATGCTCCTTTACGAAGGAATACTCCTCATCGGTAAGGAAAGCCTTTGAAAGGGTATGGTGAAGAACATAGAACAGCCACTTCGTATGTATGAGCTGGGTTTCAAAAGCGCCCGCAAAGAACACCGCATCCTCACGCACGGCATTCAAAAAATCTGCAGCGTGAGCGTAATTGGCCATTATATCCGCCGTAACTGCCCGTCTGTATACCGCATCTATCCTGTTGCCCTCAGGAGAATACAGAGTCCCGTTTTTATATTTCAGCAAACGGATGTCGCAGATCTCACAATTTACCCCGGCCTCCTGGAACCTTCTGGCAAACTCTTCAAATTCCCTCAGGGTCGCGTTTTCCAGGAAATCCACGATGGCAACGTTGGGCCTTTCGACTCTTTTGGGATAAGTCTCATACAGGGACAGAAAGGCCTGAACCCACGTATCAAAAAGCTCAAAGGGCTTAAGCTCAAATTTACGGATGACAGCCTGATGGGCGGGATTGTTTATCAAAGCCTTTCTCATCTCATAATCCCTTATCATGGCAGCAGTCCCGTCGGTATTTATCTCGCAGAACTTAAACTCCCCTGTATCCTCATGATAGAACAGGTCCATGCGCGCTACAGGGAGAAACCCTTCATAGGGGGCAGGCAGGAGGATAAGCTCCTCAAGCTCCCTGGAAAAGGGGAAAAGCTTCCGGTATTCCTCATTCTTACGATATTCAGCTATCACCTTCCCGAAGATCCCATAGGTCTTTGATACGATCTTCTGAAATTGCCCTGTCGTTTCCTCATCAAAAACCTTCGGGATATGAACGGTTTTATCCAGAACTCCGTTATAAAAAAGCGGGGAATGCTCTAAAGCGGTCTTTATCTCAAGCGCCCCCTTGCGGTTTTCCTCCCTGTGGCTGTTTATATGCTCCCTGTACGCTTCATAAACCTCTTCCTGCAGTCTCATGGCTTATTCATTCTCCTTTCTGCCTATGCCTCTCAGCCTCTCTGTCTCCTCCAAAGGAATGTTACAGATGCCTTCATATTCCATAACAGTATTAAATGCATCAAGATACCCTGCCTCCTCCTTTTCAAGGCCTGAGCGCGCAAGGGTAAGCATCTCATCCGCAAGCTCCCTTACCGGGCGTCCATAAACATGTGCCTTCCATCCAAGCTCCATTATCCCGTTCTCGGCCTCCGAAACCTCCTTTTCAGAGATACCGCGCTCCGCGATCTGCCGTTCTGCATACGATACCCCTTTGTCGGAATAAAACAGCCCCTTTATCAGCGCGCAGTAGGCCATCATAAACGGAAGCGGCACCGAATCCGCAAACCTTAACTCCAGATACTGCTTCAGTCTCACATCCGGAAAAGCCATGGAAAGGATATGGACAACCTCCTCCCGGCTGACCTCCTTTCCCTCATACAGCTGCGCCACCGTCTTATCGCCTGTGTCAATGACCTCCCGGCCCTTTTTTATGAAAATGGGAGGCATGGCTCCGAGAAAGGCGGTATACTCCAAAAAGCCGTAGGGATCGGAAAACACCTCAGGCAAAATGCCGCACCGGACGGGATCCACCCGTCTCCATATCTGTGTTCGCTTAAGCCGTTTTTTTAGGGGTTCTCCCTGAAAAGAAGAAGAATTGTCGCAAAACAGTTTTAAGACAGGTCCGAAATAATATGCCGCGCGAAGCTTATTTCTGAAATCCTCCTCGGAACGGTAATCAATGGAGACCTGAAGTGATGCGGTGCCGCGCATCATTTCCATGCCTCCGGTCCCGAATTGCCTGAAACGTGCATCCATCAGCGCATACCGTTTTTTAGGGATCAGAGTAAGGCTCTCCACAGGGCTCTGCGGCTGGCACCCTGCGGTAACGGCAGCATAGCCCTTCTTTTTAAGCACCTGATCAAGCTTTAGATAAAAATCCTGATAGATATCTACTATCCTTTTTATGGAGAATTCCGGAGCAATGCTTATCTCAAGGGCGGCAGCAGGCTCCAGGGTTATGGTAAACTCCGGTGTTTCAAAGCCGAAAAAATCATCGTCCGGAAGGACCTGCGCCTTTGGATACAGCATGATCAACTCTGAAAGGATCTGCCTTATTCCATCCTCACCCCCGTAAGGCACGGCCCTTCCGGTTTTTTTATCGACTATAAAGTGCTCCAGCTCCACGCCCAGCGCAGAGCTCTTTTCCCTTTTTGTTCCTTCCTGAAAATATCGTATAAAGGGTAGCTTCCAGTCTGCCATTATCCATCCTCTTTCCCCTCACATCCCTCAAAAAGCTTCTCCATATCGTAAAACTCGGGATGCTCCTCCCCGAATATCTCATCAAAATCATAGAGGAGGCCGTCCGCGTCCTTTGTACTTCCCGCTTCCCTTTCCCTGAGGAAATATTCTCCGAATTCCTTTACAAAGCCTGTTTTAAGCTCCTCAATATGATCCTTCAGATCCTGCTGTATCTCCTTATACTTACCGGACTCCATATTTGTTTCCATAATAAAGCTGTTTGCTGATTCGTTTATATACCTTAAATCTCCGATCGTAAGTTCCATCTTCAGTTCCTCCTGTTTTCATTAAGATAAAAATCGTATTTATCATACGAATCGGTTGATTTTTCTATCTGATTCTCCTGTGCAATAGTGAAAATGGTCATAGCTCTTCGATCCGTCGTAACATAATAATCCGTAAGGCCATCGGCTGAGCCTGAATGACCCTTGATAGTATTATAGCCGAAAAAAGCTGCAAGGATCGTAAGGAATTCACTGCCCGTTCTTTTTCTTTTTTCGCCAGTATGAACTGTCTTGATTTTTTCATACAGTTTTGGAAACTGCTTAGAAAACGTACCGTTGATCAATTTTTCCAGATCAAAGTAACCTATGATCCTTGAGTTTTCATTCAGGCACATGGTAACCATCACACCGCCCTTCTTATCTCCGTAGCTCCAGTCGTGCTTAATGGTTTGATCATCCGAAGCGCCCTCCTTATCAGATCTGACCGCAAGGTACGTCCCTCTGCCATACATGCCGTCACTGTAAAACTGACGGCAATCCCCCTTTGCGGTCCCCGCAAGCTGTCTTGCAGGACCTGTGGCGTCTGTATTTTCCGAGAGCGGTTGTATTGCATGGTAGGCGTTACGCTTAAGCGGAGACCGTTCTGTCTCATCCATGATCATATCTGTCAACAGGGGTTTGTTAGCGGCCCAGCCTATGGCATTAAAGAATTTGGTAGGCACGGTATCGCTCTGATTTTCATCTACCTTCTGATCCTTAAGTTTCTCATAGACCTCCGCCATATGTACATCAACCTGTTTCACCTCATCCTCGTTCATGGTCAGATTGCCCTGAAGATGTTGGCAGATCCGGTTAAAATGAGCCTTAACTGCCGAGTTGACGTTCTCCGCGCTTTTGTCCTTACTAAAGTTCGCATAGCTGTTTTCTGTACCTGTCACAAGCTCCGTCCTCCGCTCATTAAGAAGCACGTTTACCTTATCCGTCAGCTGCGAGATCATTGCTTTGCGGATCTTTCCCTTTGAGGTCCACATGAAGATCTTGTTGTGCTCACGCATATATATCCTGCAGCTGTCGGCCAGACGGGTAAGCAGGGTATAGCTTTCATTTGGGTTGACCTGCTCTGAGAGGCGGTTATAAAGCTCCAGATCGGTAACGACATTATTATAAGTCTCGGAGTTTCCTCCCCGATCGCTGTTTTTGAGAAAGATCTCAAGTTCCTTCAGTGAGAACGCCTGATAGTAGGCCTTATCCTTTTTATTTCGCGATGTTGCTTTTTTCTCCAGATCCGCAACCTTTTCCGTAGTATTCGCGTGCCAGGCTGCCTCAAGGTTATTCTTCCTGGCCATATGCGCCTCTGCCTTTTTCGCCCATTGAGTCGCTTCGGTTGCGTCTTTTTCCATATTTAAAAACCGGGTATTCACATACCGGTAGCCAAGCTCCGTTCCGTCCTCCTGCTCCATCTGCCTCTGTGAAGAAATCTCATAGTGTTTTAACCGATCGTCTTCCTGCGCAAACAACTTGTTGTTATCCATATTCTTCTTCTCCTATCGCTTAAGCTTTAATATCCTTATGGGAACTTTTTTACTGTCTCTGAGCATTTTCCCTACAGTCCCGGCTCTGCTGCCGTCCTCATGGTACAGGAAAAGTATCCTTGAGTCCGGCCCGAATTCCTGCTCCTGCAAAAGCCTCTTCTTAAAGACAGAAAAGAGATAGTAGATATCCTCGGGTTCCTCCCCGCCTACCCATGTAACAGTGATGGCCCCATCGTAGTCCTTAAACATAATGGCCGCTTCCAGCTTTCCGTCCTTAAAACAGAAGAGGCTTCCGTCCGAAAACCTGTCCGTTTCGACGGGGATCACCGGCAGTTCCGGAAACTGAATAAACTCATCATGGGGTGACCGAAGGATGAACCGGTCAAGCTCCTCTTCAGAAATGTATTCAAGGGTCCTGACCTCATAGGCATCTTCCTCCCCTGTTTCGGGAATATACATCATGTCCTTTAACCGGGCCTCGATATAAAAGTACCGGCTGTTTTCCTCCGTAAAACCATTGGAAAGAAGAAAATCCACATCCTCTTCGGGATCAGCTGTAAAATAGAAGATCGGCAGGCGTATATCCCCGGGGATTTGTGTGATGACGGAAAGAAGGGCCTTACGGACCGAACTGTCCTCTGTGCCGGAATGTGTACAAAACCTGTTTATCCGTATATACTCAGGAAGGACCCATACTGAGATCACCCCCATTGCCTCCCCCGTTTCTTCGTTAAAAGCGCCGACAAGAGTCAGCCGCCCCGTATCAAGCCCGAAAATCTCCTCCTCTGTAAGCAATGGAAGATAATCCAGCTGATTCTCCCGTGTTATTATAGTAGTTCTCATTTTACCTCCTTAAATTATGCGCTTCAGCGCAACATATCCTCTGTTGAACTCTCCGATCTGTATATTAAATCCGGTCAGGAACTCAATAAGGCTCCTGTTCCCGTTAACGTCAGCGGGAAATGAGATCTTCATGGAAGCGCTGTTTTCCTGGGCCATAAGCCTTTCGTTAAACGCCCTTATACAGTTAAGCAGATCCCTTGGCTGTCCCGATTCCGAAATGAGCATCGACCTTACAATGATGCCTCCTCCGATCCTTTCACAAAGAAGTACGGAAGTAAGCTTCCCGTTTCGGAAATCCGCCATGGAAAGCTCCATATCGTATCCCCTGGGCTCATTGATCCCCTGCTCTGCCAGTATCTTTCTGATCTCATCCTTCTGCCGGAGTGTGCACTCCTTAAAAGCGATCACATCCCTTGCGGGCTGTCTCATTATGCCCCTCCGGTATTTGTCACAGTACAGAAGCTCTCCGAAGGAAACCGCATATTCCTTTTCACCGGGAAAAAAGTCGAACCCTTCCGCCTCCAAAAACGCGCAGACAGCCTCATCGGAGGGAACGACAACATGCAGCACCGATATCCCTGCTTCCGAAAGCTTTTCAGTCTGTTCCTTCAGCAGGAAGCTTCCGTAGCCCTTCCTGCGGTATTCCTCAAAAACAAGGAAGAACAGGATATATGCCGTATCTCCGTCCCCAATGACCGCCGAGAAGCCGCATACCTCCTTTCCCTCACATACCAGGGTGATCATGGCCTCCTCGGGGATCAGCATCCGGTCATAGGCTGCCGCATAGGTTTTAAAATAGTCTTCTCTTTTTTTATCGTGATTCAACCAGTATGTCTTCATCACATCATCTCCATCTGTACCGCTTTTGTCTTCTTTACGCCATAAGCTTCGCAAAGATCGCAGGAGCGCCCGGAACAGGCTTTTCTCCCGGTTTCGTAGGATATTTGATCTTTAATCCCAGGGAACTGAGGGCATCCTCATACATCTTATGCTCCGCCGTTTCCTTTTCCCCCTCAAATACATGCTGATAAAGCATGACCGCATTCTGCTTGCACAGATCGATGAAGCATTCCTTGTAGGTCGCATATCCAAGCTTGGCAAGAGCTTTCTGCCTTAACACATTTTTGAGAACGTCATCGCTGAATCCGGCATATTTCGGTTTCTCTCTCACTTTATCCTCAGCCCTTACCGATTCCAGCGCTTCATCCAGCTTCAGTACATCGTCAACCGCCTGTTTCCGCGCCAGATTTCGCCTGTGCCTTGCATAGAACAGACTATAGCCCAGGTTTGTCGCGGAGCCCAATAACGAAAGCATGGCTCCTATAGGAGCGAGGATTCCGGTGACGGTGAGAACTCCTCCCGTTAACGTCAGAAATCCCGTACCCATACGGACTCCGGCGGAGATATCGTTATTTTTCAGTACACGCTTCTGATGGTCTAAGAAGAGCTTTAAATTCTTCTTATCCCCCGACTCTTTCAGATCAGGAGTCTTCTTAAGCTGTTTTTCGGCATTCTCTATATCATGCCTGGAGCTTACGGAGCGACCGATCTCTATGCCTCCGGCGGCTATGTTCAGGGATCCCGCAAGAATGGAGGCACATCCTGCGCAGAATTTAACGCCTCCGGACACATCCTTAAAATGCTCACCGAGGGATTTGACCGTCGTTTCCCCAAACCAGGAGGTCTGGGGTGTGTAAACGGAAACGCCCTGAAAATAGTTTGCGACCGTGGCAGTACTGTTGGACAGATCACCCGTATTTTTCAGGATATTCCCCGAAACCGCCAAAGCCTTTGCCGTATGATCTGCTGCTGTAAGCTTTGAAGAAGTCTGTGCGATCCCTGAAGCGGTCTTAAAGTTTGCGATGAGCTGAAGCACCGCAAGAACCCCGGTAATTCCTGAGGTTATGGCCATGCCGGTATTATTCATTTCTTCCGTTTTGACGTCTCCAAGCTCATAAGACAGCATTTTATCCGTATTTGCTATCTGGCTCACAGTACTGGAGAGCGTTTTGGAATGCTCCTCCATGCTTTCCACGGCTCCCTTAAACAGCTCTCCCCCGGCTATGACTCCTTTTCTTATCTTTCCGGCCTTACCTTGAAGCGTCTCACTAAGGTCAACGTTCACGTCCTTATCCAGCCCTTCAAGCTCTGCCTGCGATTCATTGAAGGATCTGATCAGTGAAGTAAGCCTCTCCCGCAGGCTCTTATCCTCTATGATCTCTGCCGGCATCTCAGGGGTAAGCCCTACGCTTCGATAAAGTGAAAGGATAAGCTCCCCCTTTTTCTCCAGTACAGACATCAGACGGTTTTTCTTTTCATCTTTGGTTTCCCCGATCGGTCCATCCTCATCCGCCTCTCCTGTCTCCTTTTCATTCTGAAGGATATTATCCGCAACATCACAGTTTAAGGCAAAACGGGCGGCAAGCCCGAGCCTGCTCCAGTCGATCACGCTGTCGGAAGAATCAAAGCCTATCCTTTTCCAGAACTTCCATTTTGAGGCAACGACCATTCCCTTGATCTTCGAAATATCCGGAACATAATCCGTCAGGGCATTATAGCAGAATTCATCGGAAGGAGAAGCATGAAGTCCTTTCTCCACCAGATAGAACATCAGAAGCTGTTTCGCCTTGGAGGCTTTCTCGATGTTGTCCACAAAATCGGCCTTCGAAACCGAGGATTTATCGCAGTTGCGCCTCATCCAGGCTATTACGGACTGGATCCCGGCCTCCTTAGCCGGTGTGATCTGCGCCTTTTTTTCTGCTTCATCCCCGATTATCGGCTTGTCCTTGTCCTTCTTTTCGTTTATCTCCTTTTCACGGTGTCTGATTATCAGAATATCCTGATAGTAGTCGATCAGATCGGTGTCACGTTTTGAGCCTTTTACATAATATAGCTTCCTGAGCCTGCTTAAGATCTCGCTTTTCGGAAGCTTTTTGATCTCTTTTTCCGGTATCAGGGCATAGTATCTGTTCTTTATAAGGTTCAGTCTTGCCTGAACATAGTCATTGCCTTGATCCAGGTGATCATAGCGGGCCATGAGCTTTTCGTCAGTAAGCTTCACAACATCCTTGGACGCAAGAGTCTGAACCGGCCTGAGTTCACCGTCCTTTTTGGCCCGCTCGCGAGCAGTATTAGTCAGTATCCGCTTTTTCTTGCTTTCCTCGAGAAGCTTGGCTCGTTCCTTGTTGGAATCCGTGAGGGCAAAATCAGCACTCCTCCAGGCTCTGGAAATATCGGCCATTTTCGGGGTCTTCGGAAGGTTGAGCTGTCCGATCTCCTCATACTGATTCTCAACGACTACCGCATCACGGAACAACCTCAGCGAAGACAGCAGACTGACAGGTCCTCTCGTACTCTGCTGATTAACAGGACCCGCATTTAACAGATTTTCCTGGTTTGTGAGGTTTATCTGGTTAGTCTGATTTATCTGGTTAGTCTGATTTATCTGATTAATTTGTGTGTTCAGACTTACCGGACCATTTGAAACGTTCTGGTTGGTCTGTACCGGGACGGTATTTATCGGCCCGGTATTGTTAATGTTTTCCTTTTGTAATTCCTTAACCGGATCTCCCATTCTTTTTCCTCTGAAAATACGTTACTCATCTATAAACGCACGTTTATGCTGTTTATATCTGACCATACAGATCTAAATCTATACGGCTATTCACGGCCTTTGGGACCGTGATAGTAACGGGTTTTGCCAATATTGATATCAGCGACTTATCATTATTCCGGAAGCATGGCCATAAACTCGCTTAACGGAAGCCTGCCGTCAATGATCCGAAGAAGGCTGTCCGTAAAGTTTTCCGGAACAAGAAGCGCGGTATCGGCTGAAAGCTCTATATCCTTATAGAGGGTTTCATCGTTTTCATCAGCCCTTAAGGCCGTCACAGACTTATAAGTCAGCATGCTCCCGTCGGGGCTTAAGCAGAATCCGCCGTAAGGCAGAAAGAAATTGATCCTGGCTATGGCGTTCGCAAGAATAGCTGCCCCTTCTCTGGGTATATCTGTCTCTATGGTAAGCACAGAGGAAAAATACAACACCTCCTGTACTTCCCCGGGCATCGGTATGAAAGAATATTCCGCCAGGACATCGATAAGCGCCGGGCCATATCCTGTCACAAGCACCCTAAGCACATCCATGGGAGTCTCAAGCTCCTCCTTTGTAAACAGGGAAGCTTCCTCTATATCCTCATCCTCTTTAAAAAATTTCTCTAATCGTTTAAGTAAATCCCGTTTCCTTTCCTCCATTTGTCCTTTCCCTTCCTTCCTTTTACGGATCTGTGCTTAAAATATCGTTGTTATTTAACCCGTGACTGTTTTTTATATCATAGCGCGTCTGTTAAGAGGCTACGCCAGGGCATCATTTATGACATCCTTCAGTGCCTGGGCGGAGGCTCTGAGTTTCTTTTCCTCATCCTCTGACAGGGAGATCGGAGCCATGCCCTCCACGCCGTTCTTTCCTATGATAGCCGGCATACTCAGCGCGACATCGGAAATACCGTGATTGTCATGCTGTATGCTCGAGACCGGAAGGATGGTCTTTTCATCCCTTATTATCGCTTCGCATATCCTCCTTACCGACATGGCGATGCCATAGTAGGTTGCGCCTTTTTTTTCTATTATGCGATAAGCGCTGTTTTTTACCCCTTCCGCGATCCTCTCCATGGCCTCTTCATGATTGAAATGACCCCGCATTTCGCAGAAGTCGTTTAACGGGATACCGGACACATTTGCGCTGCTCCAGGCAGCGATCTCACTGTCTCCGTGTTCTCCGATGATAAAGGCGTGGACGGAACGGCTGTCCACCTCCAGATGCTGCCCCAGAAGATATTTAAGCCTTGCGGTATCAAGAGTGGTGCCTGATCCGAAAACCCTGTTTTCCGGAAAACCCGAATACTTCCTGGCCGCATAGGTCAGCACGTCCACCGGATTTGCCACGATCAGGAGGATCCCCTCCCGGTTGTGCTCTGCTATCTGGGGAATGACGCTTTTAAAGATCCCCGCGTTCTTCTTTACCAGATCAAGCCTTGTCTCTCCGGGCTTCTGGCCGGCGCCGGCGGTAACCACCACTATGGCCGCATCGGCTATATCCTTATAATCACCGGCATAGATCTGCATTGGTTTTGCGAAGGGCAGGCCATGACTAATATCAAGGGCTTCTCCTTCCGCTTTTTCATGATTGGCGTCGATCAGGACCATTTCCGAGAAAAGCCCGCTCTCCATTAAGGCAAACGCGCTTGCCGATCCTACAAAGCCGCATCCGACTACCGCTACTTTTCTGTTATTTATCCCTTCCATGTTTTCACCGCCTTTTTCTGTAAAAAATTCACGGGTAACATTAAATTAAACCGTATATTGCGAAAGATCTGAATTGATCTCGTCCGAATACTGGTTCAGGTTTTCCGAGATACTGGTGATATTCTCGGTCTCGGTCCTAAGC
>JAEEGL012317412.1_pt1 | contig 11974 bp, 6 predicted proteins | sample 9134231 | NCBI WGS metagenome assembly JAEEGL01 (sample SAMN16246548, study PRJNA631951) | gut metagenome | biome: gut microbiome; feature: rumen; material: fiber-attached | host: Bos | place: Iran: Karaj | collected 2018-10 | reverse complement strand
TGGGGATTGGGGATTGGGGATTGGGGATTGGGCCCAATCCCCAATCCCCAATCCCCAATCCCCAATCCCCAATCCCCAAAAAATCAAAATTTAAAAAATCTATTTTCAATATAAATAAATAAAAAAAGACAATTATTTTAAAAAAAATAATTTTTAAAACTACGAAAAAACAAATAAATAACTAAAAAAAATGGGAATGGGATTGCAATTATGTGGATGTGAGAAAAAGACAACAGAAGATGACGATGAATCAAAATATCATACAAAAACAGAGGTAGAAAACACAGAAGAAACACCAAAGACAAAAATAGAATCACCTAGATTAACATCATCAAACAATGTAAAGAGTTTAGATGATTTAATGTTAATAGACAGAGCAATTTTAATAGGGAAAGGACAAGGAAATATAAAAGACAAATATGAAATGGGGAAAAAATTAGGAAGTGGAAGTTATGGTCAAGTTTATCTTTGTATTAATAAAAGAACTAAAGAAAAAGTAGCAGTTAAAGTTATTAAGAAAGGGAAAAAAAATAATAATTTAAATCAAAGTATTATTCAAGAAATTGATATATTAAAAATTTTAGAACATTCAAATATAATTAATTTATTTGAATTTTATGAAGGGAAATTTAATTATTATCTTGTTACTGAATATTGTATCAATGGAAATTTATTTGATTTTATAAGAAAATCACCAAATTTAATTTCTGAAAGTAGAGCTTCTGTAATTTTATTTCAAATTTTAAGTGCAATTAATTATTGTCACAGCAAGAAAATAATTCATAGAGATATTAAACCAGAAAATATTATGTTAGATTTGAAATTAAAAAGTGGTTATCCTTTAGTTAAAATAATTGATTTTGGAACTTCAAAAATAATTGAAAATGAATATGAAAATGAATTTATTGGAACTCCTTATTTTATTGCTCCTGAAGTGATTAAAAAACAATATAATAATAAATGTGATTTATGGTCAATTGGAGTTTTATTATATTTTATAATAACTAAGAAAAGACCTTTTACAGGAAAAAATTTTGAAGAAGTTTTTAATAATATTCAAAATAATGAAATAGATTTTAATATAAATGGATTAAATAATTCATCAGAAGAATTAAAAGATTTAATAACTAATTTATTGAAAAAAAATCCAGATGAAAGATTATCTGCAGAAGAAGCATTAAATCATAATTGGTTTATAAAGAATAAAACAAAGGAAAAATTAATAAATTTACCAACAACAGAAATGACATCATTATTAGATAATATAAGATTATATAATCCAAAAAATAAATTACAACAATTAACTTTAGCATATTTAGTAATTAATTATCCAAATGCAAATTCAGTTCAAAAAGCTTCTTGTTTATTTATCAAGTTAGATAAAGATAATAGTGGAATTATTGATACTAAAGAATTTGTTCATGGATTAAAAGAATTATATGATGAAGAAGGAAAAAATGTTGATGAAGAATTTATTATTAATAATTTTAAAAGAATTGACTCAAATAATTCTGGTAATATTGAATATGAAGAATTTATTAGAGCTGCTGTTGATAAAAAAGAATTTTTAAATGAAAATATTATGAAAGAAGCTTTTATTCATTTTGATCTTGATAAAAATGGAAATATTTCGGTTGATGATATTTCTAAAGTTTTAGGTTTTAAAGATCATTATTCTGAATTTGCTGCTGTTATTGAAGAATGTGATATTGATCAAAATGGAGCTGTTGAATATGATGAATTTATTTATATTATGGAAAAAATACTTTTGTAGAGGATTTTTTATATGTTTTTTTTGTTATTTAAATTATTTAAAAATTTGATTTTTTTATAATATTTTTTTTGATAAGACTTTTTTAATTTAAATAAAAAAAAAATTTAAAGAATATATCATATTAAAAAATGATAATTTCAAATATAATGATAATATTGCTTTTTTCAAAAATAAGAAATTTGCCGTTTCCTAAATTTAAATATGGAAAATGTTTACTTGAACAAAGAGAATTACTATCAAATAATAAAAATAATGAATTATATAAATATCATAAATTACCTATGACTCATCCTCCAAGTTGTAAATTAGATAATTCAAATCAAGAAAAAAATAAAGAAATAAATTTTGCAAGTGTTGGAATAATAAAAGATAAAGATGGAAAAGTATTATTAACAAGAAGAAAAAATAATTTAAGTCAATTTCCAAATACTTGGGTTTTTCCAGGAGGAAAATTAAATAAGAATGAAAATTTTATCACTGGATTGTTAAGAGAAATTAATGAAGAAACAGGAATAAAAATTTATTATGATGAAAAAACTAATAAATATAAATATAATGGTTTAAATATATTAATTAAACCTATTTTTTTATATGAAAGCATTTTTCCTTCTGGTAGTAAAAAACCTACTCATCAAAATTTAATTGTTTTTTTTAGTATTAATTTCCCAATAATTTATAATAATATTAAATATAAAATTCAAAAAAGTGAAATTGATGCTTTTATTTGGATTGATATTAATATTTTATATAAAATTATTTATATGGATTATAATGAAGATATTTTGGGTTTTAAATATAATGAAATTACTAAGAAATATAAAAGTGAATATTTTAATTATAAAAATTTTAGACCTAACTTTATTAATGTTAAAAAAGAAATTATTGATTCTTCTCTTAAAAAAGAATTTATTACTCATGGTCATAGAACAGCTATCAAATTTTTATCGAATGTATGAATGATAAAAAATTAATTTAATAAATGAAAAAAAAATTCATTTGAAATTTTAGATAATTAATATTTAATCACTTATTTTATTTTTAAAGAGTATTATATTTATAAAAAGTTAAAAATTTAATTTCTTGAATTTCATATTTATTACTTCACATTGAATGAAGAAAAAGATATGAAACATAAATTTAAAAAGGAAAAATTAAAAATATATTTTCAATACCCAAACCATATTTTTCATCACAAAAATTATGAAAATAATAAATAGCATTATAAAAGATAATCAATCATTTTCATTGAAAAAAATTATAAATTATTTGGACAAAATATATAGTAAAGATAAACATTTATGAGTTTAAAAAATAATATATAATCTTATATTAATCAATAATTATTTAAAACAAAAAAATATGATTAAATTAAAGCACAAAAATTAAATTAACCATTTATTTTATGAGCCTTATTCTTTTTTTTTTCAATATTTTGAATTTTTTTTGTAATTTTATAAATATAATATTTTATTTTTTTATTATTTTTAATTGGTTTAATGTTTCATTAAATTTATTAAATAAATATAGAAATAAAAATAAGTATTTTTTATGATAATAAAAAAATATAATTACAATAAAAAATTTCTTAAAAAAACAAAAATAAAAAATAAATAAAAATGATAACAAAAAATAAAAATGTATTAAGTGCAATAAGAAATAAAATACCTCCATTTGCTCAGCTTCTTTTATTATTTAGTTTTTCAATAAATAAATCTCCTTTGTTTATATTATTATCAATATTACCAAAATATCTTCCAGTAATAATAATAACAAGTCATTTTACATGGAAATTAGATGATAATACAAAAAATAATTTTTATGTTAGTTTTAATTTAAGAAAAGCAGAATTAGTAAATATTCTTCCTCATTTAGATATGATTAAATTTTACATTATTGGAATAATTCTTTTTCTTTTTGAATTTGCATTTTTTGCTTATTTAATTTATTATTACTTTGAAATAAAAAAAAAAAGAGGAAATAAAATAGTTTTAGCTTGGTATCCAAAATTTATGTTTTATATAAATACAATATTTTCACAATATATTGTTGAATATTATTCTTTTACATTATTATTGTTTTTAAAAAAAAAATTAGAGATGCCAACAAATTCAATTTATAGTACATATGCAAAAGTTCCTATAATAACTTCAGATGATAATTATAATATTATTGTAGTTGGAATTTTAACAGTTATTCAATCATGTTTTCTATTATTAATAAATTTTTTTACTTTTTATAGTCTTGTTATTATTAATTCTTCTTTTAGAACTGAAATTCCTACTTTAAGATTTACTCATATGTATAGATTTTATTTCTTTGTTTTTTTCACTGATTTAGCTTGCATTGAATATTATGAAATTTTCCTTTCTGATGATGATAGATTTAAATTTAATTGCTTTACTTTCGGTTTATTATTTGTTATTTTAGTTTTAGATATTATTACGAATGTTAGAACTTATGAAGAAAATAATTATTTTTATTTCGTTATTAGATTTTTAAATAATTATAATTTAGTTTCTATTATTTTCGAATTTGTTTCTACTATGAAAGATTTTCATTTTTCTGTTAAAGAAACATATATTTTTACTTTTTTTAAAATGTTTCTTACAATTTCATCTTTATATATATTAATTTTTTTCCGTTCTCAATTTATGTTAAATTTATCAAAGACATATTTATTTGATACATTAGATCAAAGTAAAATAACTCAAGTTTTAGAATGTTTCAATTATTTATTAGATGCATTAATAGAAATAAAAACTTCAAAAAGTAATGCAAATGAAGTAATAAATGTCATAATAATGCATCAAAAAAAATGTAATAACGAACAATGTAAATGTAAAGAAATTCAACCAATTCCAATTTGTGGAATTGAAGAAAATCATGAATTTACTAATAAATTAGTTAGAGGATTTGGTTTTTTAATTGAAACTTGTTTTGCTAATGGAACTTCTTATAATCATATTTCTTATACTTTATTTCTTGCTGAATATTTCTTTCATGTTAAAGAAAATTTAATTTTATCTTATTCACTTTTACAATCTTGTCTAACTTTAAATATTTTAAAAATGAATTTTATTCAAGCTTTCGAATTATGTAATTTTATTAATTTCTATAATCAAATGTTTAAAGATAAATTTAAAAATTCAAGTTCTTCAATGAAATTTTATAGAATATTTGATAATATTTTTGAAAGAATGGAATTTAATAGAAATATAATTCAATATTGTAATACATTTGATAATTTAATAGATACAAAAATGTCTTTTGAGAACTCATTAAAATTTATAACAGATCCAGACACAAATGAAATATTATCAATTGATTCAATATTTTTAACAAGAGAAGTTATATTAACAGTAATAAAGAAATTATCAAATATGAGTAATATATCAAAAACAGTTAAAAAGAATTTAATAAAATATTCAAATGAAAGAAAAGGAGCAGAATTTTATTATTTAACATTTTTATTTTTTTCAATGTTTTCATCAAGAATTCCTTCTGAAATAGTAAAAACTTTTGATAAAATTTCTTCTGGTTCAGGTTCTTTTAAAGGTTTAAGTACAGAAGATATGACAGCAAAATTTAATAAAGTAATTGATAAATATATTTTATCAGAAAGTGCAATGAATCAAATAATTATTAAATTTTCAAAAGGAATAAAAATAAAATATTGTTCAAGTAATTTTTGCAATCAATTAGGTTTTGTTCAAAGTCAATTATTAGGAGAAGATTTTTCAAATATTTTTCCTAAAAGTTTAAGAAGAAGTCATACAAGAGCAATGTTACATTATATAATGGTTGGTCAGAATTATTTTTTAAAAAAATCAACTTATATATTTGATGCTGATGAACATTCTATGCCTTGTGATATTAGAGGAGGTGCTCTTCCACATTTTGGTAAAAGTTTAATGATGATTTGTCAAATTATGATTAAAAAAAATAAAACTTGGTCTTTTATTTTAGATAATAATTATACTTGCTTAAGTATTAGCAGAGAAATCGAAGAAAATTATGCTTTTAATTTAAATTTATTAAGAAAAGTAGATGTTGAAGTTATTGATTTATTTGACATTAATACTAATGTTATGAAAACCAAATTTAAAGGAACTTTAGATGTTATTGAAAAAGTAAAAGATGAATTAGAATTTAATGATGTTGAACAATATTCAAAAAATTTATTTAATTTAAATGCAAATAATGAACTAGATTTAGGTGAAAAAACATTTATTCCAAATAAGAAAAGTTTAGAAATATCAAATTCAAATATTGATTTATGTGATACGAGTATATTATTTGGGAAAAAAATGGAGACAATAGAATTTGTAAGAGAAAAACCAATAATAATTCAAAATATAATAAAAGCATTGAATAAATTAACAGATTCAGTAACAAGAGATGAAAATATAAATACATTACTTCGTTTATTATTAAAAGTAAGAAGAGATGTAAATAAAGAAGAAAATAATAATTTAATGGGTGTAGAAGGAATACAACAAAGTGCAACATTACAAAATGCAATGTTTGATGATGATAATGAGAAAGTATTAAATGCCACATTACAAATATTATTTAAAGGAGCAATTAAGAAATTATATGATATTCCAATTTATATATTTCGTTTTAGAGATATTTTAGATAATGAAGAAGGTTATAAAGCAGAAAATAATCCTCAAACAACAAATAATAATAATGAAGATAATAAAGAAATAAATACTATAATGAAAGAACAAAGTACTTCAAAAAATAGTAATTTTGGTTTTGGAAATACTGTTGGAACAGTTGGTAATTTTTTTGGAGGAACTGTTGGAACAACTGGAACTGTCCAAAAAAATTATTTTAAAGGAATGAATAGTATGTTTACTAGTCAAAGCTCTATTGCTAGTGTTGATAATAAAATTAATAATATGGCTCTTTTAAATCAAGCCGCAAAATTTGGGAAAAAAAGTGAACAATATAAAAAAGCTGTTATTCAAGTTTTAAAAAGTAAAAATGAAGTTAGGAGATTAGAATTAACTTCTATTATTTTAATGATATTATGTTTTTGTTTATCTATATTTAATGTTGCTTATCAATTAATAAGAGTAAGTAGAGTTCAAACAATAACAGCATTTTATATTCAAATATCAAATTTAAAAGATAAAATATCTTATTTACAAAGTGCTTTATTAACAGAAATGTTTGAGTTTGGAGATTATAGTAAAATGGATATTACTGATGAAGAAATGTTTAATTATTTAAAATTATCTATTAATTCTTTACAAGAATCTATTTCTTCTTTTTATAAAGAAATGGTTAAATATGATCAAAAAATAGGAAAAAATTGTATGGGAAGAATTTATGGTAATTTTATGAAAATTGTTAAAACTTGGGAAAATGTTACTTATGAATCTGATATTTTTAAAGAATTATATTATGCTATTTATTTAACTAATAATGTTGTTAAAGAAGATACTCCTAATAATATCTTAAAAGATGTAGAAGTCTATTTTTTTAATGATTATAGAAAAAATATGAAACAAGAAGTTTATTCTTCTTTTATGAAAGTTGTTTTTTTTATTGTTAATAATTTTGAAACTACTTTTTCACAAATTTTAGAACTTTTATTTAATGAAATTGGAGAAAATGCAACTCATTTTTTAAATTTTTCTGAGAAATTAATGATAACTTTTGAAATTTTATGGTTATGTGCAAATTTAGCTTTTTTTGTAATGGCATTATTACTTTTTAGTAAATTTAATAGAAAGGTTTTTAAATTAATTATTTCAATGTTTTTAGATACTGGGAAAAATGAGAAAGGAACTTTTAAAAATAAACCAGAAAATTTTTATATAAAACAGAAAATAAGATTATTTATATTATTAGTCCATAATTTTACAATGGAAAATAAATTAGCATTTCAAAATTTTAGAGAAAATTTTATTAAAGGAAATATTAATAATGCAGCTTCATTAGTTCAATTTGATGAAGATGGACTTCCAATAAGTAAAAATCCATTAATTACTGATCCATTAACTTCAAATTCAAAAGCAAATTTATCTTCTGTTAATTTAACAAATTCTCAAAATCAAACAAATTCAAATTTATTAGCAAAAAATAATAATATGTCAATTTTAAATAAAGATGCGAAAAAAAATATAAAAGATAAAAAAGAAGTATCAATTAATGAAAAACATTCTATGTCAAATAAAGAAGCTGCAATTTCAAATGCAAAATTATTGAAATTATTAAATCAACAAAAAATTACTATTTCTTATGTAATGATGTTTGTTGTTGCCTTTTTTGCAGTTGCATCTTTTGTTATTTTTTATCTTCATTTAAATAATACTTTATCATACAATAATCAAACAGAAATTTTATTAAATGCATTTAATAATTTTATAGTATATTTTAATTCACTTCCTGCAATAATGAGTTCTTTAAGAAAATTAATTTTAACTCAAAGTGAAGTTACTGAAGATTTATTAAATTATAGTGTTGATATATCTAATTATGAAAAACAAATTAGTATAATTACTTCAGCAACTGATTTTTCTTCTATTTTTAATAAAATTAAATTTTTTTGGGAACAAGTTAATATTCCTATGAATAATTCTAATATTGATACTGAATATTTATGTTCTGGATATAATTTATGTAAAACCTTTTTATTAAGAAATAATGGTTATTGTCTTGAAGGTATTATTTTAGGTTATGAATTAATTGCTCAAAAATATTCTCAAATTATTGGTGATTATGAAAATTTATTAATATCTAGTCAAAATAATATTAGTAAAAATGATATTAAAGAATATATTATGACTGAAGTTTTTGATCGAGTTCAAGAAAATATTGAATTTGTTTTTAGTCAAGTTCAAGATCAATTTTATGTTTCTTTTTCTGCTGATTATAAAACTGTTAGAGATAAATTAAGAAATATAACTGTTTTGTTAAATATTGTCTTCTTTTTATTTGAATTATTTGTTATTATTGTTATGATTTGCTTTATTGAAATTTATATTAAAAATCAAGAATATTTAGTTAAAGATGGTTCTAGTCTTTTTAATACAGCTTTCTTTAAAGAACCTGTTCCAACTTTATAAATTCAATAAGTTAAGTGTATGATAATGAAAAAAATATTAGTATGTATATTGTTATAATAATATTTTTTTAATCAAAAAAAAAAATCAAGAAAAAAATTTTTTTTAAGTAAAAGTTAATTTCCAAATACAGTCATCTCAATATTTTTTGAGTATATATTCTCCTTTCTATACAATTATTCCATTTATATTATGGTGAATTTTTTTTTTAAATTAATTAATATTTTTTTTTAAATTAATTTATATTTTGGAAAATGAATCTTTAATTAAATATTAACGAGGTGATTTAATTAAAAAAATTTTTTGGCAAATAGTAAAAACTTTATTTAAATATTATTTGATTTTAATGGAAGAAAAAGAAGAAGAAAAAGAGCTAATAGAACATAATAAAGTAAAATTAGAAAGGGAATGGACATTTTGGGAAAATTACGAAATAAAAGATAAAAATAAAAAAGTTGATTATTCAGAATTAATAAAGCCCATATTTTCATTTAATACATTAATTGATTTTTGGCAATTTTGGAATTCATATCCTGGAAATTCTCCCTCAGAAATTTTTTTTGATGGTGAAAGAATAAAATAGTAAAAATAATTTTTTAAAATTTTTTTAGTTTCTTTGAAGATAAAAAAAGAATAATTGCTTTTAATCTTTTTGAAAGTGGAATTAAACCAGAATGGGAAGATAAAAAAAATGAAGAAGGACATGTTCTTTCAATGGATTATTTTATTAATGATGATTTAGATGATTTTTATTTAATTGTTCCTTTAAATTGGAATAAATTAATGTTAGGATTAATTGGAGAAACTTTATTGAATTCTGAATTTATTAATGGAATTAGATTTGTTGATAAAACATCTTTTGGAAAAAAAACCATGTTTAGATTTGAAATTTGGATTAATAAAAAAATGCCAGAAAATGAAATTTTGAAATCTAAAGAATTTTATGGAAAAGAATTTGGTTGCCCTGGAATTTCAGTCAAGGATATTAAATAAATAAATTTTTTTTTAGTTAAATATATATAAATCATTATATATTTAAAAAGTGTATAAATTTAATTTTGACTAAATTTATGTTAATGAGATTAGTAATTTGAAAAGTATATGTTATTGTAATAATAAATAACATAAACTCCTTTATTCAAAAAAAAATTAAAAAAACAATAAAAAAATAAAAAATATATAAAAAATGTCAGCAGGTTACGATATATATTGTACAACCTTATCACAAGAAGGACGTATATACCAATTAGAATACGCAGAAAAAGCAGTTGAATCAGGATCAACTTGTATGGGAATAATATTTTCAGATGGAGTGATTCTATTAAGTGAGAAAATTCGTCAATCAAAAGCAATAGTATATGGGAGTAATCCAACAATATATAGAATATCTCCAAATATAGAAATTGCAATATGTGGATTAATTCCAGATGGAAGAAATATAATATCAAGAGCAAAATTAGAAGCATCATCATATTTAAAAACATATGGAATAGATATTTCTGGTAAAATTCTAACTGAAAGATTATCTATTTATGTTCATGCTCATACTTGTCATTGGTCTGTAAGACCTTTTGGTTGTTGTGTTTTAATTTCTTCTTTTGATAAAGATGGAAAATATCATCTTTTTATGCTTGAAAACTCAGGAAATTTCTTCGAATATTATTCTTGTGCTCATGGAAAAGGAAGACAATTTGTTAAAGCTGAAGTCGAAAAAGATAATTTTAAAATTAGAAATCTTAATGTTAAAGATGGATTGGAACAAGCTTTGAAAATTATTATTAAAAGCTATGAAGGAGAAAAAGAAACTGAATATGATGTGGGAATTATTTCTAATGATAGTAATGGAAATGTTGTTTTACTTGATAAAGATGTAGTTAAAGAAAAAGTAGAAAGAATTAAAAAGGAAGTTAAGGAAGAAAAAAGTAAAATGGATGTTGATAAATAAATAGTTTTTATAATGTTTAATTTTGCTGAATTATAATTTAATTGATTTTTATTTTTGTTTTTTTTGGATTTAATTTAAATTATATGGAGATTATATTAATTTTGGTTTTAATTTATATTTTTAAAAAAATATTATAAATTTAAATATATTTTATATAAATTAAATATTAAACTCTAACAACAATCATCTTTCTTATGGTTATTTTTCATAGTTTTAGTATTTAAACTAACACCTTGAAATTCTTTATCTTTAGCAAAATTATATTTTTCCAAATAAGTAATAGTACTATCAAGAAATAACTTATCAATATTAATAGAATCTTTAGCAGAAGTTTCAAAATAAATGATTTTAAATTTATTAGCAATTTCTTCAGCTTCATCTTTAGAAACACTTCTTTTTTCTTTTAAATCAATTTTATTTCCAACTAAAAATATTAAAACATTTTCTTTTGCAAATTTATTAATTTCACCTAACCATTTTTCAATATGTTCAAAACTATTTCTTTCAGTTACATCATAAACAATAACAATAGCATGAGCTCCTCTATAATATGATGTTGTTATTGTTCTAAATCTTTCATGACCTGCTGTATCCCATATTTGAATTTTTATTTTTTGATTTTTTACAATTATATCTTTTGATTTGAAATCTACTCCTATTGAACTTACTAATGATGCATTAAATTCATTTTGAGTATAACGAAGAATTATACTTGATTTTCCTACTCCTGCATCTCCTAATAATAATATTTTGAATAGTTGATCACTATATATTATATAAATTTGTAAGTTTTTACTAGTCTTGGTCCATTTTTTTTTTTGGACTTTTTTATTTAAATTTTTAGTTATTTTTTTTGCTTTTTAGTTTTTGGAATTTATTTTTTTTTTTTAATTACTTTTAAAATTTGTGTTTTGAGTAAATTTATGAAGCGCTAGTAGTCTAGTGGTTAGGATATTTGCCTTCCAAGCAAGTGACCCGGGTTCGAATCCCGGCTATCGCAATGTTTTTATATAAATAAAAAATAGAATATATTCATGGTATGTTAATAGTGATTTTCTTTTATTAAAATTTATGTGTCATAGAGGTTGTTTTAGAGAAGATATATTTGAAAAATGTGTATTATGTAAAAAAGAAAATAATGGTATTAAACATGTAGTTAATGAATGTATAGAATTA
>JAEEGL016923104.1_pt1 | contig 11975 bp, 8 predicted proteins | sample 9134231 | NCBI WGS metagenome assembly JAEEGL01 (sample SAMN16246548, study PRJNA631951) | gut metagenome | biome: gut microbiome; feature: rumen; material: fiber-attached | host: Bos | place: Iran: Karaj | collected 2018-10 | reverse complement strand
TTAGTTCTTAACTCAGCAAAGTAGTCTGGATCCTCTGAATATATCAACTTCTCTTTTTGAGATAAGCGCTTTATATTTACTTCATTAGAAAATGTCGTGAAATAGGCAGCGGTGTCGCCAATGGTAATGAAATCATATGCATAAGAGCGCGCCAAATCAAAGTTATCGCCTTTTACTCTAATAAGATACTTGTTTCCTCTTTGCTTTTCTATTATGAAATCGCAAAAGCCTAAAGGAATTGTAATACTTTCTTTAAGAGGAAGGCGTGGTAGGTATTGATATTCTCTTTTTATTTCATAATTAGAATAGTTGTTTATAGTCATTATTTCATAGCCGTTATCTAGTATATTTATTTGATATAGCTCATTTTTATTCTCAATTGCCAAACCCTTTATCCCTTTTTCTTCGTCATCAGATGAGAATAGTTCGCAGAAATTTTCCTTTTCAAAAGTTAGTCCTAACATATTTGATATCGTTGATGCCAAATCTACATCTGTTGGCTTTTTACAAGCTTGTTCTCTGAATCTCATTAATTTTCTCTTATCTACTATACCAGTTATTTCACCAAGTTGTTTTACAACAATTTTGTTAAACACTTCTTTTAGGTGGCCTCTATATAGTTCGAGATCGGCTATTCTTTTTGAGAACGCTTCCGCTGGTACATCAATAAGTGTGTATCCTTGAGCAGCCAAAAAATCAAGCAAGTCTTCGGCATAAGTTCCCAACGTCCACTTGGCCGGAGCATAGTCTTCTTCATCAAGTTCTTCGGATTCATTAATATATAATTGTCCACTTTCCAATGGTGCATGAGAAACTTCTTCAATTTTCCATCTTCTAATGGCTCTAGTTATTAACTCATCCAGATATGATGCGAACAATTTATAGGAGGACTTTTTTCTTAATATTTTTTTAAATTCTTGTTTTAATGTTAATAATTCATCTATTCCTATATTATTTTCATTGTTTCCGAAAATTGTTAAACGATGTTTTTCGTCATTTATACTAATTTTGATATCTAATACACTCGAGATTTTTATTATTTCTATATCAAAATCATCATAGGCCTCATCGTAACTTTTACAACTATATGTGATTATAGGTCTTCTTCTTTTATCTGTTGTTTTATAATTAAGACCAATTTTACCGAACAGTTCATCTTCTCTTTCGTTTCCAGGGGCAATTGGGGATGGCTGGGGCACTCCCAGGGTTGTTGCGCCTTTTATGGTGTATATTCCGTCTATCTCGCTGTAAAAAAAGTGAAACATATCATTTGGGTCTAGAAAATATACTACTTCATTAAATTGCTCCGCTACATCCATTTTTAATTGGTTACAGTTCAATTGGCAGTAATTGCTCATATTTCCCATGTCATCATAATCTGTATATCTAGACAAAGTTCTTTTTACACCCGTATTTCCCATTTCAATAGTTACCTCTTCAGCATCTTCGCTGCTCAAAATAGTAAACCTATAGTCCCCTTCAATAACAGTATATTCTTCTTCGATTTTGAATGGATTTACTTTTAATTTTGCTTTCTCTTCGTTACTCAATTCGCCGTCATCATCATAATATGGTATCTTATCACCGACGTATTCTTGCATAAGATACTCTTGGCGATATATACAACTTGATGTGGATGTAGTTATACTATAGTAATTTTCTCTAGTATGTATTTCAATAGTTTTTTCTTGACAGGTGATTGTAACTATCTGTCTTTCTTCTTCATCCTGTTCTTCTTCATCCTGTTCTTCTTCAGCTTGCTCTTCCCTTTCATCTTGTTCTTCCCTTTCATCTTGTTCTTTAGCCACTATTATTGTTTCAACTTCAGCGTATTTAAATTCTTCTTCTCCCACGTAAAAATCTAGCAATTCTGCTAGTTCTTTTACCACATTCCAATTATTAGGATTTTTCTCAACAAGAAATATACATCCACGTAGTATAATACCATTTATATATTTTTCTTCCATATATATCACCAAAACCTTTTATACTATATCATATAATTGTTCTTCTAACCAAACATATTAATGTTTGGTTCTTCTAGAACTTTTACCTAATGCTATATCCGGGATTTTGATTCTAGAAATCAACTCATCTATTTTTAAACTACATAACTCTTCTGCTCTATTTTCCATTAGCCTACGAGGAACTCTTCCTATGGTTTTGCCATTATTAATAATAAAATCAAAGATATCATCATCATCAGAAACTATCTCCTCAGCTAGCAAATACCCATATGGATAATTAAGAGAGGTAATAAGGTTTCTAAATTCGACATTAGTTGCTTTAGTAGCTTTTGTTATGAGATTGTCTAAGTACATTATAATTAACCGAAGACAAGGATTTCCCCTTAATAAGATCTTTAGTTTTTCTTTTAGCAATTGCAAATCTGTTATAGTTATGGCATTATACCTTGAGCAATCAATTACAATTCTGCTTTTTTCATCATTCAAAGATAGTTTAATACATAAAGAGCTAATAATCTTGGTTATTTCTAAATTCAGATAATTGGCACTATCTTCTTCATAATAATTACAAGCATAAACTATTTTGGGCCTTTTTAATGAGGCCTTGGAATAAACTCCAATTCTGTCATATAGTTCATATGTTTTTTCTGACAAAGCAACTTCTTTATCTGGAACCGTTAGTGTCGCAGATGCTTCTGATTTATATTGGCCACATACGCTACTTAATTCACTGTAATAAAGTCCTTCCATTCCTGGAAAATATATAGTTTCTTTGTATTGACTTATATTATCTGTTTGAAATTCATTACTAAACCTTCTATATTTAGCGGCTAATATGTTTTCGTTAGTGTATATATTGTCTTCCTCAATTGTTCTTTTGATGGTAGAATCAACATTAGTTACAACGATGGTTCCAGAGGTATTATTGTTTTTAACGGTTATTCTCCCATCATCGGTTACCAATAAAAATCGTTCCGTTGTTGCTTTTTTATTATCATAATAATGGCACGTTTCTATAAAGTAATCTCCCTTTGGGGGAGTAATTCTTACGCAATACTTGTCCTTTCCTATGTATACTTTTATAGTCCTATTTTGGCAGTAAATAATAATCCAATCTTTTTCATTCTCACTCGTACTAGTAACTATACTACAAAATTCTTCATCGCTTAGTTCGATTCCTAGTTGTATAGCTAGAGTATGAAAAGCAAGCCTTCCATAGTCAGGATAAGACTCAATAAGTTGTTTAATACTTAACAAAGATTTTTTGGCCACCATAGTTATCACCCAAACTGCCTGTAATATACCATGTTTCTTTTAAAAAGACAAAAAGATATACTTTCGTATATCTTTATTTGTTTACTGAAGTACTATAATAAAAATATCTATTGGCCTCTTTATCATATTTAAAGGTATGTGTGAAAGTACTAAAATCTTTTTGATGACTCTTAAAGTACCTTTTTAATTCTTCTTTATCGCCATTATTAGTTATTATAGAATTATCTATTTCACTATATTTGCTAAGCATGTCATTGTAAATGAATCCTGCTTTTTCTTCTATTATAAAGTCTTCATCCTCAAGATAAGCATCTTCTATAATACTTATTCGTTCAATAACTGAATCATTCTTGTTAAAATAAATCCAGTAATCATTGTTTAATTCTACTATACCATTATTCATGTTAAAAGAAGTAATATCGTTTACATCTTTGTTGTAGAGAGCTTTTAGCTTGTTAATAAGTTCCAAGTTATTAACATATGTATTTCCTTGGCACGGATTGTTTATAAGGCAATTATCGGAGTATACTGACAATTCAATTTCCTCTTTATTTGATAGTTTATAACTATTGTTTAATAGTATTCTTGTATCTATATTATCAATAGTTGTATTGTTTTCTTGGTATACATCTAAGTAATCAATACTTTTATAATCTTTAAAGGGTATTATCTCATATAATTCTTTTTTTAATTGCTCTATTTTGTTTTTTTCTTGCAGAATTATAAGATCTCCTTTACTTGATTTATCAATAGTTATTCTTCTAACGACATTGTTTTCATCGATTAAGAGAATATTATTATTATAGTCTTTTACGAGTGGAAATAGATGTTCATAACCAACCTCTTTGATAGCACCAAGTGTATTGGAAGGTGGTAATCCTTGTTCGGTAAAAGACTTTTTAAAAGCTGTTATATACTTTTCATCTTTAGATAGTGAATTGATATCTAAATATGTAGAATAAAAGATGGTTGTATTACTACTCTTTTCCTCTTTTATTAAATAATAGATAGTATATTTATTGTTATTGTTAATAATTTTAAAATCAATTATATCCTTGGCTAGTTGATATTTCTTTTTATCAACGATTAATACCAATTTAGAATTGTCGTTAAGGAAATGATATGATACATTTTCATTTTTTATAGTGTACTCAGTATAATTATTATATGAAGTTTCAACATTGTTCATATTTATTTCTGGGTAATAATAGCATTTTTGATAGTTTTTTAAATCTTCGGTTGTAACCCCGAAGAAACTTAAAGGGACATTATTGGTCACAAAATATATAATAATACAAGCAATAATAGCTTTGCTTTTTAATTCTTTATCTTTAGATTCGATAATTGGAGTTACTTCTTCACCAAAACTAGAATTTGTTTGGCTTTTACGCATTATAATTATTGCTGATAGAAGAAGGATTAAACAATTGCCTAAAGTTAAAACCATTTGATATCTTGCTATACTACTTACATCTGTCGTTGTGCAGTCTCTAAAATAGTTTATTTCACCAATGAGGATACTAAAATCGTAAAAGCCATGAACGATGGCCATACCAATAATGTTTTTCGTTCTAAAATAGGCTGCACCAAAGAATATGCCTGCGGCGGTGGCAAACAGAACTTGTAGTAACGTTTGGGGGATTGTTTGTCCTCCTGTCCAAATATTAGCAATATGCATTCCTCCGAAGATAAGTGCACTGAAGAATATGGAAAGGTATACTTCTTTCCTTTTATTATATTTATTAAAAAATCTATTTAATATCCAACCACGTACTAGTAATTCTTCTGTAAGTCCTATGGTAAATGCATAAATTATCAAACCGACAATATTTATTATGGGTGCTCCGAGAAGATTTCTAAAGTTACCAACAGTATATACAATCGAAATAAAAGTTAGAGGGAAACAAATATATAAAGTTTTTAAAAGTCCCTCTTTTTTATTAGCAAATATCTTACCACCCTTAAAAAGAAATATAGCAAGCAGAACTAAAGCAAGCCAGCACACTTCGGTAATGATATAAAAGCCATATTTGCTGTAACGAATTATTGAGGCGAAAGGACCTAGAGTATAACTGGTTAATAGTTCAAATATTAAATAATATAATAAAACTACTAAAAAATAAACATATATATTTAGTTTTTTGTTATGCATAGCCAACACCTATTTTCTTATATTATTATATCAAAAATTATCTTTTTTAGAATTGTTTTTAAAGTTTTTATATTATAATGAAACAATATTTGGTATAATTATTTTATAAGAAAATAGAAAGAGTGTGATAATATGCCAGAGAATAATATATCCCCTGACAACAATATTAATCCAAATGAATTATTTAATAAGCCAGAAGAAAATCCTCCTACGATTGAACCTCCTATGCCTAGTACTGAAGAACCTGTAACATTAGTACCTGAGCATAGTGATGATCCAAGTACAAATCCTGTACAAGAACCGGTACCTCCTATTCCTTCTGTTCAGCCTAGTGAGGTTATTCCTCCTGTACAGACAGATTTAAATCAGGTTCCACCGGGAGAGCCAAGTGCTGCTATACAACCGGAACCTGTTCCTAGTATTAATCCAACACCACAAACAGCTCCTTTTCCTAGTCAAGATGTGACTAATACTGGATTTACAGAAAAAGTAGATAAAGGGAAGAATATTAAAAAGCCTTTAATAATTCTCATAGTTTTAATTGCAATTGCCTTATTGGGATATTTTGTAATTTATCCTATGATTGCGAAAAACTTCATGGCTTCACCAAAAAATGTATTTCAAGCAACAGTTGATAAGATATCTACAAATCTTAACAAAAAAATCGATCAAGTAAATTTAGGATCTAGTTTATACGATATTGATTTTACTTTTGATACTAATATTGAAGAAATGAAGTCTTTTGCTAATTATAAATATAAGCTAAAAGGCGGAATAGATAGCAAGAATAAATTAATAGAAGGTAAAGCTTCTATGACAGGATCTGATAATAAAGAACTGGGTGCTATATTATATGTTAAAAATGATTATTTATTCTATAAACTATCTAGTGATGAAAGAATCGTTAAATCTATGGATTTATCGCAAGATGAAAGTTATAAGATGCTTTTTAGTGATAAAGAAACTATTAATTCTGATGATTTACAATATTTGATTGATAAAGTAAAAGGTTTGTTATTCGGTGAATTAAAAGAGGAAGATTTTACTAAAGAAGATAATTATACTTTGAATGTTAACGGAAGCGAAATTAAAACTACCAAAAATGTTCTAACTATTGATAAGAATAAGTATATAGCTTTGAACAAAGCTATAATTAATGGTTTGTATGAAGATAATAAAGCAATGGAAATAATAACAAAAACTGGCTTAACTAAAGAAGAATTTAAAAAGGCTGCTGAAGATGCCAATTATGATTCTATAGAAGAAGATTATAAAATCATTATTAATATTTATTCGATTAAAACTGACGTTGTAGGCTTTGACTTATATAATAAAGAAGAAAAAGAATTATATTTCTATTCAAATGACGGAAATTTTGAAAGTGCAATGCTTCCTGGAGATGAAAACAATGAAATAACATTTGTTGGAGTTAAAGATGGGGATGCAACAAATGCTACGTTTAAAGTGGCTGGTAAAGAGATGGCAAAATTCAAAATATATGCTTTTGATGATAATGAAGTAAAATTTGATTATACTATTAATGCTGAAGAAGATTCGAAAATGTCTGGATCTATTGATATTAAAGCTAATAATAATGTTACTGATATTGCTTTCTCTGCTAATGCAGGAAAAGAATATGTTAAAGGTAATGCTAAAATAAAAATTGAAGAAAATGCTAAAATAGCAAATTTTGATGATAGCAAAGCAGTAACTGTAAATGAAGAAGAACAAAACAAGATGTTAGAAGCTTTCATGGAGAGTGCTAAAGGTTCTCCACTAGAATTCTTTTCAGAAAATCTTGGTGGGATGACATATAATAATTCTGAGTATTATAAAGATTACAATAGCTCAACTAGCAATAAAGAAGCCACCAATTCATTTTAAGGTTCATATTTATGAACCTTTTTTAGTGAATAAAAAAAACAACTGTATTAGTTGTTCTCTTCTATTATTAATTCAATACTCATGTTTTCGATACTAGCGTCAATGTTTTCTCTTACATTAGGTCCATTGTTATATATAATCGTAGCATTTATTGGTGTTGTGCTATTAGCAAATATAATATCGTTCTTTTTTACTTCTTTATTATTACTTTTATAAGTTAAATCAACGGATATATTCTTACATACAGATTCTAAATCGTCTGTTTCACCAATACATTTAATATTATTAGGATTAATACCTGCAATTATTCCATCTTTATTACTTGGATTTTTAAGAACAAAGTCAAAAGTAATATAGTCGCCAGGATTCCTAAATGATAAAGATATGTTATTAATAGTATTCTTTTCAATTGTTGGAGTACTATCATAAGTAGCTGTTTCGACAGCTTCTATATTACTAATATCAGCTAATACGATTCTTGATGTATCTACTGTTTCATCTTCTAGAGAATAAGACCTTTTATTTAGTAATAAAAAACCTCCAACGAATATTAGTATGAATATAGAAACAATTATCAACTTTTTTTTCATAAATTCAACTCCCTCGTTCTTCAAACATATTTTAACATATTTTTTGGTTATTGCATAAAAGAACTAATATGGACTGTCGAATAATTAGAGTTTTTCATAACATATGATAGATTGTTAACCGTATCTTCAACAAATACAATATACTTATCTTCTAAATCAGGATATTTTTCTTTTATCTCATTTAATAATAATAGTTTATCCCTTTCTTTAAAAACCATATAACAGTTTTCTTCTTTAATATTATAGTTTTTTCTTAAGAATGTTAATTTTTGAAGAAACTCTTTATTATTCATTACTAATGTTATGACATAAATATTGTCCATATTTTTATTTTTCAAGAAATCTTGCATTGTTTTAATCGGCTTTACATTTGAATAAATGTCTATTCCGGATTCAATTTGTCTAGCACATTCTTCGTCATCAACGCAATAATGGTTATATTCTCCATATTCAATAGGTGCTAGCACTCCATCCACATCGAATACTAAAATGCTTTTTTTATCTTTTAGTAAATCTTTTATTTTTGAATTCATTTTATTATTCCTTTCTATTATCCCGCTATCCAAGGGTCAGCTTCGCTCCCAGTTCCTGAAACAATTGAAGAATTAGATCCTAAGCTTATTACCGGGCGAACACCTCCACTTTCACTGGCAGTGGTATAATCAACTGAGCCGTCATAATCGATAGCGTAGTTAAATGCTGCCATTCCTGCATAATAATCAGGAGTCAAAGTTCGATACCAAGTCCCAGTTGCTTTTAAAGAATCACTAGTAATATTTCCTAGTTCTTCAAGCGTAATTAAGGCGACAGGATATGTTAACTTGGCTTTATTATTAGTCATGGCAAACTGATCTGTTATATTGGTACATACTAATGATGTGGATTGAATAAAGTTTTTAAAATTAAGCCACGAATAATTATAAGTATTTCCTCCATTAGGATTCATTGCACCAATGTCTAAGATAGTTCTGTCATTACAATAAACTATATCTTCCAACTTATTAGTATAAGAAGATAAGTATTTAGCATACCAAGTATCTATTATGCCTTTAATACTTGAATTATAATGATTTACATTATCGGCATGGAGCATTTCTGTTATTGCATCACTTATTCCTATACCATTTGACATATCAAAATAGGTGGCAAATTCATCTGTTGTATAGTAAATATAGGATATGGTGTTACAACTTCCGCTAGCATTCCAACATGTATAATGAGTATTATTGATAGTGTTATAACCTGTTGACCAGTCATTTATGGTCTCTGTAGTACCAGACAAGGTATAAGTATTTGTATTGGTGTCATAAGTAAATGAGTTGCCATATTTAATTGGATCTGACGTTAAATACTTAAGCATGAAAGTATAAGTTTTATTAAACATATAGCCAACTTTAGATGGAGAGCCGTATTGAGCATTAAGAGGACTTTTTCCAATTTCATAATAATTAGTATTTCCTATAGTATATTCTGCTGCATAACCAGTAGTATTTGATTTGTATCCATTTATGCTATATAGCGTTGTACACGTATTAGAATTGTTATAGCACGTATACGTTCCTATTATGTTTTCATAGGTAGAGTCGCTCCAGGTAGAAGTAAAGGTATCTACTAGAGTGAAGGTATTATTGGTTTTATCATAAGTAAAATTTCTACCATACAAAACACTATTAGCAAGATACTTCTCATCTCCTGTCGTACCGACAATACCCTTTTGGTATTCTCTATTGCTTTGACATTTACCATCTACTGGTTCACCATTATATATCATCTTTATGCCACCAGTTTCGGTAGTACGTATCATTTGCCAACAGAATCCTCCAAATATTATATTCCTCTTATCAGAGCAGTTATTAAAATAGACATTAGTTGCGGTTTTAGTTTGGCCAACTTGATCAGTTACTTCTCCGATATATTTGTTAAAGCAGGAGGAGTTATTAGTGCTTAAGTTTTGAATTATATCGCTAGCAGTATCTTCGGGGGTATCGGCTTGGACATATTGAATATTATAAACTAAGTTTAAATCTATATTTGTTGATGGTAAAGATTCTTTTGTAATATCTTCTTTGTAATAAGTTCTTATTTTTATGGTTTTAGTAGCACCGTCATTAAGAATATCGTTGACGTTTACTGGTAAACCATAATCGTATGTAATGGAATAGTCGATAACATTTAAGTATTGTGGATCTAAGCCTGTTAAAGAACTTAATGAAACTATGCCTGGAATAGTTCCAGCATTAACAATGTCGGCAGTAAATTCAAAATAATCTCCTGGTTTAGCTAAATAGACCGAATAAGCAATGCTAGTTTTGTTAGAATCTATTGTTGGTATACTGCTAGCAGATATACTCCCCGATTTTATTTGTATATTGGCGAAATGTATATCCCAAGTATTTCCGGTTACTTGAGCAGCTCCCGAGATAGAAAGATTACTTGTTAGATAGGCATAGCCAATGCCTATTACTAATAGTAAAAACAAAAGTATACTAATTTTTAATTGATCGTTTTGTTTTTTTCTCATGGTTAGCCCTCTATTCTTTATTATTATACCATTTAAAAATAAGATATAAAATATCTTATTTAAAGGTAAACATTAGCCACCCTGGTTTAAGGATTAATAATAGTCCTATTATTAACATTATTATCCCTCCAACTAGATGTGAATATTTATTAAATCTACTAGATATACCGTTAGAAGTCATTGTTATAACGGCAATAGTAAATACTATAATGTCATCAATTAGAAAGAATAAAATGTAAATTAAGATATATAATAATGCGTTAATACCAGATATATTATTAATTGTTAACAATTCTGAAAATACTAGAGGTAATCCGGCTGAACAGGCTAATTCTACTATATTAATGGATACTGCTAATCCCATGGCGCCAAGAATAGAAAGTAATAAGCTCTTCTCTTTCGTAAAGCTTTTTATCTTTGTAAAAATCTTTTTCCTTTTTTTGTCATCAACTACGTCACAGCCATCATCTTCTTTTAATGATTTTATATAGCTGCGAAGATTAATTAGACCTCCTATTATAGCGACAATAGCGATAATATTTCTAAATAGTACGGAAGTGCTTACTTTAACAACTATATTAATCCATGACAATAATATAGCTAAATATACTAAACCAGATGTTAGTATAAAAGAAAAACCAATTATAAACATTCTTTTGCGATCTTTCATTCCTATTAAAGCACTAATAAGGAAAAGCAAAACCCACATAGCACAAGGGTTAAAACCATCAACTAAGCCAATCAAAATGGTCGCAAATGATAATGATACTTTTTCTAAATCCACTTCTCCTATTAGAGGAATCTTGATAGTATGTATAGACATTTGGTTTTCTTTTCTTTTATAATTAACTGCTTCTTCGTTTACTTCCACAATTGTTTCATCGCCATTTATAAAGTCTTTAACATAATCATGATAATCATTATCTTGATAATAATAAATAGTATTAAGTATTTTCTTACCAGTACTAGAATCGTCCAAATAGCCCTTTATTATTGTATTGCCGATAATATTAAAGGGAACTGTTGATACTTCCATACTAAATTTCTTGCCAATACTCTTTAATAGTTTTCTATTTTCTTCACTATTCCATACTTCATATTTTACTATTTCAACATCTTTTAATTCTTCTTTATTGTTTTCTAAGAATTTTTCTTCAGCTGCACAATGAGGACATCCATCTCCATGAAAGAAATAAAGAGTTACTTTTTCTTTAGCAGAAACATTTGTTAATAAGATAAAGGGAATTATTAGAATAAGAAGATATTTTAGATACTTATTCATTTTCTAGTTCACCTACTATTTCTATCATTTCTTCATAGGAGTGCTCTCCAACTACTCTTTTTATTTCTTGATTATCTTTTTCAAAGATAAATACAGGTAATTTTTTTCCGGGATTATATTTAGTAACCTCTTCTTCATCCATATCATAATCTAAGCTGACTGTTTCAATGTCTTTCTCTTTTAATATCTTATTCCAAGTTTTATTCATTATTAAACATGTTCCACACCATACCGCAGTAATTTTAATTACTTTCATTTTTTTAGCTCCTTTATATGTTTGTCTAAAGAAGTAATAAACTTATCA
>JAEEGL013520686.1_pt1 | contig 11975 bp, 7 predicted proteins | sample 9134231 | NCBI WGS metagenome assembly JAEEGL01 (sample SAMN16246548, study PRJNA631951) | gut metagenome | biome: gut microbiome; feature: rumen; material: fiber-attached | host: Bos | place: Iran: Karaj | collected 2018-10 | reverse complement strand
TGAGTCAGAAGAAAGAACAGGGTACTTTGATGAGGCATCGTTCTTTATGAAAGAAAAAAGTGCTTTCGCACTTATTGATCTCAATGGTGATTCCCTGGGGGCTCGAACCCCAGACCCTCTGATTAAGAGTCAGTAGTAGTTATGTGAAATAATACAGTATTTATCGGCACTTTTATATACAAGTGCCTTTTCTATACGACCGGTTTATGACAGATTTTTAAACGCTTTCTACATTAGATGTAGTCCCTTGATATATTTTGAAATAATATTAAACCATATAAAAAAATATGGACTCTAATGATGTGTTTTTGACATTTCACTTGGGTGTGTTTTATTGGGGCATATAATATAATGTTTTTACGAGGATAATTAGATGAAAAAACAATATGTATTCGTAGTTCTATTTGCAATATTTATGATGGCAATATTATGCTCTTGTGGCGCCAATATTGATATTAATGATAGTGATCAGCAGAAAGAAGGGGTCGAAATACAAGAAGCTATCAACTGGATTGAACCAGAATATATTGATTTCGATGATCTATTGCATAAAGCTTCAGAAGAACACAAGAACAAACAACTGAAAAATGATTCTCTAGATGAGAACGTCAACAGAATCGATGTGCATCTGGAAGACGAGGATGTTATTAGTGCGGATGAACTAAGCACACTAATGGCATCCAGGGACCCAGTCTCGTCCGTTTCTGTAGACGACGCCATAAAAGATGTTGATCTTCTATTCAGACTTTTGGAATACGGATATGGCGGATACTACTATTTTGGAGGTGATGGTTCGTTTTATCCGGTCAGAGACAATATCATAAGCAGTATCAAAAATGCACATTCAGATGTTATAGACAAAGATGAACTGGCTGCAATAATCAGCGAAAATATAACGAGCATCGTTTCTGATTTGCACTTTGTCGTTGATGAACTGTATCCTATTCAGTACCATCCGGAAAGATATACCAGATATTATTATGACCTCACGCACATCTTTTCAAAAGACGACAGAGGTTTTTACAAGACCAGCGATCAGAATGAAAAGTATTATTTCACCGGTTTTGAAAAATCAGATTCCGTAATAGAGCCAACATTATTAGAGGATGGCAATATTGCATACAGTCCGGTACAGTTTGTCAAAGCTGCAGATTTTATTGGAGCGGAACTGATTTATCTCAAAGGGGAAAACGGGAAAGAGATAAGTGAAAAGGTGAATTGGAAAGCTTCTCACGCGTTCAAGGAAAACTATACATTTATGGAACCGTGTACAATGTACTACACAAATGGAGAACTGGCATACTATTCAATAAAATCGTTCCCGTTCGATTCAGAAGAAATTCAGCACAATTATGTAGATAAGGCAGCCGAAGCTAATGAAAGCAAAGCGATAGTTATGGATATTAGAAGCAATGGTGGTGGAGATACCGATAAGCCTATCAGAGAATGGGTTGAAAACTACAGCGGAACATCAGCATCAATTAACAGTTTGACTATTAGCCGACGTTCATTAATTGATGATAAGAAGTATGAAGGGTTAAATCCAGTAAGAACCTATGGAAATATAATTCATAACGAAAGACCGTTAATAGTTCTTGTTGATCATATGTGTGGGTCTAACGGCGAAACCGCTTTGTGCATGATGAGGTGTTTTGATAATTCGTTAGTCATCGGAACAAACAGTGCTGGAGCACAGATTTGCGGAAATCAAAGAAAGTTCAGTCTTCCGAATTCGGGTATAACTGTAAGATTTGGCTATCAATTAAATTTCAAATATAACTACAGAAACGTTGATTATGAAGGATATCTGCCTGATTTATGGTGGGATCCCAGCAAAAATATCAATAGTATATTCATTATGCTCAAGAAGAAAGGGTATCTTGAAAAAGAAATAGGAACGGATTTCACGAAAGAATATATCAGCACAAATTCACGTGGTGTTGGTGATAAACTTGGAGAACTGAAACTTGTCAGTCAGCAAGGAGCCATCAAGGAAGGCGATTCTTCAATCGGTTTTACGGATGGGCATTTTGACATCATGAGAAATGGAAGCACTCTCGGGACAAGTGATTATGAGATAGGAATGACAAGTGAAGGGATTACGGTTGAAAAAGATTCAGGAAAACTTCACCTGGTATGCAAAGAAGCAGGACAGTACGTTTTTGAATTGAAATATAAAGATGAATCGCATGTTTTTGTTCTGAATGTCCAATAATTGGTTTTGACGATAAAGAGTTTTATATTTCTACTAATCTTGTTGAATGAAATATTAGTATCTGGATTTTTTAGCGTAACGGGGAGGATGATCATATATGGATTACATAAAGCCATTATTTTTGGCTTTGATTGAAATCAATGGTGATTCCCTAGGGATTGCAACCCTGGACACTCTCATTAAGAGCCAGTAATGTTTATGCAAAATAATACAGTCTTTATCGGCACTTTTATATACAAGTGTCTTTTCTATACGACCAGTTTACGACTATATAAAATTCTTTAAAATCATTTATTTGTTACGCAAAAAGCTAAGCGAAATACTTTATAAAATTATAGATATAATAGAAATGAAAATTATGATTTATTATGAGCAATCTATTTGATATATATGAAATAGAAAAAACATGTGAATATAAGGGCGAAACATATTCAGTTCGTGATAATGGAGCGGTGATGCGCCATTTTCGCGAAGGAAAAAAGATTCGACCACTTGATGGTGTTTGGACTTTTGGGAACATAAACTATCAAAAAGGGTATTTGGTTTTTTCATCTGAGGCTGTTCACAGAATTGTTGCCACAGCTTTTTTAGGTGAACCGCCCACAAAACAACATGTTGTTGACCATATAGATACAAACAGGCAGAATAATAGGCCAGAGAATCTGAGATGGGTCACAAGACTGGAAAACATCATATTGAATGAAATAACAAGAACAAAATTGGAATTACTTTGTGGTTGTTCCATAGAAGAAATACTTAGTGATTTGACCATTCTGAGAGATAAACCATTAACACCACAATTTGACTGGATGAAAACCGTTAGTAAAGAAGATGCAGAAAAATCTTTAGCTACATGGGAAAAATGGGTTAAGGATGTATCCGAGAGAAAAGAACGAGATAAGGAAGCAATTACATCTTTCAAATCCAGAAAAGGACCAAATCCTATGATCTATCCATTGGAACCAACTAGTGATGAATTATCGCTTGAGGAGTATAATCGTAATCTTAGTAAAAATAAAATATTCTGTTATAAAAACTATTACAGAATGACAGTAACATATAAAATACTTGAATATTTTCTGAATAAAGAAACAGGAGTTCTTTCTGTTGCGACGCATTCGCCTAGTGGCATCAAATCTTTATATCTTACAAGCGTCAGAATTGAAGACAATTCCTTTGTATATGATACTAGAAGTTTTTTCTCTCCAGATGGTTTGAATAAATATATGACTTTAGCAAAAGGAGAAGAATGGGCTGGTGGAGATGTTTTTGATGATTTTGTTTAAATAAGAATCGTGATAAATCTATAATCGGTTTTTTTAATCAAAAGTTTTTTCAGTTTTGAAGTTCAAGCAGCTCATAAAATAACTATTTATTCTAGGATGTCAATTTTGATTCGATGAATAAAGAGGATTGTAATATAGTTGGCTAATATTTTAATTAGCTTATGCTTATTTTGCTAAAATAAAAGAAGCTAAAAGCAGAAACTCTGATTATTTAAAAAGTCATAGTGTCTAACCATTTACCAGAAAGTAATCAAAAGTACTAAAAAAGCCTTTAAACAAAGGCTTTTCGTTATCAATGGTGATTCCCTAGGGATTCGAACCCTAGACCCTCTGATTAAGAGACAGCTAAGATTATTATAATTAACGCAGTTTTTTAGGTGCTTTTTGATATTAGCGCCTCTTTAGTACGACCGGAATACGACCATAAACAAATTGGTTGTTTTCTGATGCTTGCGACATAAAACCTCAAGTCGACTTTCTTAAATAATTTAAGAGTATAATTTAAGTACATGATACTGTATATTGACGAAACAGAGAATCAGGATTATTTCATTGTTTCCGGATTGCTAGCTAATTCAAAGACAGATGTTGATAACTCATTTAAGCATTTCAGAAACACTGTCAAAAACATGGGTATCAAAACAAAAGACAGAAGTGTTGTGTTCATTGAGTTCAAATCGAACGTTATTGATAGGCGTTATAAAAACATCAAACTTAAGATGCTTAAAGAAATCAACAATTTGAATGATACTGTTTATTATTCCTGCTATATTAAAAAGGAAAAGGATCTTAAACAAAGCATTAAAGAAAAAGAATACATTAGGATGCTGGAGAAGATCGTTTCCTATATTGCTGACGATATTGATATTATTTTTGATAGTTTCAATAAAAAAGATTTTGAGTTAAAGATCATCGAAAGGATAGGTTCAAAAGAGAACGTCTTATCTGTTAAACCGATGAATTCACAATTAGAAGCTGGATTAAAGTATGTAGATAATATCTGCGGCGTGATAAGGCTTTATCTGTCCGACCATGATGAATATAATTTCTACCCTGTCATCGAAAGCAAGGTCATCAGGATCGATTGATAATTGAATACAGAACTGCTACCATAATAGTAGATAAAGACATGGCCTCCTGGCGATCTGATGCTGGGTGTACGGGTAAACGTGCGACCATGTCTTTTTCTTTTGTTTGAATTTTCTTGTTGCCAAGGTTGTAGTAAAGTTTTTTTAGCAACAAATTTTTTCATACGAATAAATTGAGCAATATTTCGACTGTTATAGACAGACAAAAATCATATCACATTCCGTTTATTTCAGTTATTTCATATATAATAAATATTTATTTTATTGTGAATAATAGAGGTTTAGGCTAAAATTTAACCAAGATAACACTCTTACGGAGGTTTTATAATGGCAATCGCAAAAATAATCAAATATGAAGGGGATAATAGCACCTTTATCTGGAAGCATCCTACCGTAGACTTCAATAATATGACTCAGCTCATAGTCTACGAATCACAGGAAGCTGTTTTCATGATGAACGGCCAGATCATGGATACCTTCACGGCTGGCAAATATAATCTGGATACAGAATCTTTACCTATTTTAGGTAAGTTTGTAGACACGATGGTCTATGGAGACTCATCATTTACTGCTGATGTCTATTTCATCAACCAGACCGTCCAGATGGCCTTAAAATGGGGTACATCACCAAAGGTGAGATTCATTGAACCAAATACCGGTATTCCTCTTGAGATCGGAGCTTCGGGCAATCTCAACTTGAGAGTAAAAGACGGCAAGAAGCTTTTAGTAAAACTTGTCGGCACGACTCATGGCATAGCCTGGGATTCAGACGCGCAATCCTTTACCAAATCTTTACAGGACTCTTTCCGTCCTTTGATTAATACGGTATTCAAAGCCAATTTTGCGCCAATAGTAAAAGAAAACAATATCAACATTATTGAGATCGATCAGCATGTTGAGCAGCTCGCAAAACCGATGCATGAAAAGATCAATGAAGGTTTTGAAGATTATGGATTGAATGTTACTGAGTTCTATATCACTGATATCGTTCTTCCTGAAGAAGACAAGAACTTCAGAAGGATCAAAGATATCATGGCTTCTTCATATCTTGGTGTAAAAGAAGCTCAGGTCGAAGCTGATATCATCGCTGCCAGAAGAGCGGCTGAGCTTGAACATGAACAGACCATTACCGCCAAGAAGAAGATGGAACTGGAAAGAGAACTTTTACAGGCTCAGCTTGATGCCAACAAGAAGAAACTGGATGGTTTCGCCGAAGCAGAAGTCATGGCTGCACAAGGCGTAAACAAGAAAGACTATATTCAGGCTGATATTCAAAAAGCTTATGCAGAAGCTATGGGTAATTTCGGATCCAATGGTGGAAACGGAACAGGCGGCTCAATTGCTTCTGATATGATGTCCATGCAGATGGGTATGATGGCAGCTGGGACAATGGCCGGCCAGATGAAAGAAATGATGAACGGAATGACCGATACAAACGGTCAACCTAAACAGGTAGCACCAGCTAATTCTATATATTGTCCTAACTGTGGTTCACCACTTCCACCAACAGCCAAATTCTGCATGTCATGTGGCAAACCATTAGTAACAAACAATAAATGTCCAAAATGCGGAGCAGATGTTCCAACAGGAGCTAAGTTCTGCCTAAATTGCGGTGAAAAGGTAGGTGAATAATATGTCAGTTGGATTCAAGAAATATTTGCCTGTATGGGCCATTCTTTTAGCGTTAATCAATGCGACTGCCTGGATAATGCCTCTTATCAGAAGCAAGGCCTTCTGGACAGTTTACTGGATCATAAATGCCTGCTGGTTTATTCAACTGCTTATTGCTTATTTTGCGTTTAAAGAGAAAAAAGAAGTATCATCACCGATCATTTTCACTTCCTTTACCGGATTGATCGTTCTGTTTATTGTTGATGCAGTCGGCCTTTATTATTTCTGGGAACCTTGGGTATTGGCTTTAATAAGCTTTATTATCGCAGTTATCAACTATATTCTGATCGTTCTGTTTGAGCAGAATCAGAATAAAGCCTTGGTCAGAGATGAACATGTAAAAGAAGCAACCGAAACGATGAACTCCTTTACTAAAGAAGTCAAAGCTTTATATGATACAACAAACAATGAAGATATCTACAAACTGTATGAAGTTTTGAAGTATTCGGATAAAGCATCAAAAGATCCTAAGATAGAAAACCAAATAAGAAAAGATATTAATCTGCTTAAAGATAATATCTCTCCTGAAGAGTTAAAAAACAAAATTGATCAGATAATCGACTTGATTAAGTCCAGGTAGTCTTTCAATAGTTTTTCTAAAAATGGCAAATAAGAAACATAAATACAAAATCATCATTAATGAAGAAAAAACATACGGACACAGTTATTCTTTTAATTATGGCAATACCAAGAATATCAGGATGTTTGTTGAAAACAATAAAGCTACCATTTTGTTTGAAATGGGTGTTAATATCTGTACTGATGATTTGTTAGAAAAACCAATTACTCGTGATGCAATTAAAAAGGCATATTTAGCTCATATATTGGTATTTGGTGGTAATTTACGTCTAGAAAAAATATGGTTTCATAAAGAAAATGAAATTAGTGAATTAGATGACGTTGAAAATTTTGAAGTTTATTCATTGATTGAAGATGATAAGAAAATAAAATATTCAGAAAAAATAACTAACTTAGATAACATAATAAACAAATTATTAAATATTCCTATTAATAGAAAAAAAGATTCTAGGCTTGCGTGTATTAATGCTTATATAATGGCTTGCCGCTATGAAATGTCTGTTGTTAGATTCATTTATCTCTGGATGTCTTTTAATGCATTTTATAATGCTGTATTTTTTTATGATAACAATACAAACGATGCAAAAGAGTTTATGAAATTAAAAAACATAAATAAACATTATTTTGAAATTGATCAAAACATCAAAAATAATGTGAAAGATTATGATAAAGCTAAAGATAAAATAGCATACAGCATTTATGGGATAACTAATAGTTGGAATGGTGAACCAGTAACTCCCGAATTAATAAAATACAATTATGATTCAGAGATAAAAAGAATAATAAAACAATTTGGTTTTGATATTGAATCCGGGTATTGTTATCTACTAACTGGTCTATCTTATTTTTTAAGATGCAATATTTTACACGGAAGTAAACCGCTAAATCTGTTGTGCTATGAGAACGAACAAGAACTAAAAGTTTTAAAGTTTATTAATTCACTACTTGATGAGTTTATGAAAGCAAACATGTCAGATATTTATCAATAAAGGGTATTAATATGCAAACACTTAAATGTAAAATGTGCGGTGGCACGTTAACCATCAATGATGATTCTGGTGTGACTGTTTGTGAATACTGTGGCACAAAACAGACCATATCAAAAACAACTGACGACGTTATCAGCAATCTTTATAACAGAGCCAATAATCTCAGATTAAAGAATGAATTCGATAAAGCTTTATCTGTATATGAAAAAATAGTTGAACAGGATGATTCTGAAGCTGAAGCACACTGGGGAATAGTTCTCTGTAAATTTGGAATTGAATATGTAGATGATCCTAAAACCGGAAAGAAGATCCCTACATGTCACAGAACATCTTTTGAATCAATTAAATCAGATATAGATTATCAGGCTGTCATCGATTATTCTTCTCCTGATCAGCAACTTCTTTATGAAGAAGAAGCCAGAGAAATAGACAGATTGCAGAAAGATATTCTTAATATAGCCAAGAACGAAAAACCTTTTGATGTTTTCATCTGTTATAAAGAAACAGACGAAAATGGAAAAAGAACTATTGATTCCGTTATAGCCAATGATATCTATTATCAGTTAACGCAGGAAGGCTTTAAAGTCTTTTATTCCGCAATCACCTTAGAAGACAAACTTGGTCAGGAATTTGAGCCATATATCTTTGCTGCACTAAATTCAGCCAAGGTAATGCTTGTAATAGGAACCAAACCAGAATACTTCAATGCTGTATGGGTAAAGAATGAGTGGTCAAGATTCCTTTCGTTGATGAAGAAAGACCGTTCCAAGATATTGATTCCTTGTTACAGAGACATGGATGCCTATGATCTTCCTGATGAATTCGCCCATCTGCAGGCTCAGGATATGTCAAAGATCGGATTCATCAATGATGTCATAAGAGGGATAAAAAAGATAATTGTTGTTGATGAACCTAAAAAAGTACCTGTTAGTTCAAATAATAAAGTTACACAAGAAGTAAATATAGAAGCAATATTGAAACGTGGTTTCATATTTCTTGAAGATTCTGATTTCAAGTCTGCTAGCGAATATTTCGACAGAGCATTAGATAGTGATCCGGAAAATGGTGAAGCTTATATTGGAAAACTTCTTTCGGACTTAAAGCTTAATAATATTGAACAAATATCAGAATATAATGGTGATTTATCAAAAAATTACAATTATCAGAAATGCCAGAAATATCTTTTTGGTGATTTGAAAAATCAACTTGAAACACAGATTGAAATAAAACAACAAAAAACATTAAATAAGAAAATAGAAGAATCAAAAAAACTTATAAGTAAAAAAAATATTCTTTCCTTCAAAAAAGCGAAGTCAATCTTAGAACAATTACCTAAAAACGAGGAAGTTTTGGGTTTAATTGATGAATGCAACACCTCTTTATCAGCAAGAAAAAGAAAAATAAGTGTTAATCCAAAGATAGCAGTTGCCATGATTGTGATACTTGTTGCAGGAGCAGGAATATACTTGTTAATTAATAGAAAGCATCTGATTGGAAAAGCAAAAGTTGGGGATACTGTATTATTTGGCGAATATGAACAAGATGGAAATGATTCCAACGGAAAAGAACCTATAGAATGGATTTGTCTAGCGAAAGAAGATAGTGAGGTTTTACTTTTAAGCAAATATGCAATAGATTATTCTTCCTTTGCTATTAATGGAGATGAATTTATTTCTTCATCATTTGATAACACTGAAAGAAATAAAATTATATCTCGTGAAGGGGTATTGCTTTCATCACGAAATCTTGCTTTATTAGATGATTCATGCAAAAAGTGTTCTTATACACTTACGGCATTAAAAAAAGGAAGAATGTCTGATGCAGGTGTGGAAGAAGATTGTGAATGGTGGCTTCATGGCGATTATAGATACAAATATTATTTAGACAAATCTGGCAATCTAGTGAAATTAAGTACTAACGAAGGATCTATGTTTTCTAAAAGAGGTTTTCGTCCAGCAATTTGGGTTTCTTTGGATTAATGAGGTAGTAATAAGTGCCTATCTTAAAATGCAAAATCTGTGGCGGTTCATTAAACATAACTGATGGTCAGACAGTCTGTGAATGTGAATACTGTGGGACTAAACAGACTCTCCCTAAGCTGGATAATGAACGGAAACTCAATCTCTATGATCGTGCTTCCCATTTAAGAAGAAGTAATGATTTTGATAAGGCCTCCATAATATATGAACAGATCCTTTCCGAAGACAAGACCGACGCTGAAGCCTACTGGTCTTTAGTTCTCTGTAAATATGGTGTTGAATACGTAGAAGATCCTGTATCTCATAAAAGGATACCTACTGTAAACAGAACACAATATAATTCAATATTCAATGATCCTGACTATAAGGAAGCTATTAATCACGCCTCAGTAGATCAGAAGATCATCTATGAAGAAGAAGCCAAGAAGATTGATGATATCCAGAAAGGAATATTAGATATATCTTCAAAAGAAGAACCATATGATGTATTCATCTGTTATAAGGAAACAGACAATAACGGAAGAAGAACCGTAGATTCCGTTTTGGCTCAGGATATTTATAATGCTTTAACCAAAGAAGGCTATAAGGTATTCTTTTCAAGAATTACTCTGGAAGATAAGATTGGAACGGCTTATGAACCATATATCTTCGCAGCTCTCAATTCTGCCAAGGTCATGATCGCTGTCGGAACCAGTAAGGAAAACTTTGAAGCTATCTGGGTCAAGAACGAATGGTCAAGATATCTTTCCTTAATAAAGAAAGGCGAAGATAAGACTCTTGTGCCTGCCTATAGGGACATGGATCCTTATGATCTTCCTGAGGAGTTTGCTTACCTTCAGGCTCAGGACATGTCGAAGCTTGGTTTTATGCAGGATCTGATCAGAGGAATAGACAAACTTACCGGAAAAGACAAGAAGCAGAAAAATCAAGTTACCGTTTTAAATAATGTGCCATATTCAGTCAACGTTGACTCTCTTTTAAAAAGAGCCAATATGTTTTTGGAAGATGGAGATTTCAAATCTGCTTCTGAGTGTTTTGACAGAGCACTGGACAACGATCCGGAAAATGGTGACGCCTATTTGGGAAAACTCTTATCAGAATTAAAGGTAAGAAACTGTGATGAATTATCTCAATTAAATGAACCTTTGGATGAATATCCAAATTTTAAAATGATTAACAGGCGTGCATTAAAAGAAATAAAAGATAAAATCAATGAAATTAATAGCGAAATAAAGAAAAACAAAGAAAAATCGCGTATTGAATCAATTTATCAGAATCTGTGTGAATTGAAAAAGGGTGCCAAATCACTTTCGGATTGGAAGAATCTGAAAAATGAATCATCTACCATATCTGAATATAAAGATGTTGAAGAAATTATTCATGAATGTGATAAAGAAATTGAAAAGTGTTTGATTATTAAAAAAAGAAATCAGAAAAAAGCTCTTTCAGCTTTTATGGTTGCTTTATGTTTATCTTTGCTTGTTTTCTCTTTCCTTACTTTCAACAAAAAAGTTTTGGTTCCAAAAAATAAATACAATGAAGCAAATAATCTTGTTAACTCAAATAGCTTCAAAGATGCAATTTCTATTTTTGAAGAACTTGGAGATTATGAAGATTCAATCGAGAAAATAAAGGAAACAAAATACTTGTGGGCTCTTTACCTTAAAGATAATGGAAATTTACTTGAGGCTATTACGTTATTAAACGAACTGTCTGGATATAAAGATGCTGATGATATTTCAAAAGAAATATATGAACAATACACATATAACTCTTTAGTAGATATAAACAAAGGAGATAATGTATTCTTTGGGCTATATGATCAAGACGGTAATGAGGATAACGGAAAAGAGCCTATTTCATGGATTGCAGTTGATAAAACTGATGATAGAGTTCTTCTTATGAGTGAATATGGAATAGACTGCATCAGATATACTCTCAAATATACAGATGCAAATTGGGAAGATTGCAATATGCGTGAATGGCTCAATAATGATTTTTATAATGAATCATTTTCTGATGTGGAAAAGGAGAAGATCATTCCTGTTGATATAACAAAAGATCACAGTGATTATGCTTTTATATTTGACAATAATGAGGCAAATAAATATCTTGATTCAAATTTGTTAAAATGCAAACCAACGGAAACTGCAATTAATAACCATGCT
>JAEEGL013510370.1_pt1 | contig 11975 bp, 5 predicted proteins | sample 9134231 | NCBI WGS metagenome assembly JAEEGL01 (sample SAMN16246548, study PRJNA631951) | gut metagenome | biome: gut microbiome; feature: rumen; material: fiber-attached | host: Bos | place: Iran: Karaj | collected 2018-10 | reverse complement strand
GTCCTCGACTTGTTGAACTTAATCTTTATGTCTGCCAGTTGGGGATATGACTCGAACAGTTCCGGGGCTATGATGACATCCTTCACGGTAGCGTTCTTGGTATTCTTTATTACCATCGGCATTCCGTCAGGGATTTCATTGCGCCACTCGCCGTCCTTTCCTCTTTCCCAACCTGTAGACAGCCATATGGTCTTGGCATCCTTGCCCTGCTCTTCCATCTGCTCCGCTACCACGAGGTTGGCAAGCGCCTGGGCATCCTGTGCCGTCTGCGCTCCCTTCGCTCCACGGAGGCTGAACCTCAACGTACCCTCCGGCTTGTAGCCCTCGTCGAAGTACCTGTTGATGTCGTTCAGCACCCTCGCTGACTTGGCGGCTCCGTACTCCACATAGTGGTCTGAGCGGTCTCCGTTGCCGAAGTCCACCCACACGTCGCCGTTGTTCATGTCTATGAGCCTTCTCAGCCTTGCCTGCTGCGCCGCCGTAGGCTTCTGCGCCAGGTTGATGGCCGCTCCTCTGCCGTTGTGGATGCGGATGGCTCCTCGGTCTATGAAGTCGGACATCGATGTCTCAATGCCCGAAGGCGTATTCATATCGCGCTCATAGTTCAGATCCTGGATGTCGCGGTGATCCACCTGCCTGTCTCCTGCGAGATAGCTGGTGTCGCTGCCCGGCTCTACCCAGTGTCTGCCACTGAAGTCGAGCATAGAGCCATCGGGAAGGACGTATCCCGCCTCGCGGATGTCCTCGGTAGTGCCGAAGCGCTCCTTCGCCCTTGCGAAGAGTTCCTCGGTCTGCCTGCGCTGCATCTCGTCCTCGGCGTTCGTGCCGTTGATGTATGCCATCACGTTGTCCACGGCCTGCGGCTCTGCGGTGCGCGAGAAGCGTATGTCCTCGTTCTGCTCATTGAACCTCTTCGATAGCGGAATCACGTTGCCGTTGTTGTAGTAGGTCACGGGATCGGCAGACTTCACTTGATTCGGATTCACAACACCGATTGTCGGTATCTTGTTAATGCCATCTTCATATGCAATAACACCATCATAGCCCTTTTCTTGTAATAGGTCTACAAATTCGGGGTTGTTTGTATATTCATAGATGCGATGCATTCTTTTTACCGCATCCTCATAATTTGCACCCACGTTCTTTCTTTCTCGACTCTTCTCTGTGAGTCGGTCATAAAGTTCTTTAGGTGACATTCCTAACGTCTCTGCAATCTTATTCCAGTCCTCTGAACCTATACGATCCTCGATATAACCTATATCTATGGGGTTCTTTACATTGGCGTACAACTGATATGTGCCGCCCTTTCCGTATATTTCATCGCTAAAATACTCCGCATATCGTTTGTCTTTAGTTACCCATATAACCCCATAGGCTGATGCTCCTCCAGGTTGATAGAACTTTGTAAAGCCATATAGAGGAGTTCCGTGGAACATTCGTATAAGTTTCCCATCCTCTCCGCGAACCTTGCTATCTGGCATTGCCATCTCTGCTGCCTCATCCACCATCCTCTGTGCCTTGTCCATGTCGCCGGACTTGACGGCTGCAAGGTATTCGGCATCCTGCTCTGGTGTTACAACGGTTTTAGAGAACTGCACATCTTCACCGACACGTCTCGGTGTACCCTGGTGTTTGCGCGGCCTTGTGCGCTTGGTGGCCAACTCGGCCAACTTCGCGGCGCTCGTCCTGATGTCCTGCCTGCCATAGTCCACGTCCATCGCGGTCTTGCCAGCCTCCACATCGGCAGCAACTTGCTCTACGCCTCTCTCAAAGGCACCCTCTTCGTTATACCATCCTGCGTAATAGCCACCCTTCTCCACGAATGCATCGAACGATTTTCTTGCCTCCTCGACATCGAAGGTCGGTTTGATGCGAGTCGTCTCCGCTACTGAGCGTCTCGTCTCATTGACGAGTTTCATATAGTTGGGATCTTCGACTACGCTCTTGCCCGTTGAGGGAAGGATGAGATCGGCGAACCTCGGCTTGAGTCCCCTCTCTTCACACAGGCGGAGGAAGGTCTCCTTGTCATTCATATGCTCGGTAGGCATGATGTCCTTTGCCCTGCCCTTCTTGTCCTTGTCTGCCTCCATTGACGTGAAGTTCGTCCAGTTGTAGAACTTGGCGATGTCCTCTCCCGTCCTTACGATGTGGAACGGGATCACTACATCGATCCACGGCTGCTGAAGCGCCCACTCGACCATCCTGTCATTCGTAGCCACGAAGACGCATCCCACGTTGCCGTATTTCTCCCTCAAAGCCTGGGCCTCATTCCAATCGGCACCCTGCTTGGTATCCATAACCACAGTTCCATCTTCAGCCTCACGGCCATAGACGGAGATGTTGATGTTGATCCCTGTGGGCGCGAATATCTTCGCAAAGTCTATCTCTTTGGTGTACGCCAGCCCGACGAGGTTGCGCAGGGCTGCATCTCGCACCATCTGCATATTCTCGACGATGAATGCCGGAGAATACTCGGAGAATGAATAGAATCGGAGTCCATATTCACTATTGAGAAGGTCGACGACTCTTTGCGGCAGAGAGAGCAGTTCACCATTGTATGCACGGTATTCTTCCTGCTTCTTTGCCCAGGATGCGCTCTGTGCATATCTATGAGCGTCATCTATCTGCGATGCGTATTCGGCTCCCTTACCTGCCACCTTCTGCATGGTCTCAGGCGAGGTGAGGTCTTTCATCCCGATGAGAGTGCCATCCGCCACCCTGTCGAGCCACCCGTTGAAACGGTTCCTCATGGCAGGCGTGTCAGCCCTTCCATCCAGGTACTCAAGGTAGAGAGCATTCACCTTATTGTCCGCAGGGAGTTTCTTGCGGGCCTTTCTGCTCTTCGCCTGTTCCGGCAGGCGGTATGTCTTGTCGATGCTGTCATCGGTCTTGTACTTGTCGAGGACGGCATCCCTTTGTTCGATGTATGTCTTCAGGAATCCGTTGTATGCCTTGCGGTCAAGCGCTACATAGCAGTACAGGCACTGCGGGTCGGTGGCTATGTCATAAAGCATCTGGGAGGCAAGGAATGACTCGGTAGGAGTCAGGGGCCTTCCGATCTTCTCCTGCACGGCATTCACGAAGTCATTGTATGCGAGAGTCCTCATACATATGAGGGTGTTCTCCATCGTCCTGCCGTATGAGCCGTTCTTGAAGATTGTCGTCCAGCCCTTGCCGAAGATCTCTTCAGGAAGGTATCTCTTGCCTTCCTTGACCTTGTCGAGATAGGGGAGCATATAGTCAACCATCTCCCCGATGGCATCGTTGCTTACCGACAACTCTTCGGCAGTCATCGGTTTGCTTTCCAGTTGCGCCAGGAAGTTGTCGGCCGGTGTACGCAGGTCACCTTCCCTGGTGAGAGAGAACAAAACCTCTGCCGGAGCAGAAGCATCCTTCTGCCCGGTAGGATTATCTATGTACGATGTGAGTTCGTCGCCTTCCTTATGGAAAGCATTGTCGGCTATTGCTCCTGGCTCTTGTCCAGTTCGGGAGAGTGCGATGCCATCACCTCGTCCGACGCCTGATGTACCAGTTCCATCGACAGGTACGGCCACTTCTCCGGCTCCCGATCCCTGATTTCCGCCATCTTGTCGGACACTTCCTTCGTCACTGAGATTTGAAACCTGATGCTGTCCTCCCCGTAGGGTTCTCCTGCCCAAGCGCAGAGATTGATCATTTCGTTGCTCATTGTCTATAGTTTTGATAAAGTTAATGAAATCTTCGTTATCTATGCCCCTGTCACGCAATTTCTGCTCAACATCTTCAGCCTCGTTGGAATAGGCTATCTCCATAGCCATAGAGAGTGCCTCATGCATCAGGCTGGTGGTGGGGTCTTTCTCATAGGCCCTTGAGCCACTCATCTTTTCAACCCACTTCTGCCATTTCTCCCTCGGTATTCCATAGGCCATTAGCGAGGCTATATATCCCTTGTTGTCGGTTATCTTATGCTGACGCTCATGGACGAATGCCGTGCGGCCATTCTCTATGTCCACGATGTCGTCGGCAACGATAAAGGTCTTTCCTTGATATACAAAGGCCCTCGTATTCTCCGTGGGGATTGCCGCAGTCCTGTCCAGCTCGGCCTTCAGTCGGCTGAGAGCATTGGGGGTGAACCCTTCATTCGCGGCCACCTCAAGGGCATTGGCACGGGTGAGGACTACAACCCTCTCGCCTCCCGATATGGCATCATAGAGTTTCCTCAGTATGTTCGCCTTGTCCGATGCCTGTCCGGCACGGGCGAAGAGAGCCTGGAGCCTATCGCGAAAACTTTGAATCATAGACTCGTCCTGGGGTATCTCTATCGCCTCCAGTTCGCGTGTTATCTCTTCGGACTCGCGTGACATCCTCATCTGCTCCTCCGCCTCGGCGGCTTTCTGCGCCTCTGCCACGGCATTGTCGGCAATGGCCTTGACACCATTCCAGTGGTCGAGGTTGCTTTGCGCTGCTGCGAGATCCTGCTGGGCCTGTGCCTTCGCCTGGGCGAACTCTGCGGGGCTTGCATACTTGCCCGCCTTGTTATCGGCCTGCACCTTGTCGTATGCCTTCTGCGCCTTCTGCACCTCTGCGGTGGCGGTGGCGATGCGTCCCTGCACGAAGCCATCAGCCTCCTCTGCGGTCTCGAAAGCCTCGTTGCCGTAGATGTCTGAGTATGTAGCCTGGGGCGTTCCCTGCTCATAGGCTACGGGAGCCTGCTGTGTTGCAGGCTGTGCCTCCTGTACGGGAGTCGCCTCGCTCTCTGCTGCCGCCGCATTGGCCACGGCAGCGACACGGCTGTCAAGCAGTGACTGGAGCTGGTCTCTTCTCTCGATGAGTGTCTTCTGCTCCTCGCGGATGGCATCCACCTCATCCTGGTGACCGCCACGAAGCTCCATGTCCTCCATCCTGGCTGCATTGTCGTTGATGCGCCCGTTCAAGGCATTGATGTTGAAAGACAGCTTCTTGTCGCTGGACACCGTGCTGTCGGGGTTGGAGTCGTTCCACTCCACCCATGCTTGAGGATCGTCCTTCCACAACAAGTCGGAATCCACCTCGGTCTGCCCGGTCTCCTTGTTGATGCGGGTAGGCATAGCCTTGCCCCTGGAGTCACGCGGCACTTCGTTGTCTATCGCCAGCCTGTCGGTGCGGACGGTGGCGGTAGCGCCGTTCTCCAGCTCCACGGTGGTATATCCGCCTCCGTTGTCAGCCTCGGCAACCTTGCCCTTGTGGGTGTTGCCTGCCTCATCCATATATGTTATCTGCTCTCCTTCGGCATAGGGGTTGCTCTCCTCCTTCTCCTCTACGGGGGCGGCAAGCATCTCCTCCAGGTTGGCGATGTCGCTCTCCGCATAGGGTTGCGAGTTGCCATCCTCGTCGATGCCGTAGACAAGCACCTGGCCGTCATCCACGATGGCCTTCTGGAACTTCAGGTTCACGGGGCCTACCTCTTCGAGGTTGACCACCATCGTAGTCCCTGCCGGAACCTTGTTGAAGGTCTGCGCCCTCGCATTGGCCTTCTCCAGCGCGTCGGCAGTTTCCTGCGCCAGCTCCGCATCCGTCTTCACGGTGATGGGTGTGCCTATGAGCGATGCTATCTCGCTCCACGGCTTCATCTCTTCCTTCACCTGTCCGTCGGCGGTCTGCCAACGAAGGACGGCTCCGTTCTTGTCGGTAGCCATCACTGTGGCATTGACAGGCTCGGACTCCGTACCCATAGGGATTATGGTGTTGGGCTGTACCCTCTGCATCACGGCATTGAGTTGCTCTGCGGTCTCCTGCTCCATCCTCTGGCGCTCGGTGTCCTGGTCGCGGAGGTCGGACTGCTGCTGGAGATATTCTGCCATCGGAAGGGTGGTGTCCTCCTGTATCTTCTCTGCATCTATGATCTTGCGTTTGCCGTCTTCTACCGATACGCCCGTCACGCCCTTCTCATCGGAGGCGGTGACGTATATCCTGTTGCCCTCGTCATCGGTAACTACGCGGACGTGGCGCTGGTCTTCGGGAACGGTCTCGTCGCCCTCTTCCCAGAAGCGTCCCACTCTGCCTTGTATATCGTCGCGTATCTGGTTGCGCTTGCCTTCCTGCTCCAGCCTCTGCTGCTCATCAAGGACAGCTTGCTTGCCAAGTATCGTCGCAAAGTCGAGCATGGTCTTGTAGTCTGCCTTGATCTCGTCGGTGGCTCCTTCCTCCTGGGCCTTCTTGGATATTTCAGTAAGGATGGGGGCCAGCTTCTTGCCGATGTCTTCGGGGGTGTCGAAGTCTGTATGGAGAAGGTTTTCTATCTCGCTCTCCCTGCCCTGACGTTTCATAATGTCGGCTACCTTGCCCGACAGGTCTTTGTAGTCCCTGGCGTTGCGTATGGCTGCTGCCGATGCCGTGCCTATGCCTATGAGAGACATAGGGGCGAATGATGCTGCCATCTCCAGCTGCTGCTCCCAGGATGCGAAGTCCTTGAACTCCTCCTTGCTCATAAGCCCCGTGCCGAGACGTACTGCATTGCCTGCCCACTCCTCGCCGATCTCACCGAGGAGACCGTTGAATCCTGCCTCGCCAAGCACCTTCGCGGGTGCTGACTCGTTGAGCCATCTTGCAAAGCGACCGAACTGCGTCTTGCCCTCGAACTTGGGAGCAAAGCGTCCTTCCACTGCTCCACCCAGGGACTCCGACCAGTTCTCTATCACTTGATCCAGCAGGGCTGTGCCTATGGCCTGCCCTTTGGCAACAAGGTCTCCTTCGCTATCGGTCTTCATCAGATTGTCGGAGATAGCCTCAAGGGAACTGAGCTGTGTGCCTGTATGCCACAAACCTTGAATGACGGGTTTCACTGCTATATCCACGATGGCATTGCTCTTCGGTGCTGCCGTTGCCACCTGCTTCAGAGCCTCGCTGCTCATCAGCTGGCGACCGAGCCATGATGCCACGGCATTGGTGGATGAGGACAAAGCCTTGCCCGCCACGTTGGCGAGACCCTGCGACAGCAGGAACTCTGCCATGAACTTGGTAGACTCCGCCGCCGTCTGGCCTGCGGTGTATCCTCCCGAGATGTTGTCGGCACGTTCCATCTGCGCCTCTGCAAGGTTGTAGAATGCGTTCAGTTGTGCTTTCTCGCTGTCGGTGAGTATCTGGTCTATGTCGGCCTCACTACCCGCATTCTGCACCTTCTCTGCGATTCCACGCAGGTCGAAGTTGCGTGCTATGTTGCTGAGGCCGAAAGTGTAGTAGTCCTTGTCGGAGAACTTGTCCCAAGCACCCTGCTTGTAGGCTTGCAGATACTTCGCAAAGCCGTTGCCGCCGTCGATCTCTTCGTCATACTTGTTGGGGGCTTCGTACATCTTGCGGATGTCATCCTCAAGTTTCGCTGCCCTCTGCCAGTCCTTGCGCTCTGCGCGGTCTGCCGCGTTCTTTGCTCTCTCCTCATACTCGTCCCTGCGGTCTGCGGCTCCAAGAGCGTTGTTCTCGTACCTCTCCATGACGAGGGGGTTGCTGTAGTAGTCCCTGCGCAACTCCTCGCGCTGGCGGATGAGGTCATCGTACTTCGCTCCATTGGCATCCACGAAAGCCTTGTATTCGGGGCTGAGAGTCCCGGACATGGTGGAGCTGGCCTTTGCCGTCCTCGCGTCGAAGTCATTGATGAACTCCCCGTTGAGAGCATCAAACTCGTCGAGCTTGGCCTTCGCCTCGTCCTCTTTCGGCTTCCAGTATTGGGCAGAGAGGTTGCTTGACTTGACGATTTTCGCGTCCGGGTATTTGGACATCAGCTTGTCATACCCCTGGCTCATCTTGTCGGCATCCCAGGTTGTCGTTCTTCCATCGTCAAGGGTGACGTTGAACATATCGCCACTACCATAACCTTCTTCGGGATTGTAGGGCGTGGTGCTGACCACTTTGGCCTTTGGGTATAATTCAAACAGTTTGTCTTTTCCCTGCTCGTACTGCTGCGGTGTCCATTGCGTAGTACGTCCATCATCCAACTTGACGGAAATGAAAGCGTTGTTGTCGGGCATAGCTATATGCTTTATCTTACTATTTTACTTGTGATTATCTGCCGAATATCTCGTCGTCTATGGAATCGCGCCCCTCTTCACCATCTTCCTCCTCTGTCGCTCCCAGCACCCTTGCTGTCTGCGCCAGGTGTGTGTTGAAGTTGCTGACGATGTCGCTATGATCTTTGATGAAGTTGTCGATGGCTATGCGGCCTTCCTCGTCACGCATGTTGTTCTGGATGGCATTGACCACGTCCTGAATCTCGGCATCATAGCTCTTGCCATCTCCGCTTTTCTTTCTCCTGAAAAGGCCCTTCTTACCGCCACTGCTCTCCACTGATGCCACGAACTCGTCCCAGTTGTCGCCATCGTATCCTGCGGCCTTCATGATGTCCTTCTTGAGGTAGCTTGTGCCACTGAGAAGAGCCTGGTCGTAAGCCCTGTCGCTGAGATTGACGGTGTAGTCCACACCATTAATCTTGAAGTGGTAGGGATCGCCCGTCATCTTGTTGGCTCCCGTTGCCCTCGATGCCGCTGCCGCGTGTTGCTGCATCAGCTTCTCGTTGGGGGTGCCATCGGCGTTGAGACCCTTCGCCTGCATCGCAGCGGTATGTTCAAAGGCTCTCTGACGGAGAGCAGCCTCGGTGTTGTACTGGCCTGCTGCATCCCTCACGCCCTGGAGGCCCATCTGCGCCGCCTTGTCGTTGTATTGCGCCCTGGTCTGCAACGGTGCGAGGTTCGCATCCCTGCGGATGCCCGCCAGCTCCCTGGCATTGGCGTAGTCGCGCTCGGCGCGCTGCTGCTCCCTGGCGAGAGCCTGCCCTGCCTGTCCCATCTGGAGGTTGAGCTGCTGCTGCCTGAGCGCGTTCTGCCGTGCGCGGATGTTGTCCATACGATAGCGGTGTTCGCGGAGATCCTGGTCGGCCTTCTTCATCCAGTCCTGCGAGTACGACCTGTACTGCTGGTTGGCGGCATTGAAACTGCCGACACCAATCATGTTGGCCACGGATGATGCCAGCTCGGTGAGTCCCGACCACTGCGCGGCTTTTTGGTCAGCCTGTATCATGGTGCGGGCTTCCTCCTGCTCCTTGCGGATGCGGTCACTCTCACCCTGCACCATAGCGGCGAAGTCGTTGTTGTACTTCGCCATCAGGTTGTTGTAGTTCTGCTGCGACTGGTCGAGGGCTGCTTGGTTCGCCGCCTGTGCGGCCTCCATTCCAGCCACGTATGCCTGGTTCTCGCGCTCCTGCGCTGTCGCCAGTTCTTCGCCCTGCCTCTGGAGTCTTTTCTTCTCCTCTTCGGTGGCGTTGAGTATCTGGTTTGAGTAAGGGTCTGCCATGACTATGCTTTCTTGCGTTTATAATATGCTCCGGGATCTATCGGTTGCCCGTTGCTATCTACTGTCATTGCACCTTCGGGGAGTGCGCCCGCTGGTGTCTCTCCGGCCTCCAGCACCTTGTTGTAGGCGTTGGCCTGAATGCCCTGGCCCACGAGTCCTATGCCTGCGTTCACGGCCTGCGATGCCGCCTGTGCCGTCGCCTGCGCCTGCTGCTGATAGCTCTGCGCCTGTTGCTGGTTGAGGGCCGCATCCTGCGCACGATACTGCTGCTCGATGCCGTCCTTATATGCTGCCGCTCCGCTTGCCACGTCCGTCATGGTCTGCGCCAGGGACTGGTTCGCTGCCTTCTTCTGCAATGCGAGAGCCTCGTCGGTGCCTCCGGCTACGGCATTGGTAGCCCTGGCCTTGTTATACTGCTCGTTGAGGAGGTCGCGCTGCCTCTTGACAGCCGCCTGCACGTCGGAGCGCTGGGTGTAGTCCTGCGCGTTCTTGATGTTGTACCATTCGCGGTTGTCGTCGCGCTGTTGCTGGATGAGCCTGCGTGCCTTGTTGTTGGCCTTCGCCGATGCCGCAGCTCCATATATCGCGCTTCCGAGGGCGGTCACGCCGCCGATGATTGATGATGCTATTGCCATAGTCTTGTGCTTTATTTCTCCGAAATAACAAAAGCATCAAGGTGCGCTCGGTCTATCTTTACCCAAATGCCCACTACATCCCACTACTGTTAGTGGGAAAACGGCACAAAAGAAAGCCCCCGACCTTGTGAGCCGGGGGCGGAGATGAAAACATCAAACAGGATGAAGCGTATCTATAGGTTGAATAGGTTTGTCAAACTTGCCGCGCCCGACAAACTGCGACGGTAAAAACGGACGCGGCTGAAATCTCGTTTCGATGCAAAGATAAGCAATATTACCTGAGTGGCAAATATTATTACCGAATATTACACCTCGACGATCTCTATGCCGAGGAAGGCGCGCATCATCTTCTTCTTGAGGAGATATTCTTTTGTCTTGGTAGCGCTGCCTCCTTTCACGTCGATGACCTGGTCGATGCCGTCGCGGTCTGTGTACACGAAGTCTGCAATGTAATGCACGGCCTTCTGGACGCACTTGGTCACCTGCTTGTCTTTCGTCTTGAGATGTATGGTTTGGGTTTCGTACACGGCAGGGACTATCTCATAGGGAACCTGCATACGGAGGTTGGAGATCTCGCCGCTGTCCACGCGATCCCTGAGGGCGAGGTAGTAGTAGCCTTCTTTCTTGGAGGCGAAGCGTATGCCGTCGATGGTTATGGGCTTGTTGCCGTACTTGCGTGGCGTGGGTCTCCAGGTCATTCGCGGGTTTTCTCTGCGCTGAGTTCGTCGAGTTCGTCCTTGAAGGTCTTGGCAGGGGTCTTGTCCTTATACTCGACGGATGCGAGTTTCGGGGCATAGTATGACATCATCTGCATCATAATGGAGCATCGCTTTTCGGGATCTGCTATGTTGCGGAAATCCTCCTTGAACTGCTCCCAGTTCTCCTCCACGAAGTTGGCGATGAGGGCGCGTGTCTCCTTGTTGACCTTGTTGGGCGTACCCTTCTTGCGGCCACCTTCGCGTCCTCTGCCGTCTCCCTTGCGTCGTGTCGTCGATGATGCTGCCATAGCTTACGGATATATCTTCTCTGCGGGGCCGAAGGGCTGGAGGGGTTTCTTGACTATCGAGGGGCCACGGAGGATGCCGGTGATGGCATCTTCGGCCTCGTCCGCCTGTATCTTGTAGTTCTGCGCGAGTCTCTGACTGCCGAGGTCTCCGAAAAGGTTGTACCAGTCGAAGAGCGCACCGAAGACCAGGAAGCGGTGGATGTATTCGGCCAGCGGGTTGAGGACGTTGTCGCGGACGGTGTCGTTGACCTGGAGGTAGTAGTGGAAGACGTTGTCATCTTCGGGCAGGATGTCGTCTGCGCCCTCGGCTTCGGGGTTTTGCAGGACGCTCTGCATCTTGATGCGGAGCTGGCTGTCGCGGAACTTGACATAGCGGTCAATGACTGCGTGATCCACAATCTCGGAGGTGTCGGACGACACGGCGTTGCTGCTGCGCACGCCCATGTCCTCGCGGGCATCCACATGCTTGTGGGTATACAGGTCGATGTCCTTGAACACCTCGCTCTTGTATATGTCGATGGTGCGGGACTTCTTCTCTTTCTCGGCATCCTCCCAGAGGATGATCGGCTGTATGTAAGGAATACTCATACTCTCGGCGGTTTTTTGGTGTACAGCAGTTCGTCCAGCTCGTTGCTTGCGTCAAGGGCGAGGATGCTGTGTTTCTTTGACAGCTCCGCCTGGTTGACGGTGGAGTAGAACTCGGACAGGGCATATTCAAGGATGAGGCGCTCCATTGCGGAGGCGAGGGCTTCGGCCTTGTCGAGGCCGCGGCGTTCCGACAGGTTGAGGTTGTAGTCGGTGTCTCCGGGCTGGATGTATACGCGCTCCTTCGTTGAGGTGTCGTCATCGTCGAGCCAGCGCCAGCATCTGCGACGCACCTGGGCGAAGCCGTGGGCGAGGCACCTGTTGACCTCCTCCACCTTGTCGAGGCCGGCACGTGCGTTGTCGCGTGCTTCCACGTCCTTGATGTCCTGCACCTCCAGGTGGGACATCTGCCTCATCACTTTCTGGAGTTCCGCTGCTGTGAATGTTATTGT
>JAEEGL012592550.1_pt1 | contig 11975 bp, 11 predicted proteins | sample 9134231 | NCBI WGS metagenome assembly JAEEGL01 (sample SAMN16246548, study PRJNA631951) | gut metagenome | biome: gut microbiome; feature: rumen; material: fiber-attached | host: Bos | place: Iran: Karaj | collected 2018-10 | reverse complement strand
ATGTCGATGTCATCATCCCAAGGAATGAAGCCCTTGTGCCGTACTGCACCGATCAATGTCCCGTACATCAAGGAGTAGGTAAGGCCCTGTGTGGCGCAGAACTCGTGGATGTCAACCAAAATCTTCAGGCTGACATCTTGAATGTCTTTAAGGGTCAGTTCTTCTTTCCTCATCTTTGTAAAATATTATAGCGGGTGAGAACATCCTCCAACACATTGAAAAACGCTGTGATATCTTCGGAATCGATTGCTCCTAAAGAACACAGTCGGAATGTGTTGGTTGTGCTGATTTTCCCGGGATAAATTGTAAACCCTCTCTGATAGCAGTAGTCGTGTACTTTCTCAAAATCCCAGTTTGGATCTTCGGGATATAGGACGGAAACGACGAGTCCGGACTGGATGGCCGGATCGATGGCCTCTTTGAACCCCAACCGGGCAAGTCCTTCATGGATGGCTTTATTGACACGGAGATGACGGGCCCATTTTCCCATCTCCCCTTCCGCAAAGTATTCCTTGAGTCCTTGGATGGCCGCATAAATGGTCTGCACCGGCGGGGTGAAATGCATTTCCCCCGTCTTTTCAAAGTATTCGAACTGAAGGAAAAGATTACAGTAGTAGGAACGCTTGGGATAGTCTTTGGATTTGCGGATTTCTTCGGTCTTTCCGATGATGAAAGACAGACCGGACATCGCCATGATCCCTTTTTGGGCAGATGCCATGCAGAAATCGATGTTGTCTTTCTGTACATCTATGGGAATCATGGCCAGCGAGGACGTCGTATCCACGACGAAAATGGCTCCATGCCCGTGCGCCAATGCCCCGATTTCCCGGATGGGGTTCAGAACACCTGTGCCCGTCTCGTGATGTGTTGTATAAACGAGATAAATGTCAGGATTCTCCTTCAGCGTTCTTTCGACCATCGCAAGGTCCGGCTGCTCGAAGACGGATGATCTGAGGTCGATATGGGGCAGCCCATAGTACTGGCAAACCTCGACGGCTCGGGAACTATAAGCTCCATTGTTGACTACCAGGACTTTCTTGCCTTCGGGAAGGAGGGAATTCAGGCAGATGTCAATGTTAATGGTACCGGAGCCGGTAAACAGAACGGAAGTATATTGTCCTGGATCGGCGTGGACAATCTTCAGAAAATCCGCCCGTAGGTCCTTCATAAGGCCGGCAAACTCTTTTTCCCGGGGGCATATGTCGGGGACCACCTGGGCCAGTTTCACCGTATCCGTCGTCGTGGCAGGTCCCGGATTCAGCAGGACATTACGTTTTATCTTGATATCGTTCAAATCCATGTTTTATTCCTTTAGGAAATCCATGAAAGCATCTTTGTTCTGAATGGGGGTGGTCGTCGGGCGGCCCAAGTCCTTGCGATTACCCTTCTTGACTTTTACCTCAATCAGAGTCGGCCCTTCCAGATTCTTTGTTTCTGTTATAATGGCAGCAAGGTCTTTTCCATTGTCCACACTGAAGACATTGGGATATCCCAGGGACTTTGCTGTAGCTGGTAGATCGATCTTCAACCCCACGGTCGGTTGTCCGCCTACGCTGTCATGTGCGCCGTTGTTGAACACGACATGAACATAGTTCTTCGGGTCTTTGTTGGCGATAATGGCCATGCTTCCCAGATGCATGATCACCGCTCCGTCTCCGTCAAAGCACCAAACCCTGCGGTCCGGCTGCGCCAGGGCGATGCCGAGGGCAATCTGGGATGCGTGTCCCATGCTTCCTACCGTGAGGAAGTCCCGTTCATGATTCAGTCCTCTGGAGGAACGGAATTCGAAGAGTTCCCGACTGATCATCCCGGTGGAACTGACGACGCAGTCCTTCTCTCCCAATGCACCGGCGACAATCTGGATGGCCTCTTCGCGACTCATTGTCAAGTTGTTGTGTTCGATACTCTGAAGGGAATACGCTTCAAAGGTATCTTTCTCAATGACCAGTGCATAGACGTCATTACGCTTGAGTGCATCAATGGCCTTGGCAATCTGTTGCCCGGCCTGACATTCCTCTTTCGAGAGAATATCATAACCAATTCCCATCGTGTCCAGCATATCGGTGGTAACCTTGCCTTGCTTGACATGCTGGGGTTCATCGTGAACTCCAGGACGACCGCGCCATCCAATCAGAAGCAGTACAGGGATATTAAAGACTTCAGGATCGGTAAGCGATGCGAGTGGATTGATGATATTCCCTTCACCACTATTCTGCATATATACGCAAGCGGCGTGGCCCGTAGCCAGATAGTGACCTGCCGCGAGAGCGATGGCAGCTCCCTCGTTGGCGGCAATGATGTTGTACCTAGCGTCAAAATGATCCGTAATATAGGCACAGATGCTCTTGAGCAGGCTGTCGGGAACTCCTGCAAAGAAATCGATACCGTTCTCTCTCAGTCTTTCTACGAAAAAGGAAGGTGAAATCATGCTCCTTATTGTTTCTTTGTCCCGGGAATCAGATTCAGAATCTGTTTGATAGGCATGCAATACTCCTCGGATGCCTCCAGACAACGGGTGGTTTCCAGAATACGCTCGGCACATTTAACCATGGCAGGGTATGCACTGCGCAGCATATGGTTGGCGTATATCACGATATTGATGCCCCATCCGGCAAGTTCGGCTTCCGTGAATTGGGTATAGGTTGTGGGTACGGCCACAATGGGCGTATGGCTGTCCTTCTCACGGAATCTTTGGCAGAACTCCTTGATGTCATGGCCATCCTTGTTTTTGGAATGAATCATAATACCATCGGCCCCCGCATCCACATAAGCAAAGGCACGTTCCAAGGCGTCTTCGACCGTCTTCCCGGCTATCATGGATTCGATACGGGCAATAACCATGAAGTCACGGGTAACCTGGGCGTTTTTGCCGGCACGGATCTTATTGCAGAACCCTTCAATCGTATCCTGTGTCTGAACGGCATCCGTCCCGAAAAGGGAGTTTTGCTTCAGTCCCACCTTGTCCTCGATGATAATGGCAGATACCCCCAGACGTTCAAGCGTGCGGACAGTGAACGTGAAATGTTCGATCCTTCCTCCGGTGTCCCCGTCATAAATGACAGGTTTCGTGGTAACTTCCAGCGAATCGTTGAGGTCGTGGAGACGGGTTGTCAAATCAACGGCCTCAATGTCCGGTTTCCCTTTGGATGTAGAGTCCGTCAACGAACTGGCCCACATGCCGTCGAATTCGCGGGTTTCATCGCCGACCTGAACCTTTGTGTGCTCGATAATCAGACCTGTCAGACCGCAATGGGATTCCATGATACGTACGATGGGTTTCGCTGAAATCAGACGGCGCAAGTAATGCATGCGCGCCTGGGGAGTGGTGCCCAAAGCTTCCATCTCGCTGGCAAGCCCGCTGGAAGTAATGCCTTTGGTATAAGGGATTTCGATGACCTCTCCACCTTGTTTCCTCATTACTTCGAACACTTCGTCACGAATGTATTTGTCCGGCCCCTGGAGCCAGTCATCACCGTGGATGATATAATCCGGCTTGTATTTGATCAGATTCGGGACGTAGCTCCAGTCATCCTGAGGAACAATCCTAGAAACGCCCCGAATGTGCTCTACGACGTTCTTACGCTGCTCATAGGTCAGGTATGGTAGCCGTTTGTGGGTTGCAATCGCCTTATCGGTAAACAGCCCGATCATCACTTCGCCATATTTGGCGCCTTCGTTGATGATGTTGATCAATCCCGGGTGCATGATATCGGCAATCATGCCAAGGTATACGGTCTTTGCCATATTGGGTGTAATGCTTTCTAATCTAGCTTGATATGCTCTTCTGCGTAACGCAGGTCCATTTCGTCATCGATTTCATACCACTGCAAGTCCTCTACTTTCAGCACATGCATCGGGGTGATTCTTTGGGAAACATCCAGCAACTGGAACTCATATCCCAGTTTGGGTTTTTCATTGACGATCTTTTCATATTCGGAGCACAGAGTCTTGTAGAAGGAGTTGCCGATCTTGTGGATGCCGACCAGCTCTCCCGAAGGTTGGATCTTGTTCTTGTCTGTGGAGCAGTTGACCAATTCACATGCTTCGTTCATCTGCACATAGTACTGGTCTTGGAACTTGGTGACAGGCGTAATCAGCATGGCGGAGTCAAAGGGACATTCAATCAACTGCGTGACGGCCTTGCGCTCGAATACGAGATCGGATTCGAACAGCAGAAAATCGTCATCCCCAATGGCCTCGCGGCAATTCCAGAGCGTATACATACTGTTGGTCGTGGCGTAGAACGGGCTGAAAACGCATTCCACCTGGGGGGAAAAACGGGCTAGTTCTTCGTAGTACTCTTTATGATAGCCGGTGCCGATAATGATTCTTTCAATCTCGTTCCCGACCATGGCCTCGATGGAACGGACCACCATCGGCTTACCGTGGAACGGAATGAATCCCTTGGGCTTGATGCTGGTCATCTCTCCGAAGCGGGTTCCGAGACCTGCTGCCAGAATGACCGCTGTCTGTATTCTTTCCATCTGACTATTGTAATCTGCCTTTCCCTCCGGTCCTTGCGAACAGGGCCTTGATCCCCCTGACCGGTTGCCGGACAAAGCCCCGGTAAAACGCTTTCAGGAAGACAGAAAGGTTCCGCTCTTTCAGAGATTGTTTGCATGCATTCAGGTAGCGTTTGGATACCATCGCAGACGTGATGTCCTTATACATCTTGAACATGGACCGGAGTTCTTCCCAGGAACGTCCATCCTTATACATTTTGATAGCATTTGCAGAGTGAGTCCAGCCCCCCTTATGCTTCCCATAGACGCTCATGACATCGGACATTCCGTGGATACTTCCATATTGGGATAAGAACATAACCATGGGTATGTCGCCGAAAACCAGATTAGGATGCTTTTCGCTAATTGCGATGTGTTCTGGAATATGGGCTGAACGGAATAGAAAAGACGCAGTAGGGGAAATCCAATTCTGGATCAATTCGGCCCCAGAGAAATCTCCGGTCTCAAAGTTGGCGTATAACTCGTCCGGGGCAGTCCTGTCATACCAGTGAATCATCGCATTGTGAAAACAAAGGGCACATTCGGGATACGCTTCCATATAGTCTACCTGTTTTTGCAGTTTATATGGATCGGTCCAATAATCATCGCCTTCGCAGAGGGCAATGTACTTGCCTTGAACTCTAGGAAATAGAATTCTCGTACATGGATCATTTCCTTTTGAATACTGGTTTTCCGTTTGGTAAATTGGTTTGAATAGAGACGGATACCTATGGACATATTCATCAATAATCTCGGCAGTCTTGTCGGTGGATGCATCATCATGAATGAGAACCTCGAATAAAAAATCAGTCCTTTGTCCGACAAATCCTTCAAGGCAATGTTTGATATATGGCTCGTGATTATAAGCGCAACAGCAGATGCTTACCAATGGCCTATCCATGGAATGTGAGAGTTATATGATTTGATTGTCAAGATCGTATTGAAGCAGCAGCTTGTGGGAACACTCTCTTCGTTCAATGATAACAAAGCCCAAATGATGATATACTGCCAGGCCGTTTTCGTTCATTTCATCAACTTCCAGTTGGAGAGAAGAAAACCCCAGTTGAATGGCTTTTCTTCTTAGTATTGTGAAAAGGGTGGAAAATACTCCTTCCCCTTGGTAATCGGATTTGACACATGCGTTGGAGATGTAACCGGTGGGGGGATTATTGAGATAGCAACTAATCATTCCGATAATTGCTCCATTTTGATTCCTGCATAGTGAAAAGACAGACCATTTTGAAAGTTTTTCCGCATAAGCGTCGATGTTCACGCTTTGGGATAAGGGCGTGGGGAATGTGGTATCAGTTTCCAGAAGAAAAGATTGGACCTCTTGGAAGGGAAGAGTGGAAAATGAATAATTGACACCGGTCATCTTGTTTTGATTTTAAAATAATAGTCCATGTTTTCGATGATGTTGAACATCTCTTCCTGACTGTTATATTTTAGAATCAGTTCGCCTACACAATCCTGTGCATCGCGATATTTATGTACAGGATCTCCCAATTGGGTGTCGGTCACGTAGTCCACAAGATGTTTTGTTCCAAATTCTTCTTGATACTCAATCCCATCATAAAGGCCGGTTTCGTTGGAGTGGGCCATATAATTGGACCAGAAGCCTTTGACCGGGGCCATCTTGAGGTCGGAACAATCCTCTCCCATCGCAGCTTTAATGACATAGGGGACCATATCGACTCCGGTCGCCAAGGCGGTTACCTGGGGAATCAGGCTTCCACCGTTTCTAGCGCCCAGTTCCAGAATATAGACTTTTCCGTCCTCTCCATAGATGGCTTCCACATTGTAGGCGTTGGATTTCATGCCTAGAGAGAAAATCAGCCGCTGAAGGTCTTCGGCAAGCGTGTCGATGACCTCCTGGGGCATCACCGTCGGCCAGCATTCTCCGAGCGGAGCGAAATCCTTGTCAACCTTGGTGCTGTAGAACTCATTTCCCAGGCAATGGAAAACCAGTTTCCCATCGACGGAGAAAGCGTCGCCGGATATCTGCGGCCCGTTCTTGACGATGAATTCTTCGATAAGGACGATCTTGTCCCTTGAATAGGACAGAGCATCCTCGAAAAAGAATTTCAGTTGAGAAGGGTCGGTCAACTTGTTGACACCTTTGCTGCCGGAAGAGTCAACCGGTTTGACCATCACGGGCAGGTGGAAGTTCTTCAGATCCTGCTCGGCCTCTTCGAAATGGGTATAACTGTTAGCTTTCGGAACATTGAATCCGTTTTCGGCGAGATACTTCCGGAACAGGTGTTTCTTCGAGAGGATTTCAACTGACTTTAAGGGACTGGTCGGAAGACCGAGCTTTTCGCAAACGTATGCTGCTGTGGGGGCTGCAGGATCGGATGCATAGGCAACTACTCCGTCGACCTTTAATTGTTTTGCCAATGCCAGCACTGCTTCTTTGTCTGTTGTGCTGACATTGTGGTATTCGTGGGCAAATTTATGGCCTGGATTGCCAGGAAGATAGTCACAGGTAATTACGTAATATCCCATCTTGACGGCCTCTTTAATGGCATAGGTCTGATAGATGGACCCGCCCAGCATCAAAACTTTTTTCATATCTTCGAATGATTAGGCTATGCTATGGATAAATCGGCCGATTCTCCGGACCCCTTCCTGGAGTCGTTCTTTGTCGATTGTAAAAGCGATGCGGACAAAACTGTCGCAGCTCTTTCCATAGGCTACGGCTGGAACTACGGCGACATGCGCCTTCTCCAGGAGCGTGTGTGCAAACTCGATCGATTTCATTCCGGTTTTCGAAATGTCCACCATCATGTAGAACGTAGCTTCGGGCAGGAAAGGCTTGATCAACGGGAGGTCCTTCAGCCCTTCATACAGGATATTCCTCCTTTCCGTAAAGACGTTGACCATGTTGCCGGAGTAGTCTCCTTTTCCGCTTAAGGCTTCGATTCCGGCATACTGGGACGGAAGGGGGGCGCACGCCGCGACATTCTCCTGGAGCTTTGTCATGGCGGCAATCAGTTCTTCTGGCGCCAGGACATATCCCAGCCGATATCCTGTCATACAGAACTCTTTGGAGAGACTGTTGATCAAGACAGTCCTTTCGCGCATACCGTCAATCCCCACAATGCTTTTGAAGATCTGTTCTCCATAAATGAGTTTCTTGTACACTTCGTCGGAAATGACGGTCAGGTTGTATTCCTTAGCCAATCGGGCAATCCCTTGGATTTTGTCTTCCGGAATAAGTTTTCCCGAAGGATTCGACGGTGTGTTGATGATGATGGCCTTCGTCTTTCTCGTTATCGCCTGTTCGATGTCTTCGATATTGAAGGTCAACGGTTCGTCGGCAGGTTTGTCCACGATAACGGGGATGGCGTGGCACATTTGGACCATCTGGACATAGTTGACATAGTAGGGCGCGGGGATGATGACTTCGTCACCTTCGTCCAGGATGGACAGGAATGCGAGATACAGTCCTTCCATGGCACCGACGCTGACCAGGATTTCATTGAGCGGATTGTAATAATACCCTTCGTTGCGGACATAGTATTCGCTTATGGTTTTTCTTAAATCAAGCAGCCCCGCATTCTGGGAATAGCGGGTTTTACCTTCCTGAATCGCCTTGCAGGCGGCGTCCTTAATGGCATGATGGGGTTGAACGTCCGGGTCTCCCAGCGTGAAATCTACGACGTCGTCCATCGTTTTCGCTTTGTTGAATAAACTGCGGATCAAAGAAGGCTCGATCGAGTTGGCCGTTTGGGAAATTGGAATCATTTTAGGGATGTTGTATGATAGTTATTACTCTTTCAATGTCATTTGGATCAAGCGCATGATGCATCGGCAGGCAGATTACGCTGCCCGCCATCTTGTGGGCTTTCGGGAGGTTCTCCCGGGTGGCGCTGGGCAGGCCGCGATAAGTGCTGAACGTGCTGATGAGAGGATAGAAGTACCGTCGGCCCAGGACGCCGTTCTCCTTCATTTTGAAATAAAGCTCGTCCCGGGTCATCCCATATTCTTCAGCCTCCACGAGAATGGGGAAGTAGGAGTAGTTGTGGCGGACACCGGGCATATCGTCGAAGAATGAAATGCCTTTGACATTCCTCAGGGCTTCCCGATATCGGATGGCCACCTGATGCCTTGCCTCAATGGCGGCATCGACTTGCTTCAGGTTCAGCAGGCCATAGGCCGCCCGGATTTCGTCCATCTTGCTGTTGATTCCCGGGCCGACGACTTCCACCTCGTTGGCGAAACCGAAATTCTTCAAGTAATCGATGCGTGCCTTTGTTTCCGCATCGTGCATGACCATCGCACCGCCTTCGACGGTATTGTACACCTTGGTCGCATGGAAACTCAGCGTGGACATATCTCCGGCGTTGAGGATGCTCTTGCCGTTCACTTCCACACCGAAAGCATGCGCTGCGTCATAAATGACCTTCAGGCCATATTTATCGGCTATTTCCTGGATACGTTTCGTGTCACAGGGTTTCCCGTACACATGGACGGGCATGATCGCTGTCGTCTTAGGAGTGATGGCCGCCTCGATCCTGTCCGGGTCCATGTTTCCGGTGGCGGGGTCGATGTCGACGAACACCGGCTTGCAGCCGTTCCACCAGATGGCGTGCGTCGTAGCGACGAAACTGAAAGGAGTGGTGATTACCTCTCCCGTTATGCGGAGAGCTTGTAGGGCTGACAAAAGGGGTAGGGTACCATTGGTAAATAAACTGATATAAGGGACTTTCAGATACTCGCAGAGCGCCTCTTCCAATCGCTTATGAAATACTCCGTTATTCGTAATCCATTTACTGTCCCAGATTTCTGCAAGCAATTTATTAAACTCGTTCTGGTCAGGAAGAAGGGGAGATGTAACTAAGATGGGTCTCATATGCTATTTCCAATACGCCTTACTCTCGTGGACAGAATACCGCTTCTCCGGCGGCGGGGGAGTCATATATGTCGGCCCGAAAGTCTCGGTTAGGGCCTTGTCACTGTCGGCCGGGCAACGGAATTCCCGGTCCTCGAAGGGCATCATCACGTAGGTCTCCAGGGCCTCCTTCGGAACGAACACCCGGTACTTCCAATCCACCAGCGAGGATACGTAGGCGCATGAGTCGTAGTCGTTGGAAGCGATATACTTATCTTCGGCCTGGAGGATCTGTTGCAGGGACACAAATGGATGCACAATCTTTCCTAGAAGTGCCATACAACTCTTCTTGAACCCGGTCTTGCGACCGATCTTAAACTTACGCGTGAACCGCTGGTTCGCCGCCATCGATCGGTAGAAAGCTACTATCTTCATCATCTTGACGCCTTCCTCGGGGGAGTGGATGCCGTCTAGGATAAAGATGTCCACGAAGACGCCCCAGTCACCGTCGCCGCCATCTTCGTGGACGACGGTACGGATGTCGTGGACCTTCGGGAAGTCCAGAGGATAGTTCTTGTCGTTCCAGCAGGACAGGACCTTGAAGTACGGGTGGTCGTATTCGGCCGCCAGGCGCTCGTAGTCCGGCCGGGGCATCCAGATGTCTATGTCATCGTCCCAGGGGATGAACCCTTTATGCCGTACGGCACCGAGCAGCGAGCCGTAAGACAGGTAATACCGCAACCCTTTCTCGTTGCAGAAGCGTTGAATGTCCTGTAGGATGTCCATCATGTGGACACGGAACTCGGCGGGAGATATTTCTTTCATTTCTTGAACTTTTTCTTGTCAATGGAATAGCGCAGCACCATCTTCACCCGTTTAATGAACGACAAGCGCTCCAGGAGTGTCATCTGACCATCCCAGAACCGTTGGCAGAAGGCTTCGTCGAAGAATTTGCTACGGCGGTAAACGGCCCACCAGAGGTCCATGTTCATGCAGGAACCATTCCAGGGCTTTACCCCGTTGTAGTGGACGATACCGTGGTCCAGCGCGTCGTCCAGTGCCTGATGTCCATAGATGGCATCCATTTCAGGTCGGCGGTTCACGATGAGACCATACAGTTGGACCGTCATGCAGAACACCGGTCCGAGAGGCAGGAATCGCTTGTTGCAGGCGATGTTGATTATGTCCATGTCCTGCTGGTTATAGTTGTTCTTTCCGAGTTCGCGGAACTTGTCTATCAAACCATCCCGACGAATCAATGCGGAGTTGATGACAAGGTTGCCGGAATAGTAATAATTGTCTTTCCAATCAATTCCCAGTCCGGCGATATACTCCCGCATTGACGGCCTTAATCTGGAACAATTGTCCACCCCCGCGAAATAGTTTTCGCCCAGGTCAATATCATAATACTTGGACAGGTCCTCCCGGATTATGACATCCACGTCGGAATATAGCAACTTGTCATATTCGGGAATCAGTTCTGGAGATAGGAGGCGGTAGTAGGCAGTTTCAGGAATGCCCCGGATTTCATATGCTCCGACAAATTCACCACGGACTTCCCTGATAGTTATCCGGAAGTTCGAGAAATGCTCCTTTAGTATGTTCAACGCCGAGAAATCGCACCCCGGTCCATGCAGGATGAAGATATCGTAAAACGTCTCAGGTTCTGCACTTTCCAGCAATGACGTCAAGCACACCCCGGCGGGCATCACCAGGTTCTGGTCGAAAGTAAAGAGGATAGGAACAGTTTTCACTTGAGAACAATATCGTGGGTGTGATACAGATTGGCTCCCATCTTGAACTTGTACTGCTCGTCTCCGCGACTAAGGTCCAGATGTTTTGTAACGCCTTCTTTCATATAGTACTGAAGGACCTCGGCGAGCAGGACGCAACCAGGAGTGTAGTAATTGTATTTCTCGTTAATGGCAAGGCGTGGATATGAGCAGATGACCTTGTCGTGTGTCAGGAAACCACAGCAGAAAGCAATCATGTCTTCCTTGTTCCATAGCACATATATACGTGAATTTTCTAGTTCCGGGATGGAGTATGAGTCGTGCTTTGTGTAGAACCACAGTTTCTTGAATGTTCGGTAATGGATGTACTTGGCAGTCTGCACAAAGATGCCCCCTTTGGTTTCGTCGGAGAAAACACCTCTTTTGTACTTGGCGTGGAAACGGGCGTAATAGGTCTTCATCAGCAGACTCCAAACATCCTTTGGAACGGGTCTTTCTCCACCGTACACTTCCAACCGATGCTCGATTCCGTCACGGTCCAGCCGACGGAAGGCACGTGTCACATTATGTCGGGAATACCCGGAAAGGGAAGAAAGGTATTCATTCCAATCGTTGGGAACGGGGATGTCGGCATATCCAATTTCTTCGTCCGAAACAATCCGCTCAGCAGGTGCATTTAGGTACAGAGGAGACTTCTCATAAAGGCGGCGCAGTTCCATCCTTCCAGGTAAGGAATCATAGAAGAAGGCGATAAGCGAAAGCCGTTTCTTTTCGGTAATGCCGGCCTTGTATAGGGCATCCGCAATGTCGCAGCCACCGATGTCGCCCAGCATCTTGTAATAAGGCTTTAAGCCGCAGACGTGAACCAGCGGGATAATCATCATGATCTCGTCCGAAAGGTCCTTT
>JAEEGL012328358.1_pt1 | contig 11975 bp, 13 predicted proteins | sample 9134231 | NCBI WGS metagenome assembly JAEEGL01 (sample SAMN16246548, study PRJNA631951) | gut metagenome | biome: gut microbiome; feature: rumen; material: fiber-attached | host: Bos | place: Iran: Karaj | collected 2018-10 | reverse complement strand
TTTATCAGAACTGGGTAAATACGGTCAAATGGTTAAAGATTATATTTCAAAGAGATTTAACTATGATGAAAATAGGAAAAAAGGAGAATTATTACTTTCCGACAAATGGAATTCTTTAGACGAAATACCGGCAAAAGTAAAAAATCAAACAAAAGAATTTACACCGGAAGATGATAATCATAAACCGCTTGCTTGGGTAAAAATATACTAATTTTTCAAAAAAATAAATAACAAGAAGGCTGCCTAACTTGGCAGCTTTTTTGTTATTTATAACATGCAATATTTTAATTTGTAACAGATTTTTTACAAAAATAATTTTAACTATCAAAAAATTTTAAATTTGTTTTTCATGCTCATGGACATTCTAATTGTCAGTGTTTTATTGAAATAGAAAGGAAAGGTAAGGGAATTATGAGAATAGCCCCAATTTCATTTAGGTCTTTTGCTACTCAAAACCTAAACAATCAACAAAGAAACCATGCTTCAAATGTATCGTTTCAAAGAGCTTACGGATATGATGATGACGATGAGTATAAAGATTACAAGCTCTACAAAAGCTCTGTTCCTCTCATTGAAAATGGTAGTCGTATCTATGGAAAAACTTATGTTAAAGATGACGGAAGCACAGTTACAGTAAAAGTTAAAGTTGACGGCAAAGATGTGGGAGATGCTTGTGTTATTTTATCTAGTCATATAACATCTATCGATAATTATTATAATGGGAGTATGAAAAAAGTAGGAACAGCAGCTTACGATTCTTTATTTAGTTATCTTAGAAGAAATCATCCTGAAATAAAAAAAGTAGAAGCAAGGATAACAAATGATGGATCATATAGATTTCATATAGCATATGGTTTTACTGACGGTTATAAAAATGACCCTAATGGTTATGATTCTAATTCTTTATCTAATTATTTATCTTATCAACTAAAATAATCTCAAAATAACCTTAAAAAAAGCTGCCAAGTTAGGCAGCTTTTTGGTTATGAAAATGAATTTTACTATATCTTCAAATACCTTTTTACGGAAATCAAGCTTCCGCCTGCACCGACAATTATGCCCAATACAAAAACTATGAGCATAACAACATACATATCAAAAGAATTTAACTGCAAGCCTAAAAATGTAGCGGCTTTTTCCAAATAAGTCTGTGTAATGTCAAGAGGAATAAGGGCTAATCCCGCACCGCTCAAGCCGTACAAACCGCCCTGCAATATAAAAGGCGCTCTGATATGCCAATTCGACACACCCATAAGCCGCATAATTTCTATTTCGGTTTTCATTGATTGAATTGCCAAATTTATCGTATTACTGATAACAAACATTGTAAGTCCGCCAAGAATAAACAGAATAACCAATGTAATTAATTTTCCTATATCACTTGCGGTTTTCAATTTGTCTGCCAAATCTTTTGTAAATCTGACATCCTCAACCTCTTTAAGCTGAGATAATCTTTTTACCATATCGGCAGAATATTCCTGTTTTTTAAGCTTTACATGCAAAGTATTCGGCAAAGGATTATCAATCGGAGGAACCTTCATCTGCTTTTGCATCTTTGCCCAAGCTTCATCCTTTGTTATAAGTTGAACTCTATCAACTTCGCTATATGCTTTTATATTAGAAACAACTTCTTTTGGCGAAGCACTGTCTTTAAGATAAACTGATATCTCAAGTTCGGTACCTAATTGGTCTAAAAAACTTGAAACGGCCATACTTGAACGAAACAAAACACCGAAAATACTAAGTATTGCTGCCATTGTGGAAATAACCACCAAATTCATCCACCCTGCCTGCTTCAGAAGTTTTAGGGTTTCAATACCTAATCTGACGGCAATTCTTATTTCGGTAATTATATGTCTTATATTTATTGATGTTCTTTCAGTAGTCATATTTTATCCTAGTCGTAAGTTCCGTTTTCAACATCACGAATAATTTGTCCCGAATCAAGAGTAATAACTCTTTTTCTGTAATGATTAACGATAGTATGGTCATGAGTAGAAATTATTACGGTAATTCCTTTTTGATTAATTTGATTTAATATTTCCATAACCTCCATAGAAGTTTGAGGATCAAGATTACCCGTAGGTTCATCGGCTATCAAAAGAGGAGGCCCGTTCACAATAGCCCTTGCAATACCAACCCTCTGTTGTTCCCCGCCCGATAACTCAGTCGGTTTTGAATATAATTTATGAGCCAAACCGACAACTTTTATCGCACCCTTAACACGTTTGTCAATTTCCTGTGAACTCATGCCAAGCGTTCTTATAACATAAGCAACATTGTCATAAACAGTTTGCTTCGGTAACAACTTATAATCCTGAAAAATTATTCCCATACATCTGCGTAAATTAGGGACTTTGTCAGAGGAGATACGAGAAACATCTATCCCTCCGACAAAAACTTTTCCTGCAGAAGCTACTTCTTCTCTATAAAGAAGCTTCATCAATGTAGATTTACCGGCTCCGCTCGGCCCGACAAAAAACACAAACTCTCCTTTGCCTATTTCGAGATTTATATCCCTTAAGGCAAAAGTACTTAAGTAATTTTTTGAAACATTGACGAATTTTATCATGCCAAAACTCTATACTAATTCAAAGGCTTCTCTCTTTAAGCCGACTTTTTCCATAAGAGTTTTAATAACGGCAATCATTTCAATGGGTGTAGAAAGTTTATTTACACAAGAACCTACACCGATAGCACTTGCACCGATTGCAAAAGGTAATGTACAAGTAGTTGTGGTAATACCGCTCGCTGTCATAACGGGAATATCACAGTTATTAATGATTTCAATAGTATTTGCAACAGAAACATTAACTTTTTCCATTAATCCTCTTGCACCGTTGTTATCAATATTGGCAACAGAAGCACCTTCTGTTTGGATTAAATCGACATTTAAGTTTTCTAATTTTCTTGCTAATTCTATTTGTTCATTAACATCAATATGACCGGGGATAGTTACTGATAAAAATATTTCATCTCCGACTAATGTTCTTACTTCAGAAGTCAAATTATAAACTTCTTCAGCAGAAATTCTTAAACCTTTTCTATATAAAGCATCAAAGTTTCCGATTTCAAGAGCATCAACACCAAGCTCTTTTGCCATTAAAAGTTTTTGAGGTTCTATTGAAGAAACGAATACCGGAATAGAAGACATTTCTTGTACCATTCTAATAATATCTTCATCCGCACAAATATCAACAGCACTTGCACCTGCTTTTTCTGCAGCCATAACTACGTTTCTAACATTATCTTTATCAAAATTATCAATACCAGAGATAATCTTTACAGCTTTTTTTGCTTTTAAATCTTTTCTAAATAAATCAATTCTTGACATAATTTTCTCCTAAAATAAAATCTATGACCTAAAATATTATATCAAAAAAATAAAAATAATAGAATGAAAACGTAACATATCTAAACTTAATTTATAAAGAATATTGCAAAATCAAAATAAATGTCATTTATATAATATTTTCTTTAATTGCTTTTACTGCTGCCTGCACTCTGTCATCAACACACAATTTTTGTAAAATATTACAAACATGAGCCTTTGCCGTATGAACACTGACTATTAATTCATCGGCTATTTCGGTATTACTTTTACCTAAAACAAGCAGCTTCAATACCTCGTATTCTCTTTCGGTTAAATGCGATTCGCTTTTCTCTCTTGAACCTTTAGAAAAAATACCTTGCCTTTGAAACATAGAAAGTGCGGTTTTTGCAATTTGAGCATCAAGCCACATCGCACCTTCATTAACTTCACAAATTACCTTTGTCAATAATTCGGGAGAAATATCCTTTAAACAATATGCTTGTGCGCCCGAGCCGAGAGTCGTCAATACTTCATTATCGAAAGAATGAGAAGTCAAAACAATAATTTTTGCATTAGGATTTACTTCTCTGATTTTTCTTGTTGCTTCTATGCCGTTCATTTTAGGTAATCCCAAATCCATCAAAACTACATCGGGATTTAATTTTTTAAAAAGGTTTAATCCGTCCTCCCCATTATCTGCTTCTCCTACAACTCTTATTATTTTGGATTTTTCCAAAAAATATTTTAACCCTAATCTCGTCAATTTGTAATCTTCAATAATCAGCAAGTTTATCGTTTTTAATTCAACTGTCATATAATACCTCTCTTTGTTTCCTATATAAAACCACATAAAATGCCTTTTATGTATTACCCAATTAGATAATATTTCATAATTATATAAACAATAATCAAAACTGCTTATAAAATTTTCAATACATTAAATGAATGATTTTTTTTATAACATAATAGTTTAGAATAGCGTAAGAAGTAGTACTATAAATTAAAATTCGTATAAAAGGAGTCTTTATGGATATAGGAGCAGTTATCGGACTATTTTTTGGTGTAACCTGTATAATGATAGGTCAATTTATGGAAGGCGGTAATCTGCAACAACTTATGCAAATAACTGCTGCTTTTATTGTATTTGGCGGTACAGGAGGTGCTGTTATTTTAAGTTTCCCTATTAAAGACTTGAAAAATGCTGTTAAATTTTTAAGTATTGCTTTTTCAGGAAAAGTAAACAAACCGTTAGATACAATTCAAGAAATAATAGGCTATGCTCAAAAAGCAAGAAAAGAAGGCGTTATTGCTCTTGAAAAAGATGCAAAAGCGGCAACTGATATTTTTATAAAGATGGGCTTAAATGCAGTCAGCGACGGTTCTGATCCGACTATAGTAAGAGAAATGCTCGAAACAAAACTCGGGCAAATGGAAGAAGAAATAAAGGCTGCTGCAAAAGTTTGGGAATCAGCTGGTGGTTTTTCTCCTACAATTGGTATCATTGGTGCCGTACTGGGTTTAATTCAAGTTATGCAGAATTTATCCGATCCGTCCAAACTTGGTGCCGGTATAGCTGTTGCATTTGTTGCCACTGTTTATGGTGTTGGATTTGCAAACCTTATTGCTATCCCGATGTCATCAAGAATAAAACTTAAAGCTCAAAGCGACTTTTTAATAAAAACAATTATAATTGAAGGTATTCTTGCTATTCAGGCAGGAGAAAGTCCCACACTTATAGAAAGAAAACTCAAAGCATACTGTTTAGATGCACCGGTAGAAGAATAAAACTATGGCGAAAAAAAAGAAAGAAGAAGAACATGAAAATTTAGAACGTTGGTTGGTGTCTTATGCGGATTTTATGACACTGATTTTCGCAACATTTGTTGTTCTTTATGCATTAAGTCAAATTGATGCCGCCGCCTATGAACAGTTGCAAGAATCTTTAAAAGATGCTTTTAACAATGCTGCAATGGAAGATTTGTTAAAAATGAGCGGGGCTGATTTATTAAATGCTGACGGACAAAGTGTTATGACTCAAGGGGCTTCGCCTAATGATACACTTGTTCCTCCTATTATGGAGTATGTAAGTGCAAAATATGAAAAAGAATCTATGGAAAGTATAAAAAATGAAATTGATGATGCGGCTGCGAAGGGTGAATTAGACGGAATAGAAGCAGAAATAACCGACAGAGGTTTAGTTATAAGATTAAAAGATTTGAATTTCTTTGATTCGGGTTCAGCTACCATAAAAAGAACCGCTTATCCGAAGTTAGAAAAAATCGGAGCATTGATTACAAAAAGATTTTCTAATCATTTAATCAGAATTGAAGGTCATACCGATAATATTCCTCTGGCTACTTCAAAATATCCTTCAAATTGGGAATTATCAGCATCAAGAGCGGCAAGTGTAGGAAGATTTTTAATGAGTTCTTACAAAATTAAGCCAAATCTATTTACTATTATAGGTTATGCCGAAACAAAACCTCTTGCACCTAATACGAATGCGGAAAATATGGCAAAAAACAGACGTGTAGAGCTTGTTATACTTAAAAATAGTGTTGCAAAATATGAACCTGACGGTGAACAAATTATTACGGGAAAAGATAAGGAATTTAGAGAAAAATTTGAAACAAAACAGAAAAAAGAAAAAGTCAGTGAAGCAGCTAAAAATTTATTAGATAGTGAAAATGAAGAAGATTTGCAAAATGTTATTATTCTTGACGAATTTTCAAAATCAAAAAATGATAATATCAGAAAGCAAATTGATGATTTTGAACAACAAAAAGAAACTCAAAAAAATAAAATAAAATTAAATTAATAACAAAATCCTCTCTTTTTACTGTTTTAAAAGATATTTTTATGTTTAAATCTAATATATCAGATTTTTTTAGAGAGGAAGCTTATGATATTTAATTCAAAAATAAAACCCGTAGAATTTAAAGAAAATTCTGTTTTATTAATTGACCAAACATTATTACCCTATGAATACAAAACCGTAGAAATAAAAGATTTCAGACAAATGGCTGATGCAATAAAAACAATGATAGTACGAGGCGCACCGGCTATTGGTATATCGGGCGCTCACGGAATGGCACTTGCCGCTATTGAATTTCAAGAAGAACAAACAATGCAGGCATTTTTGGAAAAACTTACCTATGCGGCAAATTATCTCATTTCACAAAGACCAACCGCCGTTAACCTTTCTTGGGCAGTAAAGAAGCAGCTTGATTTTGCAATAGAAAACAGAAATCTGCCTATTAACGAGCTTGTTCAAAAAATAAAAGAAAATTCAATAAAAATGGAATTAGAGGATATTGAAATAAATAAAAAAATCGGTGAAAACGGCGCACCTCTTGTTCCGAAAGGTGCAACAATTCTTACTCATTGTAATGCAGGAGCATTAGCAACAGTCGGTTATGGTACGGCACTTGGAGTCGTCAGAAGTGCTTTTGCAAACGATAATACCATTAAGGTTTTTGCTGATGAAACAAGACCTCGTCAGCAAGGTGCAAGGCTCACAACATGGGAGCTTTTGGAGGACGGTATTCCGACTACTCTGATTGCAGATACTATGGCGGCTTATTTTATGAAAAAAAAGATGATAGATTTTGTTGTAGTCGGTGCTGACAGAATTGCCGCAAACGGAGATACCGCAAATAAAATAGGAACTTATTCGGTTGCACTTGCTGCGAAGGCTCATAATATTCCGTTTTATATTGCTGCGCCTCTGTCTACAATAGATATTAATATTAAAAGCGGAGATGAAATTCAAATCGAAGAAAGAGATAGAGAAGAAGTAACACATATTAACGGCAAAATTATTTGTCATCCTGATGTAAATGTCATTAATCCTGCTTTTGATGTTACGCCGAATGAACTTATATCGGGAATAATAACAGAAAAGGGTGTTTTAAGAGCTGATTATAAGGTATCAATACAGAAAGCTTTTAACTGATGCATGAATTTGAATTTTTAAACGTAATAAAGAATAAGTTACCGGAGTCTGCTCATTTTTTGGGGGATGACTGTGCTTTTGTCAAAGACCATAATCTTGTTTTTACGACAGATACGCTTATTGAGGATATTCATTTTTCTATGAAAACAACTACACCTGAAGCTCTCGGGTATAAAGCTTTAGCCGTAAATTTAAGTGATATTGCAGCAAGCGGTGCTATTGCAAAATACGGACTTGTTTCATTAAGTTTTCCTCAAAGTACGGATAAAAGTTTTGTAGAAAAATTTTATGACGGATTAAACGAATTAGCTTCAAAATATCAGGTTTTTATTATTGGAGGAGATTTAACAAGAAGCGATAAAATATGTATTAATATAACTCTTATCGGAGAAGCTCAAGGAATAAACCCCTCCAAGCGAAATTTTGCAAAAGAGGGAGATGTTGTTGTAACAACAGGTTTTTACGGTTCGAGTGCTTTAGGGTTATGGCTTTTAAACAATGAAGATAAAATAAAAATTGATTATGATGAATATGTTTTGGAAAGATTTAAAAATGCTCATTTAAAGCCCGAGCCGAGAAACGGCTTCGGGAGAATTATTGCACAAACCGTTAACGGAGATTTTGCAATGATGGATACCTCTGACGGATTAGGAGATGCACTGTTTAAAATTGCTCAGGCAAGTAAAGTTTGTTTGGAGATAAATAAAGCTTCTATTCCCATAGCACATGATTTAATTGAAATTTGTGAAAAACAAAATATTAATCCTTATGATATGGCAATTTTCGGTGGGGAGGATTATGAACTGTTGGCTTGCATAAAACCCGAAGCTTTGGAAAAATTGCAAAAAAATAATATTCCGTTAAGAAAAATAGGTACTGTAAAAACCTCCGATACCATAGGCAAAGTATTAATAGATGGTGAAGAACTTACAGAAGAAATTTTGATAAAAAAAAGTTTTAGCCATTTTGATATTATTTAGTCTTTTTAAATAAAACCTTCTGCTAAAATATCAATTTTTCTAATAAACTTTAACTTTTTCAATTTCTTCAAAAGTTTTATTAAAATATAAGTATTCAGTACACTATCTAAATCTATTAATAATGCCTTTTTTAATTATTTGGCATATTTTTCACCTCTATTATAGCGCTATTTGTCTGTAATTTATGCAAAATTTCAAACGTATGGATTTAATTGCCCAAGCATTAAATATAGAATTTTATAAATTGTTTCAACCTATAGAACAAATGTAGCAAATAAATAATGTCTAAAAGTCAATATTGGAATAAAGGTTTATATTTAAATAACATAAATAGAGTGTCAATTGGTACTCTATTTAATCATTAGATTTATTCGGAAGAAGCTTTACCGAACCATTATATATCTTCTCTTTTTGTTGTTTTATAGACAACAGTATTTTTAAATTGTAAAATATTGTTGTAAGGAATTTTTAGGAACTTTTTTATGAACGATATTGAATTAATCGCAAAAAATGCAAAGCAAGCTGCACTATGTTTAGCTTCCGTTGATACTGAAACAAAAAATAACGCACTTAAAAATATGGCTGACAAAATTCAGAAAAACAAAGAGCTTATTTTAGAGCAAAACAATATTGATTTAGAAAATGCGAAAAAAATGGTTGAAAACGGGACATTGAGCGAAGCTGTTTTTAACAGGCTTAAGCTCAATGAAAATAAGTTCAATGATATGGTATCAGGAATTTTGGATGTGATAAAACTTCCCGATCCGATTAATAATGTTCTTATGGAAACAGAGCTTGATAAGGATTTGCTTCTTAAAAAGATTTCCTGTCCTCTTGGAGTTATCGGGGTGATTTTTGAAGCAAGACCTGATGTTATTGTTCAAATATCTTCTCTTGCGATAAAATCATCTAATGCGGTTATTTTAAAAGGCGGCAAGGAAGCAGCGACAACTAATGAAATTCTCTTTAAATTAATAACTGAAGCATTGACGGAAACGGAGAACTTCCCTAAAAATGCGATAAACTTCATTAAATCGAGGGAAGATGTTTCTAAAATGCTTGAAATGGATAAATATATTGATTTAGTAATACCGAGAGGTTCAAATGCTTTAGTCAGATATATAAAAGAAAATACGAAAATTCCTGTTTTGGGACATGCAGACGGAATTTGTCATATATATGTCGATAAATCCGCAAAAATTGAAACAGCTTTAAATGTATGTTTGGATGCAAAAATTCAATATCCGTCAGCTTGTAATGCGGTTGAAACAATTTTGGTTAATAAAGATATTGCTCAAGAATTTTTACCGAAGCTGGATAAAATCTTTAAAGCAAATAACGTAAAAATTAAGGGTTGCGAAAATACAACAAAAATTCTGTCTGATGCTGAAAAAGCAACCGATGAAGATTGGGCAACCGAATACGGAGATAAAATTGTTTCAATAAAAATTGTTGATAATATTGTTGAAGCAATTAACCATATAAATACTTTCGGTTCTGGGCATACAGATTGTATTATTTCAGAGGATAAAGCAAATGTTGAACTGTTTATGAGCGGAGTGGATTCAGCAGGAGTTTATAATAATGTTTCAACGAGATTTGCTGACGGCTTCAGGTATGGTTTTGGTGCGGAAGTAGGTATCAGCACAAGTAAAACCCATGCAAGAGGCCCTGTCGGACTTGAGGGTTTAACAATATATAAATACAGAATATACGGAAAAGGTCAAATTGTTGCCGATTATACAGGCAAAGATGCCAAAAAATTTACGCATAAGAGGTTAAAATGATTTTAGCTGCTTTCGGAAAAGAGTTAAATAAACAGAAAAATGTTGAGCCTACAAATTTTTTAAATAAATGGCTTGTTGCAATTTTGCAAAAGAAACCTGAAAATCATGTTGAAAACATTATTCATACCGAATTGTATTTAACCAAAACAAAAGCAGGAACAACAATAATTACGACAGATTCTCCTACAGGCAGAACACTATTAAATACCTTGTATAATTACTGCTTGAGCTATGAAAATTTTCTCTTTGCAAGATGGCTGCATAAAATCAAGAGTAATGATTTTCGTAAAGATTAATAATCATTATTAGATGAAGAATCATCTTCTTCATTGAGTGATGCCAAGTCATCTTCATAATTCGAATCAAAATCAGAAGGTAATTTATCAGAATCTGGAAATACCGTAAATTTATCAAATATACATTTATTCATATTTACAGCTAATGACATATCACTATCTGTTAAATCAGCTTCTATAAAATCACATCCGCTTAAATCACTATCCGTAAAATCACAATAATTAACTTGTGCATTTGAAAAGCTTGTACCGCTAAGTGTTGCTCCGACAAATGAACAATTTGAGATAGCTGCTCTTGAAAAAATAGTGGTATTCAAATCGCAATTTTCAAAATTTACATTTTCTAAAGTTGTTTCAGAAAAATTACATCCTGAAATATCAAGATTACTGAAATCGGCACCTGTTATTTCTATACCTTGAAAATCACATTCAGTTAAATCACAGTCATCACTATGAATAGCATTGTTAAATTCTTCTACATTCCCATTAGTTAATAAATCAATAAAATTTTCAGACATAAACACCTCATTGTATAATGTTCATTTGCATTGCGACAAGAACAGCCTGCGTTCTGTTAGATACATTTAATTTTTTAAATATTTTGTTTAAGTGAGTTTTAATGGTAACTTCTCTGACAAAAACTTTTTCCGCTATTGTTTGATTGTTGTCACCTTGAGCAACATAAGTCAAGATTTCTTTTTCTCTTGCAGTCAAAGGAACAATAGGGTCGGTATTTTTTATAGCAATACTCATAGATTTCGTTTTATTAGCTATTTCTTTTTCAATTAATTTAGATCGTCTTAGAGCAGCTTCAATTCTTGCAAGAAGATTTGGTAAAGAAAACGGTTTCACAATATAATCATCAGCACCGAATTTTAATCCCGAAATTTGTTTTTGCTCGGCATCAACTGCAGTAAGCATTATAACGGGAAGATTTTCCAAATAATCTTTGTTTCTTATTACTCTTAATGTTTCAAATCCGTCCATATTCGGCATCATTACATCCAATACAACCAAGTCAATGTCATGGTCTTTATTTGTTAATATTTGAAGTGCTTGCAGACCGTCATGTGCAACGGCAACTTCGTATCCAAATGTAGGCAATACATCTGCCAAATATTTCGGATTATCATCAACTATAAGTATTTTAGCTATTCCTGAATTCATATTATTTCCCTTCTGTAATTCGATAAATATTATATCAGTTTTTTGGGAGTTTGCATATTACTTAATATCTAATATTTTTACAATATCCTCTAAATTTGCTTTGCACTTATGAACAGGAGTATTAGAGTAGTTTATGGCACTATCGGGGTCCTTTAATCCGTTACCTGTTAATACACAAGCAATTGTAACATTTTCTTCAAATTTACCCTGTTTAAATGCTTTTATTAATCCTGCAATACTTGCCGCACTTGCAGGCTCAGCGAGTATACCCTCTGTTCTTGCAAGAAGTCTGTATGCTTCAATAATTTCTTCATCGGTAACAAAATCGATAAGTCCGTCTGATTCATCTCTTGCAGCTTCAGCTTTTTTCCAACTTGCAGGATTACCTATTCTTATTGCAGTGGCAATAGTTTGAGGTTTCAAAATTCTTTCCCCCTTAACAATTGCAGCAGCACCTTCAGCTTCATAACCAAATAC
>JAEEGL011013637.1_pt1 | contig 11975 bp, 8 predicted proteins | sample 9134231 | NCBI WGS metagenome assembly JAEEGL01 (sample SAMN16246548, study PRJNA631951) | gut metagenome | biome: gut microbiome; feature: rumen; material: fiber-attached | host: Bos | place: Iran: Karaj | collected 2018-10 | reverse complement strand
GGCAGTATGATCGTCTTTGTAAAAGAAACATCCGTCGAAAAAACGGTGTCCGTATATGCCACATAGTTTGTTATGGTCACATTCGTGTATTCCGGATCCGGCAGGTGTCTGCTGGTAAGTTTAATGTCTTCGCCGTATCCGAATTCTTTCAATACATTGTATCTGTATGAATTCGGAAGAAGATATTTCTCCAGTACGCTGAAGCCGTGATCTTTCGGCGCTCTGGAACGGTATTCCAGTCCTTTTACTTCCATTCCCTTTACGTACGGAACTCTTTCCCCTGTCTTTTTGTCTGTGAAGATATAGGCGTCAAAGCCTTCGGGCTTCAGATCGTCCGTCATGAAGTCGCTCCAGATCTTGACATATTCCCAGACCGTTTCCTCGCTCATCGCATCATCGGGTATCCTTTGCAGACTGGTCTGACTGTCCCTGAAATATGCGCCGTTTGTCCATGTCAAGGCCACCTCATCTCCGAGATTGTCGCTCACATCAAGTTCCGGAGCCGCAAGCGCATCCTCGAATACATAGGTCGCAAGCCTAGGCATATCGGCAAATTCATAGCACCACTCATACTGCGGATCGTCCGTTACGGAGACAAGACAGTCCCCGGCATTCATATCGCACTTCTTAAAGCTTATGCCGAAATTGTCGGGTAAGGTAAGGCTGTAATCCGCGGTTTCGAGTTTTTCGCCGTATCTATGTCCGACGGTATTTCCATATGCATCCGTGACCTGCACCTCAAAGCCGGTGCTCATGGTTTCTATCGCATATACCTTATTACCGTCGCTCTTGCTTACTTCCGTTACATTCTCCCCGGTCACGGTCATCGAGGCCGGAACCTCCACGGTATATCTGTTCTTCTCGATGATCACGATCTCCTGTGTCGGAGTCGGAGCCGGTGTATTAGTCGGAGTTACGGCCGCAAGCCTCTCCGCATTGTACCTCTCCTGCTCTTCTTCGTAGCGGTTCAGCGCTCTGTTTCCGACAACAAGTACTGCTGCCCCGAAAAGGAGCAGCAGCAGAACAAATATCATATATACTTTTAAGAATCTGTTTTTCATCTCAGCTTTGAAGATTCAATATCTGTTTTCGTTTTTTATTTCGCCTGTATATGACCGCGTAACACAACGGTATTTCGATAACAACGGAGAAAACTGTCAGATAAAGGCTTACCTTATTGCTCTGAACGTAATCCGTGTGATATATCTCCGCCGCCTTTATCTTTGTATCGTGTCTGAACTGAAGTATGGGCGGCAAAGGCGTAGGCGTCGGTGTGTTCGTGGGTGTAGGCGTTGGCGTCGGCGTGTTTGTGGGCGTCGGCGTATTCGTAGGCGTCGGTGTCGGCGTCGGCGACAATGTCGGAGTCGGTGTAAACGTGGGCACCAGTTCCAGATAGCTAGCGGATACCCAGCCGACCGTCGGTCCGTTATCCGTTTCAACCTCTACCTTTGCCCAGTCCATATCATTTCCGCCCTGAACAAAGACAGCAAGCTTCAGCATCGTTCCGCTTGTGAACATACCCAGGATCTTTGAGTTCGTGGTATAGGACTCTCTGATCGTAAGCCTTCCGAAATCCGTCACCACCTTATAGTTTCCGGCTTCATATTCGGATGCCGGCGGAGGTGTGGGCGTAGGCGTCGGGGTTATAAGGCCTTTCAGCGTAACATAATCCATCGCGATCCAACCCCAGACCTGAGCATTGTTCCGTCCGTCGGTTATCACCGGTGTCGGCGTCAATGTAAGTGAAGGGTTCTGATTGGTGGTATATGTAACCATGATGTATCCCCAATGGTGACCGTTTTCGTTATATACGAAGTCGGAGATCTCCACCAGGGAACCCGCTCCGAGCGTTGAAACGATATCCGAATCCGTGCTTGTATCGGCGCGCAGGTTAAGGGAAGATCCCTGATCCACGTTCACGCTGTAGAAGCCGGGAACAAACTGTGCGGGTTCGGGTGTCACTGTCGGTCTGGGAGCCATCGTGCTTGTGGGTGTGGGTGTGATATTCTTTCTGAGTACCGCAAGATCCGCCTTGCTGATCTCGCCGTAGAATGTATCGTAGTAATCCTTGTAAACATATGCCCAGTTGATGGAGTGGTACTTATATGCGAAGCCGGCCCATGTGAGGGTCTGGATCTCGCTGACATAGCATCTCTTTCCCCAGTTGCAGTCGACCGCATATATCTTGCCTGCACTATAGTCAACACCGAGGATGACAACTGAATGGTTACCGTAGTTGCAGCGAAGATGTGTGCCGGGATGGATCACATCGGCATAGTCGATGAACCACTGCTCTACCGCTTCTTCCGAGATATCTTCCGAGTTCTGGCTGACACCGGAGATATACTGGAATTTGTTGCGGTTTGCAATGTTGTTTACACCGAAGAGCACCTGCTGGATGTACATTGCATATCCCATACACTGGGTAGCCTTAAGGTCAACCACTTCTCCTTCGATCTCGACATATCTCAGACAGTTGCATCTGGGATCCAGATTGTTTTCAAGGCATCTTATCTCGGGATGGTTGGGATGGCATACACACGCGCTCCCGTCCTTGCTGAAATAGCTTCCCGGTCCGTACATATCAAAAGCATAGCTGAGTCTCAGGGCTATATATTTATCCTGAGTATAGGTCTCCGCATCATTATAATTCACATTGTCGGAATCACTGACCGCAAGTGTGGTAGCCGCGTAAGCCGAAGTGCCACTGCCAAATACCCCCGTACGCGCAATTGCCTCGATCAGTAAAACAAGTATTAAAGTTTTAGCAAATTTACGTTGTTTCTTCATTACAAAATTAATTCCCGCTCATGGCCTTTTGGTTACTGCTGCAGTTCATAGCTGTTCGGAAGAAATCTTCCGTAAAGGACATTTCCTCTTTTGACTGCCGTTAACATCTGTTCATTGTATGCTGCGAACTTTCTCTCGTATTCCTCGATCCTCTGCCTTTCAGCCTCTTCTTCCGCAGCGAGCCTGGCCTGTTCCCCATAGGTCAGGATGTTTCCGAACATATAGTTCATGGTGTCTGCTCCCACCGTCGAACGATATAGTCCGAAATAGTTATCCCCGTCTACCGTATATCTTGCATTGCTTATGTAGGTGCCGCACCATGTATCCGTGATCCGCTCGTCATATGCTTTTTTGACGATGTCCCAGATCCCGTTCGCGAGGTCTATGTTAATAGTCTTGCCGGTCCCCTGATCATATTTGTGAAGATATGTTTTCGGAACATTCCATGTTCCGTACTTTCCCGCCGATTCCCCTAAAAATGCGCTGTCGGGAGTAAGATTGACCGCTTCGGTTATCGCATTTGCGAGCAGCATATGCGCACCGTTTCCGTATTCGCCCTTAGGGTCCGGTCCTATGACCACCATGGGCCTGTATTTCCTGATGTTCACGGTTACAAACTCAAGAACCTTGTCATAACCGTAAAACAGTTTTGCCTGATCGAGTTTTGTGAGTCTCTTGTTTCTGAAATTGCCTTTCACCGGATAATATTTTACTCCAAGTTTCCAGAGAGAATCAAGCATTTCATGCTCTTTTATTTTTTCTTCCGCGGTAACATATTCGCACATATACGCAACCTGCACGAACAGCTGCCTGTGAGCCGCATATTCGACCAGAAGCGCGCCGAAATCGATGATCTCATCTCCCGCGTGTGTCACAAATACGAGCATATCGGCGTCCTTCGGAAGCGTTTCCCAGCGCTGTATGTCTTCGGGTATCTCATCCTCCGGATACATGTAAACCTCGCATATGCCCGCGGCTTTTGCCAGTTCAATGGTGCATTCCCTCACGGGTGTTTCGAGCTCCACATATTCGTGCAGATAACCGTTTTGGCCGCAGGGAATGCTCAGATCGCCCGCCTTAAGCGTCCACTCACCCGGCATTGCGCCGGCATCCCACTTAATATACAATGCCTTTATGCCCGCGTCATCCCATACGGTGACGGAACTGTCTTTCGGATAATAAGCAACGGTCTCAACGTTATTATCGTAAATAAGCGCCTCATTGTTTTCCTCGGCCGCAACCCTGTGTGTTCCCGAAAAAGACGCAAGCAGTGTTACCGCAATGATAACCGGCAATATTCTGTTTTTCCTGATCAGGTTCATCATAGATCGAGCTTCCTTCAGTGCAGCATACCGATTCCCGCTGTGTTACTGTATCTGAAAAACTGTTTTCTTCCTCTGAGTATGGCCATATCAACGGCCGTCTCATACATTTCTTCGTAGGTCGTTATGTTCTCGGTCATATCATTGCCCGTGTCGTTTCCCACAAGGCTTCTGTAAAGCCCGAAGGCCGCGCAGTCATATTGCGGCTTTTCATCCGACACGACGAATCTCGTTCCCTGCTGGGTGACATGCTTTTTGAAAGCAACCTTCTGAACATCCAGAGATGTCGCTCCTTCAAAAGCCGAAAGCGGCGTTCTGACATCCAGTCGTATCTTGTTCTCCCAATAGAGATGATAGTATGCTTTCGGAACATTCCATGTCCCGTACTTAATTGCGGACTCTTCGAATACCGACGCATCCTTGCATATTTCCAGCGCCTCGGCCGCTGCCTTCGCAAATATCCTGTGCGCGCCGTGTCCGTATTCGCCGTTGAAATCCTGTGAAACGAGTATCAAAGGCTTGAACCTGCGTATGTTTTCAGTCACAAATTCAACTATCGTTTCATACTTGTACTTTTGCATTGCAGTTTCCAGATTTCCGCAGTATACATCGGGGAAGTTGCCGTTGAGGGGATAATTCGTAATTCCCATGGTCCAGAGACCGTCAAGTTTTTCATGCTCACGGGTCACATTTCTGTAACCGTAATCGTTCAGGGTGAAATCGCAGAGATATACGACCTGAACCTTAAGACCTTCCTGCCCGGCATACAGAACACAGGGTGCACCCAGAAAGAGCACTTCGTCGTCCGCATGTGTGGAAAGCACAAGCAGATCCGCTTTTTCGCAGGCAGGCTCCCATCTCTGGACATCCCGCGGAAGGTCTCCTTCCCCGTATGCCTCGATCTCGATTATGCCCGCTTTGTTCGGGAAATGCAGGGTGCAGGATGTTGTACCCTCGGGAAGTTCGACATATTCATGAACGAAGCCGTATTTCCCGCATATCTTTACTCCGTCTTCGGTAATCAGTTCCCATTCGCCGGGAAGGCAGACCGCCGACCACTTGATATACAAGCCCTGCAAGGGCACCTTTGATCCGACCTTTAAGCTCTCCCCCGCGGCAAAAGCCACGTAGCTGCTTGAAGTGGGGCCGTCCTTTACCGACCCGTCCGACAGCTTGTCGCACTTCTTTCCGCCGGAATGCTCATATGATACATTAACTTTTCCCGCTTCCGCAGCCGCAACCCGTTCAGGCTGCGTCAAACCCGTAATGACCGAGATCATCATAAGGCATGCTGCCGCAAAAAATGTCTTTTTCATTCGATCGCTCTCACTTTACCATAAATGCTATGGGCAGGTTCCAGGAAGTGTTGGCCTTTCTGAAAGTAACACTTTCCATTATGTATTCACCGTTATAAACCATGCAGGAAGAACTTCCGCCGTCAAGATTTGCGGCATTTACGGCGCCGAAATCGCACATGACCTCTATGAGATCCGATGCCGAAGCGCCGAGGTGTCCCGAAGCTCCTCTTCCGTCCGTGACCAGCAGAAGCAGAGCACCGTCCGCCCTCTGTCCGATCGCGGTTCTCGGGTTGTAACCACTGCCGAGATTGCCGTTAAGCTCTCTCGCTTTTCCGTTTATTACGAGTTGCACAAAGTGATTGTTTGCATCCTTGAATTCTTCCTGGAAGCAGCAGGCATCCCTGATCTTCTTGTCGGCAACAAGCTTTTCGACTCCCGCCTTGTCGTAGCCCGAAAGGCTTTCCACGACAAGTATGTTGTCATATGTCAGTCCGATCAGTACAAGCCCTTCCAGTTCCTTCGGCTCGTTTGTGACAAGCCGTCCGTGACTCACCGTAACGCCGTACGGTCTGCCGCCCGCTTCTATCTGATGATAAAGGCCTCCGTTTATGCCCGCAACGCCGTTGTATTCGGAAACAATCTTATCGATTGGCGCGCCCTTGCCGTAATCGCTGAAATAGGATTCCAGCGTCACTCTCGAAGGATCGAGAACTATCATCATCGTACCGAAGAAGTTTCGTCCGGCTATCTTCTTAAGTATGATGCCGTCTCCGTCCTCATCGACCTCTTCAATGATCTTCTGTTCCTCGGTTCCTATATATGTGGTGGTCGTAGCCTCCGTCCTCTGTCCTGATGATGTGGGGCTCGGCATATAGCCTGTGTTTCCCGCCACGACCGTGATCAGGTCGGTGTTAACTTCCTCGTTAAACTCGCCCATGGAATTGTTATCCACGATCTCGCTGATCTCATCAGTCGTAAGGAACCACGAGGCAAGGAATTTCAAGGCACCCGTTTCAAGTATCGTACTCACGAATATCTCTCTCGCCGTACTCGAGCCTCCGTTGCAGATCACGTTCATGGAAAGCACCAGCGTAAGGAATATGCCCGCAACCACAGTTCCGAGGCATGCAAAGAAACGTCCCGCATATACAAGTATTCTTTTTGACAATTTTTGCTTTTCTTTCAAAACGTTCCTCCGTGACAGCGGCATCAGCCCCACTGTCCCGCTATCTTCCATGTTCCGTCGTGAAGGTAGAAGAAATATGTATGGTTTATGATATCTATCTTATCCATCTGCGTTTGGAGTATAAACATCTTCTTTTCCAGATAAACGTGACACGAGAAAAGGTTGTCTCCGTACATAACGAGATCCGATATTTCTTCTTTTATGAATTCCGGATCGTTATGATATGAAGCAAAGTTCAGATCGCTGCCTTTGGAATACTTTTCCGCCTGAATATAGAAGTCGGTATCAGGCACCAGATAAGGTTGCAGCACTCCGAAGCCGTGTCTTGTGCCCTTCAGGTCGTTGGAAAGGAAAAGCGACCATGTCTTTATCAGGTTCATCGGATCCGCTTGTCTTATAACATCCTCGGGCAGTTCCGCGAGCTTCGTCTGCTCTTTGATCTCGAAGTAATTTCCGTTAAAGGTGTATTCCACCTTTTGTCCGTAATTGTCTTTTATGTTCATTTCCGGAAGTTTCAGTAAGCCCTTTATCTCATAGGTCGCAAGTTCCGGCATCTTTGCAAACTCCTCGTAGTCCTCGTACATCTGGATCTTTTCCTTCTGTACTATGAACGAGTCCATATCGTTGCCCTGCCACTCTATCTCGAAATTGTCGGGTATCACAAATGACACATCGAGAGAGGGCACTATATCTCCGTTTTTATAGCTTATCTCGTTACCGTATCTGTCTTTGATAAGGAGGCTGTCGGAAGCCGAGCAGTGTTCGTAGTGGATCCCGCCCGCAACCGTTTTACCTTCCAGCCTGTGCTCTCCGTCAAATACAGTATACTCGCGCGGCAGTATCAGATTATAGTAATTTGCCTTTGCCGTAACATATCCGTTCTCATTAAGGGCAATGCAAGGACAGCCGAAGCAGTCGTAAACTTCCGCCTCCTTTATCTCGCAGAGGTTCGGTATGCTGTATATTATCCTGCCGTCTTTCTCTTCCCATTCGACTCCCGGCGAGTCTTTTGCGACTTCCATACCGTTAAGAGATGCGGTAAAGCCCTGAGGAACATCTATGTACTCGGTATATGTCGTAAGCGTGACCACGGGATATATCTCTCCCGCCTGCCAAGAATTGGCCGTAAGTATCTCCATCAGGATCTTTGATCCCGTGCAGTTCAAAACGAGCCTCGCCATCAGCTCCCCGTCTCCGTAGAAGCCGTAGATCTGCTGCTCCTCGCTGTAGTTTCCGGAAAGTATCTTCCTGCTCCACTTGGACACCGACGCTATCCTGCTTTCATATTCCGCAAACACGTCCGCGTTTTCATATGGGCTGAGCTCGATATCGGGATATGTCATTATATCCCTTGCCTTTCCGGCTTTCACATTCTGCGAGAACTCCTCAAGGATGCCGTCCACAACATGGGCAGGCTGAGACGCTTCAAATTCGTCTATGCTTTCCTGCACGTAAACCACAGCCTGATCCACAAAAAGGATGACGGCTGCAAGCAGGATCCCGTATACGATTTTAAAGACCTTCTTTCCTGTCATTTCCAAGCATCTCTCCAAACACGGTTCAAAAGTTCCGTGCAATACTCGATCGTCAGCGCTTTTCCGGCACCGGATCTTATTTCGTTAGCCGCTGCCAGTTCTTCGGTATAATCCGACATCTTATATACCGTAACGGCATTTTTTCCGGTCTGCACATGGCAAACCACTGCGGTTATGCTGTAATCTTTAACGATGACATTTCCGTTTTCGTCACGTCCGAGGGTGATCTCGGGCATACCGCCCACCATCCTCAAAAGTACCTTTTCTCCGCTTTCCTCGGTCCAGTTCACGAAGTTTCCGAGCGAATAGAACACGAGCATCCGTCCGTCCGATACGGTACGGGGGCCTTCATCGCCTATGCCGAGTTCCCACGGATCATATGTTGACTTTTCGTCTACGACCACAACGGGCTGGATAACATGAGGATGTGCCCCTATGACAAGATCCACGCCGTGCTCGTAAAATATGCGGTTCCACGCTCTTTGCGCGGAGTCCTGCTGATTTGTGTATTCAGTGCCCCAGTGCGGACAGACTACAGTGAAATCCGAATTTGCCACGGCCTTGTCTATAAGTGCCGTAACTTTCGCGACTTCCGTGCTGTTGCTTTCGCTGTTGGGATTTCTCGGGAGCATCGGTCCCACGGCCCAGGGCATCGTAGACGGATTCTTATGTCCGTTCGTTCCGTATGTGAAATTCAAAATTGCGATCTTAATGCCGTTTTTCTCGATATATGCTATCTGGTTTTCCGCATCTTCCTCGGTCGCATATATGCCCAGAACAATCATATTCGGAAATCTCTTCCAGTTCTCCAGACAGTTCAGGACACCGTTTTTCCCTTTATCGAGAGCATGGTTTGTTGCATGAAGCACAACATCAAAGCCTGCATCGACAAGTGCATCCGCAAGCTCCTCCGATGCGTTGAAATCGGGATAGCCGCTTATTCCGAGTGCGGAACCTCCGATTATCACTTCCTGGTTTACCATAGCGATATCGAAGGATGATATGTAATCCTTTGTATTTGCGAATATCGATCTGTAATCGTAGCTGCCGTCCGCCTGCTTGCAGTCCTTCTCAACCCTTGTGTGCATAAGGATGTCGCCGGTCATTGTGATCGTCGCAATGCCCTGTTCTGAAGGCGAACCTGTTGAGCCTTCAAGGGGATTGCTTGTCGGTGTAGGCGTATCGGTCGGTGTCGGCATCGCAATGCCCTGCCCTGAAGGCGAACCTGTTGAGCCTTCAAGGGGATTGCTTGTCGGTGTCGGCGTATATGTCGGCGTCGGGGTGAAAGTCGGTGTCGGAGTGCTTGTCGGTGTCGGCATCGCAATGCCCTGTCGAATGTCCGATGCTCCGTTAGGAGCGTCCGACTCTGAAGGCGAACCTGTTGAGCCTTCAAGGGGATTGCTTACAGGTGTCTTTCCGCAGCCCGCGATCATCAGGACTGCTGTTCCGAATATAAGTAACGCACGCTTTAATCTGCTGCCCGGATTATTTTTCATAAACTATCCTCATTAGGGTCAATCCTTTTGCCGGAGCAGTGGGACCGGCATTTTCCCTGTTCTGTGACTCAAGTACATCTTTTACGCTTTTCGGCGTTCTTTCTCCGAGTCCGACCTGTATCAGGGTTCCCGCTATGATACGCACCATATTGTAAAGAAAGCCGTTTCCGGTGATCCTGAACGTGATGAGCTGTCCTTCTTCCGTCACTTCCGCCTCATATATGGTCCTCACATGATCCGGTATTGTCGTGTGTATCGAACAGAATGCCGTGAAATCATGGGTTCCGAGGATATAAGAGGCTGCCTCTTTCATTTTGGCCGTATCCAGTTTTTTATATACGAAATGAGTATATCTTCTGTTGAAGGGTTGTATAAAATCCGCATTCCATATCCTGTATTCGTATGTCTTGCGGCATTTTGTCTTTCTCGGGTGAAAATCCGCGGGTACTTCGCAGGATCTCTGTATGACTATGTCTTCCGGCAGTGAACGGTTTAACACATAGCAGAACTTGTCCGCCGGGATCTCCGACTCCGTATCGAACACACAGATGTTTCCCATCGCATGGACCCCCGCATCCGTTCTGCTGGCTCCGGTGATCTTGATCTCTTCTCCGAGGATCCTTGTAAGCTCTCTTGTCAGAACTCCTTCCACGGTCTCCCCGTTCTGTTGGATCTGCCATCCGCAATACTTTGTTCCGTCATATGCGACTTCCAGCATTACCCTCTTCATAATAACGCTACCACCACTTTATCCGTAACTATGATTACGGCAACATATATAAACAGCGCAAAATATGCCATTGCATCGTTTTTCCCGTATTTCAGGGGTTTCATCGAAGTCCTGCCCTCGTCTCCGCGATAGCATCTCGCTTCCATGGCCATGGCAAGATCGTTGGCTCTTCTGAACGCCGACACGAAAAGGGGAACAAAAACCGGCACCAGCGCTTTTATTCTGTCTCTCAGCCTGCCTTCGTCAAAATCAGCGCCGCGTGCCTGCTGTGCTTTCATTATCCTGTCGGTCTCTTCCATAAGGATGGGTATGAAACGCAGGGCTATCGACATCATCATCGATATCTCGTGAACCGGCACATGGATCTTCTTCATCCATCTTAAGCCCGTTTCCATACCTCTTGTGAGCTGGTTGGGTGTGGTCGTGAGTGTCATAAGCGAGGATCCGATTATGAGGAAGAACAGTCTGAAGCCCATAAAAGCCGCTGTTGTAAGGCCTTCACGGGTGACCTTGATGAACTTCCACTCGAATATGACGGTTCCGTCCACAAGAAATATATTGAATACCAAAGTAAAAATAAGCAGAAACCATATGGCCTTCAGGCCCTTCATCATGAACCTGAAAGGCACCTTCGAGATCCTGATGACCGTAAACAGGGCTATCCCCGCCACAACGTATCCGACAAAACTCTTGAACAGAAACATGGATACTATGAATACCAGAGTGGCTGTAAGCTTTACTCTCGGATCAAGCCTGTGTATGACCGAATCTGCGGGATAATATTGTCCCAAAGTGATATCTCGTAACATTTATCGATTAAACTCCTGTAACAGCCTTCAGCATCTCTTCCGCCTCTTCGACCGTTGTGGCGATCCCCGGAAGCGGTACGCCTCTCTTTATAAGCTCCGCGGTAAGATATGTTACCTGCGGCGCGGCAAGCCCGATCTTTTCCAGTTCCTCATAGTTCTTAAATACTTCCTTTGTGGGGCCGTCGAATTTAACACAGCCGTGATCCATAACGATCAGTCTGTCCACAAATCTGGCAACATCCTCCATCGAATGGGAGACAAGAACGACCGTGATCTTTCTTTCTTCCCTGATCCTGTCGATGGCTTCGAGTATCTCGTCTCTTCCCCTCGGATCAAGTCCGGCAGTGGGCTCATCAAGTACGATGACCTCGGGTTTCATTGCGAGTATGCCCGCGATCGCGACTCTTCTCTTCTGTCCTCCCGAAAGATCGAAGGGAGAAACATCATAAAGATCCTCGCCTATACCTACCGTCTTAAGCGCTTCAAATGCTCTGTACTGAACATCGAGCTTCGGAAGCTTCATATTTGACGGGCCGTATTCGACATCCTTTTCAACCGTGGTTTCAAAGAGCTGGTACTCCGGATACTGGAAGACCAGTCCGACCTTTGTTCTCAGTTCCTTCCTCGAGAAATCCTCATCCCATATGTCCCGGCCGTTGTAATAGATATTGCCGGATGTGGGCTTAACGAGGCCGTTCAGGTGCTGGATCAGGGTAGACTTTCCTGAACCCGTATGTCCGATTATGCCGATGAATTCCCCGTCCCGTATTTCTATCGAAACATCATGCAGGGCCGGCATTTCCATAGCT
>JAEEGL010049134.1_pt1 | contig 11975 bp, 11 predicted proteins | sample 9134231 | NCBI WGS metagenome assembly JAEEGL01 (sample SAMN16246548, study PRJNA631951) | gut metagenome | biome: gut microbiome; feature: rumen; material: fiber-attached | host: Bos | place: Iran: Karaj | collected 2018-10 | reverse complement strand
TCGCTCAAGTTGGTGGTGGCAATCATAATGCCGTTGAGGGTCTCCATTTCCTGCAAGATGATGTTTTGGATGGAGTTCTCCATTTTGTCAACTGCGTTTTGCGCACCACTCTTGCGGATGCCGATGATAGCGTCGGCTTCGTTAAACAGCAGAATGGGGGCCACCTTGGCTTTGGCAACAATGGCGCGGTACTTGTCAAAGACAGCTTTGATGTTCTTCTCGCTGTCGCCCACCCATTTGCTCTTGATTTGCGGCACTTCGATGGCCATCACGTCGCGGCCAGTCAGCCGAGCGAGCTGATAGACGGTCTCGGTCTTGCCGGTGCCCGGTCCGCCGTACATCAAGCAAGTGAGGCCACAGCGGTTGTAACGCTCCTTCATACGCTCGACCAACGCCTTATACTTCTCTTGATCAAGGAAGCCGCGCAGCTTGTCCACTTGCTTGCTGACCTTGGCGGTGTAGTACAACTCCTTGGCTGCAATGCTCTCGGCTTGGATGACACCGCTCAACTTCTCTTCCTTGACTTGCAGATTGACCGAAGCCAGCAATTCGGTGCGAGCTTTTGAGCTCAATGTGAAGCTGTTGGTGTCAGCAATGCCGTTATTGCACGTGAACTCCAGCAGTCCTTCTATCATTAACTCGTTACGGCCAGCACGCATTTGTGACTTGACAAGGGCGAACTCCTTTTTAATAGGATATAGACTTTCCAAGTCAAAGAAGTTAAGGTAGGGGTCATCTTCGTTGACCAGCTTGTCGCAGAAGAAGAGCAACAACAAGCGGTTGATGGGAACAAGCTCATAGCGCTCTATCTTGTCCACGAAGTCCAAGCCAACATTCTCTTGGAACAAATCGTTGACTTCTTCAAGGAGCAAGCCTTGCTTGATTCCTTCGTCTTCCAGCTCGTCAAAGAACTCGTGGAAGTAGTTCAGCAGTCCCTCGGTGTCTTCGCACTTGCGTTGAGGCACTTCATAATCGGTGTTGGTGGTAAGTGCCTTGATGACGCGGCCCGGTATGACGTAAGAAGAGGACTTGTCGCGGAAACCGTTCGTGAGCGTCAGCAAGCGGCGACGCACAAGGCCATTCAAGACTTCCACGAGCGCTAATGCTTGCGCTTTGCTAATTCGCAGTGCCCTTGCGAAATCATTATAGTCGATGCTGCTAGGGCCAAGTTCAACACAGATGCAGAATACTACGGCTTGAAGCGGAGTCACACCCAAGCGCTTGGCCAGATAGTCGACATTGTTGCCATGCACTTTGGTCAAGTCAATGTCTTCGTCGTCCCCGTTCTCATGCACATAATTAGAGAGCTTGGTGTTGATATTGTCGATTGCTTCAAGCAGTGTTTTGGGCTTCTTGCGAGTACCAAGGCTGATACCCTTTGACTTGCTGCTGTCTACTGCCTGTGCCTCTAATTCGGTAATAATGATGTTCTTCTTCATAACTCTAGTTTCTTGCTGATGATTTGTAACTGTTAATTAATTAGATTACCGCGAATTTCAAATAATTATTTACAAATTACTAATATTAATACACACAAGCCTGTTGGCCGATTCCCTAGGGCACCTTCGTGCAACCGCCGAGTGCGGTCGAAAAGAGGCGCTGAATTCACTGCGACAATTATTGAACTGTCACACGTCTTATCAAATCAAAATGTCTTAGAGTATATTCATAAACACCTATTTGTCAACGGGATAATAAATATAGCTTTCAAAACAAGTGTCTATGAAGGCACGAATGAGACGGCTTTTGCCCCGTCTCCAGCAGTTTTAACTTTGATTATAGATTAATTTGTTCATACCATTACCTATTTGTGAGTGCAAAGTTCTTTCTTTTATTTTAAATATGCAAATTATTTTAGTTAATTTTTGTAAACACCTTTAACTTTTTTTCATTCATCCTTTCCTCTTTATTATTACATAATAAAGGCCCGTGCTTAAATGGCAGCAAAACAAAGGACTTCTCGAGGTGCTGACGCCAGCAATCATGAGCGATATGTGCATCATTCAGCAGCGCTCTATCGACAGAATGATTACCGCCTTGTCGCGACCGATGGTCCCCCTCTTCTTCAGTTCATAGATGGCTTCGCTCTCACTCGCCGAATACAGCATCACCGTCGCCGATGCATTTGTTGCCGACGCCGGTCCCTCGATCCGATACCTTACCCGATACATTTCCTTCGTCATAGCTCTCAACATTTAATAAGTTAAAATCCTTTAAACAAAGATACAACAATTTTCTCAAAAAACCAAATTTCAGAAATGTTTTTCCGTCCGAGTATCTAGCTGTTGAATTCATTGAGAACGCCAGTACCAATATAAAACGTGCTTCTGTTGAACAAACGTCGGGAATGCTTTGGATTATCCCACCCATAGTATTCCCGACATGGAGAAGCCCCAACTCGTCATATTTTCATCCCACGAATCACCAACACTCCACGTCTTCAGTTATTTGGTGACGGCTTGGAGTTGTTCCCAGACTTTTACCATAGCCCAGGTGTCGAGTTCGCAGTAGCGGAGGAGGGCTTCGCGGGTTCTAGCAGCCTCGGCGGGTTCCATGTGCTGTATCTGAGGGAAGATGGTCATGGCATCGCCTCCGTTCTGCACACTCTTGTCAAGGTTGTGGTAGTTGAGTGAAGGGTCGTTGGGGAAAAGGGCGGGTAGCACGCTCTTGATGCTGAAAGAACCACCCATTGCGGGCACGTAATACCACCCCTGGCTGAAAGGCACGAGCAGATCCTTGATGTTGGCCTCAATATCCAGCAGATGCTCGGCCAAACGCGGGTAGATGGCAGCCATTTCCTTGAGTCGCGTGCACTCGAAGGTTTTGTTATAAACCAGCGTACAAACACCCATGGGGATGTCACGACAAAGCTGCTTTGCCAGTTCAGGGCGCGGATCACAGCCGTTGCTTGGAGCAAGATATTCACGATGCTCATAAGGGGCATCGGCGCTCTGCTTGATGTGCAGCGAGTATTGGAAGCACAGTTGACCGTAAGGTTTGGTATCGTCATATTGTGGCACTGCGTCCTGCATAGACTCGAAATCCAAGAAATAGAGCGGATACTTCAATTCGGAGAGGAACTTACGGATCTCGTCGCGGTTTATGCGTTCGCACTGATCGAGAGTGCATGCCACCTGCAGGTCCTGTATCTTGCCTAATGACTTGTCGCGCAAACTGTCGAAAGTGATGTTTCCCTCGCGATAACATTTCAACTTCTTCTCAAACGTGAATCCCCTACCCGAGCTACCATAAACATTAAATACAGAAGGTTGTGGCAAGTTGCGGGTACAGTATTTCCAAAATCCGCATGGATAAGGCTTGTGACAACCCATGTTCAGGTCGGTGGCAGGTTCATCCTTTCGTTCCATCGTCTTCATGGCACGCTCCACATTGACAGGAACGGATAACAGGTCTCCTGCAATCTTTTCTTCCATATCAACCTTAATGAACAGGTCAGGAATGGCAAGATTGCCATGGCGAACATATTCCTTATTGAGGCAGACAAGATAAGTCCCCGTCACATTAACGCCACACTGCGTGAGCACCCATTTCTGGTATGCGATATCGGGAATATACTTGTCAATCTTCTTAGGGTCTTTTTCATCGGGATAACTGACACTTTTCACCTCGTAGATGGCCCAGCCGTCAGGTGTCTTGTGCAGGATATCCACAGCACAATAGTTGCCCTCATAGATGAACGAAGCCTCACAGATGTTCTCCACGCCCTCGGCCATCCACTGACGTGTCTGCTCAGTCATGGCAACGAGGTCAAGCCTGCCGTCGGCCTTCTCGGCATGCGCTTCCTTATAGTTACCAAAGAGGCCCATCGCCAAGTCTCCAACTTCATTACCTTGTTCAAAACGCCTCTTGGTGGCATCGTCCACCTCCTCCAATTCGGGCTTATACATTTTCAACCACAGTGCTTTGTCGCACTGGCAAAATTTTGTGTACTTCGATTTAGATAGTCCTGGCATAGTATAAATAGTTTTAGAGTATAATTTTAGTCTTGGGCATTACATGCGGCATTAGTTACGCTTTATTCATCTCGTTGAAATCGATGATATCCTGAATGAAACCACGCAAGTGTTGTTCCTGGCTGGTATCTCTTTGATTGGCGATAAAATCAGAGACGTATTCCCAATCGCTTTGGCGATAAGCTTCAGCTGTTGGATAATCAATACTTGGTCGCAACAGCGAATGCCCCATCGTTAGACCGAAAAAGGATATATGGGCTTGTGTCAATTGATAGTCCTTGCGGACGCCCTCGGGTACTTGATGGTTGCTGATGTAGTTCAATACAGACTCATGCAGTCCTGCATCCGTTGCCCATGACAGGAGACTACTCCGGTCCCAGTGGTAAACCGTAATAAAGAACTGACTTTTACGTGACAATGCAATAGACAAATCGCCACCCCAATGATCAAATGCTTTAGTGCCACCCTTTTCAGACAATGACGCAATGGTATCGGTGTGGATGATGCACACGAACTTCTTGTTCATGTCACCCTGTACCCGATAAATATCGTTCAAGCGTGCATCACTGGCCTCGATGGAGTCAAAGGTGTTGCAGTCGATATAGTCAATCAGCACTTTGGCCGGCATGGACTTCACACGCGGTACATCCAGCAACTTGGGGCACGGTGATGAGGCAGCGCCCGGAAATAACTCGGTTGCCATTTGCTTGACTACCTCTCGGGCGCCAAAGGTGTATCCAGCCTCGAGGATAAGCAACGGTATACGGTGATCGCTTGTGAAATATTCCTTGAGCAACGTCTTGAGCTCTTCGCGATTTTTGACAAATGCGGGCTCGAAATACTCTTCTCCATCATCATCTATTCCTAAAGAGCGAATCATCGATTTCAGCTTATAGCTGACCATGGCAGATTCCTCGGGTGATTCTCCCAATTCCAATTGCATCTGCTGGGCCATTTCCTCCAAAAAATTCCGATGCAACACTTTGGATATGCGCGTGAGCAGCTCCAGATTGACAGTCAAACGATCGAAAATGCCATAGACATTGCTACGTGATGTGTTAATCAGGCCAGCAAACTGGTCGATGGTCAACCCTTGACGAGCTACTTCTTCTTTAATGAGTTGTCCAATATGAATTCCCATTATCGTTATATAATTAGTGTCTTTATTAATCGTTTTGGCCAAAGATACTGAAAATACCGAAGACCAGTCTCAGAACCCCGCCCAAAATGGCGATAATCACTCTAATGGCTGCAACGAGAGCCAATCCTCCCAACACGGCAATGACTACACCTAACAGAAACCAAAACATAGCATGAATATCTTAAAAAATGGCGCCTACGTCCTTTCAAGAGATTCGGCTTTCTCTTTTGAATGGATGAGGCAAATTTACTGATTATTCTCTGATGAAGCAAGTTTCACACCGAGAAATTCGCACTCGTTGTGCTTGGCAAAGTAGCTGGATTGCCATTGCCAGATGGCCTCTTGCTCACAGGTGGCGCTAGTATGGTAAATATTGAGACAATCGTCTCCCTTGATTTTAAAATAGACTTTGTATCGTTCCATAATAATTTTATTTGGTTAGTTCAACAACTGATTATTCTAAGTTTAATGAATTGGCATCCGCCTCCATGAGCCGCAAGATTTTGCGGCTCTATAGGATGACGAATGAATGAAAGCTGATTTGTTCAAACAATTCACAAGAATCAGCTATTTAGTTTAAGCGACGAAACCGACGTGGGCTCGGGTGGAGGTCGTGTCGTTGATGCATTCCTCGCGGCAGAGAGCGTCCAATTCGGCTAGGCGGTTGCTTGGCTCGATGTCGTTAAGGATGGTGTTGATGGCGTATTTGCGGGCCACGTTCTCAATTTGACCTCCGCTGAAGTCAAATTGCTCGCCCAGCGCCTGGCACACCTCGCTGTCCAGTTCGGGAATCATTTCCTGCCAGAGGTTTGCCCTCACACTGGCATCGGGACGCTCAAACTGGATTTTGTACAGGAAACGGCGCTCAAAGGCCGGGTCCATGTTCTGTGCCAAGTTGGTTGTTGCAATCATGATGCCGTCGAACTGTTCCATCTCCTGCAGGATGATGTTCTGCATGGTGTTCTCCATCTTGTCCACGCTGTGAGTGGCCTGCTCTTGGCGGGTATTGAGCACGGCGTCAGCCTCGTTGAAAAGCAAAATGGGCTTGCGACGCAGTTGTTTGCAGAAGTGGCGATAGCGCTCAAACACCCCCTTGATGTTCTTCTCACTATCCCCTACCCACTTGCTGCGAATCTGCGAGAAGTCCACTACCATAACGTCGCGCTTCATCTGGCGAGCGAGCTGCATCACGGTCTCGGTCTTACCAGTACCTGGGGCGCCATAGAACAAGCATGCAAAGCCGGTGCGCATGCCACGCTGCTTCATGCGGCGGCACACGTCGCGGAACTTCTTTTCCTCAAGCAATTGCGCTAGACGGTCCACTTGAGCCTGATTGTCACGGGTATAGAACATGCGCTTGGCAACAACTTTCTTATGGGAGACGAAATCCTTGGGTAAAGACTGCGTTTTTGCCTTTTTCTTGAGACAGATGCCCAGTTCTCCCAATAGGTCGTTCTTCGCCTCGTCGGTCAAGTGAAAAATCCTGCCATCAATCATCGAACTGGGGCTATTGAACTCAATCAGTTTCTTTTTCTGCAACGGATGTTGCTCTCGGGACAACTGGTGCCTCCAGACACGCAACAGGCGGTTGTCATTAATAATTTCCTCAAAGTCAGACATTTGTACCATGTCATCATCATTGTCCACAAACAAGAAGCAGAACAGCATCAACAGCATGGTATCATCGTCACTGAGCTGATGTCCCTTGATGACCTGAGCAATCTTCAGTTGAGGATTGGCATGCAGCAGATTCATGACCTTCTCTCGCTGAGTGTCATAGTCATCATCCTCGCTAAGAATCTGGCTCATCAGGTCAAATAGTTTAGCACAGCTGATACCACAGTGAGTTGCCAACTCGAAAGCCTTATCCAGCTTGAGTGCATTGATGGCTTCAAGACGGATGGCATAGCTCTCGGTATTGCAGCGGTCAGCACGTTTCAGGAAACCTCTCTTGACCAAAACATCGATGTCGTTGAGGTATTTCAACAGAAATACCGTTGATAAGCCCGTATAATGGGCAAGATTGCCCAACCTGATATTGGAACTGTCGCAGAAGTTCATCATCAGGCACAACACCAATGCCTGGTCGGCTGTGAGGTGCTGCATGGCTGCAATCTTCTGCAGACAGGGGTCGACATGCTCAAAGAACTTAGCGCTCAGTTCCGAATCCTCGGCATTGCGCACCACCCACTCGATGGCCTCGAACTGGGTCATCTTTTCTACTATTTGATTGATTTTGCTCATGATGATGTTGTTTAAAAAAGTTGATAATCGTTACCGGTAAGAATTGACACAGGCTTGACCAGATAGCACAGGAACAAGCCGAATGAGGTCACAACAATGTGACCCCAGAAGGAGAGATGGGCTGTAATGCCCGCCCACACTACCAACAGCGGGAAGCAGACGATAGCGATGCCTGCCAGCAATAAAAGCGATGCAAAAACCAATTTAACCATATTTTTCCCTTTCATATTTTTCATGGTGCAAAATTACAGCCGTCCGACGGCCCCCAAAAGCATTTTGCGTCGGTATGTCTTGACACCCAGTGTCGGAAAAACTGGACAGTAGATAATTGGGGAAAAAACAGCTGAATCATCTGAGTTATCTGATGTTCACTACTCGGTGAAACGATTCAGAAAGTTCAGATGATTCAGTTGTTTGTTACTACAAGTCACTTGATAGTCTTATGGAACATTAAAAACAATTAGTTATCAGGTCGATTACTCCTTGAGGATTCTCATTGCGGCGGGAATGATGACGTCGCGCCGAACGGTGTCGTTCATGCGGTGCTCGCCGTGGAAGTCAAAAACGCGGGTATAATGTTGGGCAAACTCGTCCTTGCAGTTGACCAGCGTATCCCCGTCGGCAAAGAAGCCCCAACAGTCATACCTGCTTTCACTGGTCTCGGGAACAAACAGGTGCTGTTCCATTTCCTTGAAATGCTCGATAATTTCTTCAGTAATTGTGAACCGTGTCTGGCCATCGGCTGTCGGCTGGAAGCGCTCAAAAGTTCCCACTTGCAGGACATCCTTCGCCTCAGACATGTGCAGGGCGGGATTAACACAGATGCGCAAATGGCCAACCATCTGCATGGCATACATTCCTCCCATGCTGGTACCGATAACGAGGTCGACATGATGTGCTCTACAATAGTCCTTCAAGAAAGGCAATGCTTCTTTGGGGTCAACGGGAATGTCCGGAGCAAGCACATTGTAACCTGGCATGTTTTCGGCCAGATATTTCGCTGTATCACTTTGGCTGCTGGACCCGTAGCCGTGAAAATAAGCGATAGTTTTCGTTTGTGGAACGCCATAAATCCTCTCGGCCAGTTCGTCCAACAGTTCAAGAGGATAACGGTCCCAAATAGTAACGACCTGTTCTTCATCACTGTCGCTGCAACTACCTTCGTAAAAGTCGTAATCATCCTCATCTTCTCCCAGCATCGCCTGCACAAAATTTTTGATACTTTTAAGCATCTGCAACTCTTCCTCATGCTGATGCTCGGTATCACTCTCAACAAGATCCTTAATGATGGCATCACGCAACTGTTCGAGAACTCCGAGACCTGCAAGTATACTTCCGAATTGACATGAGACCAAGTGGTAAGCTATGCGTCCTTGTGCAGAAGTATAACCATGGCTACAACCATCAGCTGAACCGATATAGCCACCATAATAGGGCTCATCAGCAAGGTCTTCCTCGAAGTCCTCATCGTCATCACAGTTTGCAATATCGTCCCTCACCGCCTCTTCAAGAAAACCCAACTCTTCGTCCCAAGCATCTTGGGGAATTGTCACATAGACGTCAAAAAGCAATTCTCCGACTGAGGCATACACTTTTATCTTTTTTTCGTTCATCGTCAAGAAATGGTTAATTATGATATTATTTGAATGCAAATATACGCTTTTCTTCTGAATCGATTAATAGCCACCTACTGATTACCCGTACTCCTTGAGACTGAACGTGATATCGTGGTCGTTCAGGAAAGCCTTGATTGGAGCCAGGGTTCCGCCGCTGCCTTTAAACACTGTTTCTAGTGCCTGTTGCAGTCCGCTGGCAGTAAACACCCCCAAGGTGCCGCACAGGGTCGGCACATCGTCAACGGTAATTTCCGCAATCGGGTTGATGTCGAAATCCTCGACAGATTCTTCGTAGAACTCAACGTGTTTTTCGTCGATGGTGGCGACCACATGACACAGATTGCCATTACCGTTATCCTTAAATGAAATCTCGTCACCAGCATCCCCGAAGCCCTTGTTCAGCCCAAGTATCTCCTGTGCTGTCGATAAGACGATGCGACCGGTGCTACCTACTGGTTGCGGGCATTTGTCCACGATGCGCTGGTAGATTACGGGATGCAGCATTTTCAGGTCATTCATGCCGTAATGGGCGTTGTCCAAGATGCGCAGCATCAGCGACACGAAATCCTCCATAGTCAGATGAACATCGAACGGAATCACTTGCAAGCCCTCGTCCAGCAAGGTGCACATCAAAGTGAAGTGGGCAATTGGGGCAATGCGTTTCACGGTCACGTCTTTACCATCAAGCTCATCGCTCCAGTCCACACGTTGGAGCAACGGACGTTCATCACCCTTGTCCAACAATACAGCCACTTCGTCGGCGGTGAGATGACGCCAGCAAGTAGCCAGCCTGCCATCTGCTGTCTCTATCTCATATGGGTACACGATACGCTCGTCAAAATCTTTGACAAGCTGTTCAAATATTCGCTGTTCACGCTGCAGCAAATTATTGCTTTTTAGGCAAAAAAGTCTTCCGTTAAAATTGTAAGTTGTCATCATAGTTCTATAGTTTATTAATCATAGCAAAATAATGTGTGTTTTTCAAGGATTCAAACGATAATGTCTGAATATGTGTTTACGCTTCTTCAGAGTCCTGGTTCACAATCCCATATTACAATTGGTAAATCGAGCCTTCATAGTCTTGGACCCCGTATTCATCAGCCTTAACCCATAGTGAAGTGAGTGCTGAGGATTCCTTGAGTCGTTCGGACACACATTTCGATACATATCTCTCGTAGTTTTTGCAGGCCGGCAGGATGACTCGCCATTTGGAATCGTCTTCCTTCTTGATGATTACCTCGTCATCAATATACATGAGGCGAAAGACTGACAACTGACAGTTGTTCGCAGCGACCGCTTCAATCCATTGCCGATAGTCTTCCATGAGGCGATTGGGGTTGTTCAGCCAATCCCATACCAAAGCCTGATTTGGATCTTCATCCATGGAAACAAGCAGCACACCGAACTTGCTCCTTAGATACCAGATAATACCTTTCCACTTATAGGCCAGATACAACTGACGGTTGCGCCTGTAGCTTTGTTTTTCGTCGTCAACATAGGCAAAATGGATTTGTTCACACCAGCTGCCAAAGGCCTCAATGGCACGGTCCCAATACTTAATGCCACTCTGATAGTCGTCCTGAAGTTCATTTGCTGCTAAGCAATAAGCATACACTTTCTTGCCAGCCTCATCAGCAAGCCTTTTCATAAAGAGAAATGAGTCATCACAAACTCCACAAGTAACTCTCACGATGGGCTGAGGCATGGCCTTGTAATCACGGATGATCTCGTCATCAGATTTACCTTTTTTGCGCAAATCTGAAGGGTCAATATACACTACTTGGCCGGGTCTCAAGTCCCGGTTAGAGAAAAGTTCGATGAGATCTGTCTGAACCTGCTGCCTGTCATTGTAAAAAATAACCAGCGGTTTGTGATGTTCGGTGTTGACAAACTCTTCGGCCAGTTGACAATAGCGCTCATGGTCTATCACGCGAAACTTGTCCTCGGGCATCAGCATCCCGAAGCGCTCTTTCACAACGCTCTCGTCCTCCTTTTCGGTCAGTATACCGCCATTACTAAGTGCCTCAGACAACTCCTTGAAGAAGTCACGGCCTAACGCACGTTGCACCATGCCTAGGCGGTCGGTGCTGATATAGTCCTTCTTTAAGATGTCATACACAGCCTGAGGCGAGAGGTTAATCTCCCTGGCCAACTCTCTTACGGTCTTACCTTTTGCCCGCATTTCCTTCTCAATCTCGTGTCCAATGTGATATTTTTCCATAATCTTCATATTTTTTGTTGAACAAATATAGTATTTTTTTCTGAAAAAAGCAAATAATCGACTCCAATTATTTTCCTTCAAAAAAAAGGTACTGCAAAAGTAGGACGAATCTTCCAATCCGTCCTACACATTCCCGTCGGTATAACTTGACATCCCCTGTCGGAAAAACTGGACATCTCAATGGGAATTCTTAACAATATAGCTCTATTATCTAAAATCACACGAGCCAAGAGGAGTCCTCGGCATTAACAATCCAACATTTTTTTGTTCTTTTAAGCCAACAATAGTAAGGATAACTATTGCCTCTCAATTTATGATACAATACGTATCATTGGGTGCTGGGAGAAGTAATTATTATGGTTTTTGGGGGTGGTTTGGTTGGTAGTTGAGGAAATTGTTGTACCTTTGCGGCCGTAAATGATGGTAATCGGGTGGCTTTGGGCCACTGCGATGTAAGGGAATCCGGTGAGAGTCCGGAACTGTACCTGCAGCTGTAATCCCCTCAAACACAGGGTCTGCTTACTAAATGTCACTGGCCGTGGAGATGGCTGGGAAGGCAAAGCAGACTGGGGAAAAGTCAGAAGACCTGCCATATCAGTTAATAGTTTATAGTTAACAGTTAATAGTTGGTTTTGCGAACTAATATGACTGGTAACTAGAGGCTAGAGACTAACAACTATTTAGTACGTTCACTCAGGAACAGGTGTGACGGAAAGCAAATGAAGAAAAGAAAAAGACTGACGGCAGCAGTGCTGGCTTTATGCACGTTTGCGGCTGTC
>JAEEGL010003009.1_pt1 | contig 11975 bp, 16 predicted proteins | sample 9134231 | NCBI WGS metagenome assembly JAEEGL01 (sample SAMN16246548, study PRJNA631951) | gut metagenome | biome: gut microbiome; feature: rumen; material: fiber-attached | host: Bos | place: Iran: Karaj | collected 2018-10 | reverse complement strand
TTAAAGAAAAGTCTTTAGATGAGTGTTTAAAACTAGCAAAAGAACATAATATAGAACTTATGGAACATGAAAAACAATTTGGACATATAGTTAATAAGTTCTTTGAAAAATATGTAGAAGAAACACTTATTCAACCAACATTCTTATATGGTCATCCAATTGAGATTAGTCCATTAACTAAGAAAGATCCAGAAGATGCAAGATTTACTCAAAGATTTGAATTATTTATTTCAGGTCATGAATGTGCTAATGCATATACTGAGTTAAATGATCCTATTGATCAATTAGAAAGATTTGAAGCTCAATTAAAAGAAAAAGATATGGGTAATAAAGAAGCTAATGATATAGATATGGATTTCATAGAAGCATTAGAATATGGTATGCCACCTGCTGGTGGAATTGGTTATGGTATCGATAGATTAGTTATGTTATTTACTGAACAAGAATCTATTAGAGATGTAATTTTATTCCCTACAATGAAGGAAAGAAAAAAAGACTAATAATAGTCTTTTTTTATGTTAAAATTAAAATAGGTGATGGTAATGAAATTTGAAGGGGAACTAAATGAAGAAGAACTAAAATTTGATGAAAAAAACAGAAAACTTTCTAAAGCAGAAAAAAAGAGATTAGCTAAGTATAAAGAAGTAGAAAAAGAAATGCTAGAGAAAGGTTATGAAAAACATGAATTTACTGTTAGTTTAGTTAAAGCTAATGTGTATGCTTTCTTTGATGGTTTACCTTTTATTCTTATATTCTTTTTAATTTATTATTTTGTAGGTAATAAGTTTACTATTGGTAATGGAATTGTGACAGGTATAATTTTTCTTTTGAACCTTATAGTTTCAACAATTGTTCATGAAGGATTACATGGTTTGGGTTATTTGCCATCTGTAAAAAATCCTTCTAAAGAAATAGAATTTGGTTTTATTAAGGAAATGTTAACTCCTTATTGTGTATGTAATGCTTTATTAAGAAAGCATCAATATTTGATTGGTTTATTAATGCCATTCTTTGTATTAGGTGTGTGTGTTTCAATTTTAGGTATAGTATTTGGATCTTTGACTTTGCTGATAAGCGGTTCTTTTCAAATTATGTGTGCTGGTGGAGACTTGCTAGTTGCATATTTAACTATTTGGAATAGATCAAAGAAAAAAGATGTTTTATATCATGATCATCCAACTCAATGTGGAGTAGTGATGTTTGATAAATAAAAAGACTTGAAAAAGTCTTTTTTTATTAGGTTTTTAGGACACTTTAATTTGATATTGTGCTATAATTTTTATAGGGAGGTAAGAGGATGAAAAAAAGATATGGTAAATTTTACTTAGTAATTATTATAGCTTTAGTTGCTTTAGCATTTACTTGGATTTATCCAAATGTAACATGTGGTGATGTTTGTACAGTTGCTAATGAAACTACAAGAGCTGGAATAATGGATTTCTTTACAATGGCATTCTATAGTTTCTACTATAGATTAAATGAAATTTTCTATATTTTTGCGATAGGTGGTTGTTATGGTGTATTACATAGAACTAAAGCTTATCGTAAGATGGTTGATAAAGTTGCCAATTTTGTAAGAGGTAAAGAGATAATATCAACATTAGTATTAACATTAGTAATGGGTTTATATACTGCATTCTGTGATCAAATGTTAGTATTATTAGCTTTTATACCATTTATTATTACAGTTTACTTAAGAGCTGGTAGAGATAGAATTACAAGTATACTAGCTGCTTTTGGTGGTATGTTTATTGGATCAGCAGGAGCATTATTAGGAACTAATGGAATGGCTAGATTAATGGTTTCAGTAGGACTAGAAGTTAATAGTGGAATATTATATAAGATTGTATTCTTTGTAGCATCTTATGTATTATTTAACTTATTTACTTGGTTACATATTAGAAAACAAACTAAACTAGTTGATTCTACTAAATATGATTTATTTAATATTGAAGAATTAGATGAATCTGATCTTAAACCATATAAGAGAACTAAGGTATGGCCAACTGCTATTGTATTAGGTATCTTTGTTGTTCTTGCACTAATTTCATTTGTTAACTGGAAGGAAAGTTTTAATGTAAGTGTATTTAATGATGCACTAGTTAACTTTAAGGCAAAAGCTGATGTTTTATATCACATTTTAGGTGACGTTGAAGCATTTGGTAATTGGACTTATATTACATTATCTGGGATGATGATAATATTTACTCTAATTATTAGTGCTATGAGTAAGAGAACAAAATATTTCTTACATGACTTTGGTTATGGTATGAAGAGAATATCTAGAGTAGCTATTATGTATGGTTTATTACATATTATCTTCATGATTAGTTATGTATATGGATGGGCATTTAATCCAGTAGTTAAATTACTAAGTGGTAAGTATGGATTATTTAGATTATACTTTGCTGCATTATTAATATCATTATTAGCTATTGATCCAGAATTAATAATCTATGTATTAGGTCTTCATATGGTTTCATTATATGAAGAAAAATTATTAGGATTAAGTTTAATATTCAATGCTGGATTCTCATTGGTACAAGTAATTGCACCAACAAGTGTAGTATTAATGATTGCATTAACTTACTTAGATGTTCCATATACTAAGTGGGTTAAAGAAATATGGAAATATGCATTAAGTTTATTGGTAGTATCTCTAATAATACTTGCATTAGTATAAAAGTAAAAGTGAATTGGAAAAGAATACGTGAAGTATTCTTTTTATTTGGTTTTTATGGTAAAATAAATTAACTCGTGAAGAGTTTATAGAAAGAAAGGTGGAACGTATGAGAATATATAATTCTCTAACAGACAAGGTTGAAGAATTCAAACCTATTGAAGAAGGAAAGGTAACGATGTATGTCTGTGGTCCTACAGTATATAATTATGTACATATTGGAAATATGAGACCAGTAATGACTTTTGATATGGTTTATAACTATTTTAAATATTTAGGCTATGATGTTACTTATGCTTCTAATTTTACGGATGTTAATCCAAAGATCATTACAGCAGCTAAGGAGTTAGGTATAACTGAAAGAGAAGTTGCCGATAAGTTTATTAAAGCTTATTTGAATGACTTGGAGTCTTATAACTGTTCCACTATCGATTATAGACCAAGAGTTATTGAAAATATGGATAATATCTATAACTTTATTACTAGGTTAATTGAAAAAGATATGGCTTATGAAGTAGATGGAGATGTTTATTTCAGAGTAGATAGAATTGAAGATTATGGTGTTTTATCTAATCAAGATACTGAAGAACTTGTAGCAGGTGCTAGAGTTGAAGTAGATGAAAAGAAAGAAAGTCCATTAGATTTTGCATTATGGAGAAAGACTACTGAAGGCGAACAATTTGATTCTCCTTGGGGTAAAGGTATTCCTGGATGGCATACTGAGTGTGTTGTTATGATTAATGCATTATTTGGTAAAAAGATAGATATTCATGGTGGTGGAGTAGATTTGAAATTCCCACATCATGAAAATGAAATTGCACAAAGTGAAGCTTTGAATGATAATCATTTAGCTAATTACTGGATGCATAATGGCCATATTAATTTAGATGGTGAAAAAATGAGTAAGTCATTAGGTAACTTTATCTTAGCTAAAGACTTTATTAAAGAACATTCAGCTAATGAAATAAAGATTGCTTTATTTAAGACTCATTATAGATTACCTTTAAATTTTACTGAAGATTTATTCAATGAAGCAGCAATCGTTGATAAGAAGATTTATGATGCTTTAAGACAAGCTAATTTGAATTTACAAATTAATGGTATTGAAACAGGTAAAGTAACAACTGATCCAAAGATTAATGAAATCATGGATGAAGACTTTAATACACCAAACTTAATTACTTATTTAAATGATTTAATTAAAGAGTTAAATACTAAATTAAGAAGTAAAGAAGATATAGTTGAAACATATGATAAGATTCAATTAATCAATACTATTCTTGGTTTAAAATATGATCTTCCAGTATTAACTGAAGATGATAAAAATCTTTATAACGAATGGTTAGAAGCTAGAAATAATAAGGATTTTGAAACAGCAGATAAGTTAAGAGCTCAATTAATGGAAAAAGGTATTATATGATTTATTTAGAGATATATATTGTATTAATTGTTATTAGTTTACTTCTTTGTGTTAAGACAGATGTGGTGTTTAAGAAATATAAGCAACAAGATAATAAAAAGAAAATATCTGGAATGGAAATAACCAGAAATGTCTTAGATGATAATAAACTTGAGAAAGTATATGTTATTGAAAGAAAAGAAAAAATTATGGATGTCTACGACTATAGAAAAAAGGTAGTTAGATTATCTAGTGAAGTATTTCATGAAAATAGTTTATATGCTTTAGCAGTAGGTGCTTATGTAGGTATGCATGGTGTTTATGATAAGAAGAATAATTCTTTGGATAAGTTTGTAGAAACAGTAAAACCTATTAAAGCAGGAGCTTACTTGTTTAGTTTATTTGTTCTTGTAATGGGTGTGTTTAGTGTTAATGAAGCGGCTTTTCAAATTGCTCTAGTATTCTTTTTGCTTTCTATAATACTATCTGTTTTAGAATTTGTTGTTAATAAGAATATTGCTTATGATACATATGATTATTTAAAGAAGAGTGAATCTTTTGATAAAGAAGAAGACGAAGCAATATCAGATATACTACAGAATGTTTATTTAGAAAGTTTTACTTGGTTTGTAGTTCGTTTATGGTTTTCATTAGTGAATGTTATAAATGAAGGTAAGAAAAAGTAATATGAATGATGTTATTAAACATTTAAAAAAAGGTGGAATAATTATTACACCTACAGATACTGTCTATGGTATTATGGCAGATGCTGCTAATGATAAAGCAGTTAAGAAAGTTTATGAAGCTAAAAAAAGAAGTTTTGATAAACCATTAATTGTTTTAGTTAATAGTGTAGAAATGCTTAATGATTATGTTTTAGAAATAGATGATATTACTAAAAGAATAATTGATAAGTATTGGCCAGGACCATTAACAATATTGTTTAAGAAGAATAATAGATTAAGTAAATATGTATCTAATAACGATTATATTGGAATCAGATATCCTAATAATGAAATAATTATTAATATATTAAATGAATTTAATAAACCAGTGGTATCTACTAGTGCAAATATTAGTAATAATGAAGTTGTAACTGAGGTAAGTATGATACCAGGTGAGTTATTAGAAAAAGTAGATTTTGTCTTGGATGGTGGAAATTTATCTAATGAGTCTTCAACTATAATTAAGGTAGAAGATGGTAAGATAGAAATCTTAAGAGAAGGAAGTCTAAAAGAAAAGATAATTAAGGAGTTTAAGTAACTTTACTTATACTCCTTTTTTTTATATAATTTTATTAGAAGATATGGAGTGATTCATATGGCTAATGAACATGTAACAATTCAGAATGAACAAGGTGAAAATATCAATATTACAGTGATTGGTACTTTTGAAATACCTGATTTAAAAAAGGAATATATGATGTATTCAATGGAAGATGAAAATGAAGAGAATAGTTTAGGAGCCATTTTAATAGGTGAACTATTAAAAGATGAAGATAAAATAAAGGTTGCAGGTGTTCCTGAAGTAGAAAAGGAAATGGTTGTAGCTTATTACAATGAAGTATCTGAACAAATGGGTGGTGAATAAGATGGTAAAGAAAATGGTTGTTGTTCCAGAAAAAAAAGAAGTGATCGATAGATTAAAAAAGAGATATGAATATCTTGAGAAAAAAGAAGATGTCTATGGTAAAGAGATACCTATTAAAGTATCTAATAGAGTATTAGGTACGGCAATAAAGGATGTTGGTTTTGCATCAACATTTAATATTACTTTGCCAGATGCTGCAGAGAAGAAAGAAGCTGCAATGAAAACATTACCTAGTTTATTAAGATGCTCTACTAGTGTGGTAGAAAATAAATATGGTGAAGTAGCTAAGAGTATGGATGTTCATGAAAGAATGGATGAAGTAGAAGTACTTGTTCAACAAATGGTTGAAGCTGGAGAAGCTAAAGAAGCTACTATAGCTAGATAAGGAGATTTAAAATGAGTGTTAATCATATAGGTGAAGAAGAATTTACAAAGGAAGTATTAGAAGCTAAAGAACCAGTATTCGTAGATTTTTATGCTGATTGGTGTGGCCCATGTAGAATGTTAAGTCCTATAATGGAAGAAATAAGTGAAACACATAAGGTTTATAAAATTAATACAGATGAAGCAATGAATTTAGCTAGAGAATATGGTATTATGTCTATTCCTTGTGTAATTTTGTTTAAAGATGGTAAAGAAGTAAATAGAAGTATTGGTCTAAGAACAAAAAAAGATATATTAAAGATGGTAGATGAATAAAATGATTGATATTTTAATTATTGGTTCAGGACCAGCTGGTTTAACAGCAGCAATATATGCACAAAGAGCTGGTAAACACGCTGTTGTTTATGAAGCAAATAGTTATGGTGGCAAGATAATTAATGCATCAGAGATAGCTAATTATCCAGGTATTAAGAAAATATCTGGCTTTGATTTTGCCACTAATCTTTATGAACAAGCTATAGAGCTTGGAGCAGAAATAAGAATTGCTAAAGTTTATGGTATTGAAGATAAAGGTGAAACTAAGTTAGTTAAAACAACTGATGGAGATGTAGAAGCAAGAAGTGTAATTATTGCTACGGGTGCTTCTAGTAAAGCTTTGGGTTTAACTAATGAGAGTGAATATTTAGGCAAAGGCATTTCTTATTGTGCTACTTGTGATGGAGCATTCTTTGCAAATATGGATGTTGCTGTTGTAGGTGGCGGAGATACTGCTTTAGAAGATGCTTTATATTTGAGTAATACTTGTAATAAAGTTTATTTGATTCATCGTAGAGATGAATTTAAAGGTAATCAAGTATGGGTAGAGGATTTAAAGAAGAAAGAAAATGTAGAATTCATATTGAATTCAAATGTTACTAAATTAATTGGTGACAGTGTTTTAAAAGAGATAGAAGTAACTAACAATGTGGGAGAAGTTAGAAATATTGAAGTGGCTTGTTTGTTTATAGCTGTAGGTCAAACACCAGGTAATGGGGCGTTTGAGAACATAATTAAGTTAGATGAAAAGGGTTACGTAGAAGCTGGAGAGGATTGTTTAACTAATGTTAAAGGTATTTTCGTTGCTGGAGATACAAGAAGCAAGGTTGTAAGGCAATTAACTACTGCTTGTGCTGATGGAGCAGTAGCTGCTTTAGCGGCAGTTAATTATATAAAATAGTTATACATTTTTGTATAGCTTTTTTTATGGTTAATAGGGTGTTAAGTGGCTCTTACTTTCATTGAAAACTCTTGGTTATTATGATAAATTATATGTATAGGATAGGAAGTGTTCATATGGCAACCATAGGTTGGGATTCAGATCTTATGAGAGATGCTAGTGATAAAGCATTAGAAAAAGCTGATAACATGGAAAGTATCTTAAATAATTTACGTAGCAAGCTGGATAGTCAATTATCTGGTTGGACTGGTGATGCTGCAAATTCTATGAAAGAGTCAAATAATATAGCTTTTGATAGTATTTTGGCTTTAATAGATTACGAACGTGCTATTGCTACTTATAATACAAAGGCTGCAGATACTTTTGATGAAGCAGAAGAAATGTTATCTAAACTAGAAATATAGGTGATAATATGGGTCAAAACGAAATACATGTAGATAGTTATGATGAAATAACTGATAGTGCTAATGATATAGTTAGTGCGATGAACACTTTAAACGATGATATTACTTACGTTGATCAATATGTAAAAGATGTTTTTTCAGATGAGATATTTAACGGTAAAGCATTAGATTATTTGGATGATGTTTGGTCTTCTATTAATAGTAATGCTATTGCAGGTATTGCTAAATTAAGAGAGAATGCTGCAACATTAGATAAAATGAATCACAATTATGCTGATGCTGATAAAAAATCTACAAGTGGAATTGAGGGGATTCAATAATGGTATCAAGTTCAACTGTTAATGGAGATGCTTCCTTAATTAATGATGTCTTTTCAAATTATTCTACTGGTACTAAAGCAATAGATAATAACGATGTTTGGAAAGGTAAGAGTAAAGATAATGCTGTTGAGCAGATGAATAACTTTGTTGAACAGTTTGATGAACCAATTTCTACGCAAATGAGTGAATTTTCTTCAGCATTAGAGAAATATGATGAATGGAAAAAGAAAAAAGAAGAAGTAGAAGAAATAGATGCTAAGTTAGCTAAAGCTAATACTGATGAAGCAACAAATATTGATTTCGATGGATTAAGAGCAAAAAAGAGAGTTCTTAATGAAGAAATAGAGGCTTTAGCAAAGGAGATAAGAACTAGTTTATCTACTGTTAGATCTAAGAAACTGAATGTAACTACTACTGATTTAAGTACATCAGGTTCTTCATTAGCATTAGGAGAGTTTATAAATTATTATCAAGGTGATTATCAACAAAGTTATGGATACGGTAAGACAATTGCACAAGCTGGTTGTGGACCTACATCTATGGCGATGGTTTTAACATATTTAACTGGAGAAACCCATGATCCAGTAGAAATGGCTAACTGGAGTTTGAATAATGGTCACCGTATTAAAAATAATGGTACTGCTTGGACATATTTCCCAGCTGTTTCAACTGCTTATGGTATAGAGTGTGAACAAGAATCTGTTTCTAAGAACAATATTATTAATTCATTGAATGAAGGTAAACAGATAATATTGAACGTTGGTGCTGGTCACTTTACTAAGGGAGGTCACTACATAGTATTAAAAGGATTGACCGAAGATGGTAAAGTTGAAGTTGCCGACCCTGCTAGTAGAGAAAGGTCAAGCCAAACTTGGGATATTAGTATTCTTACTAGTGAAGGTAAAGGTATGTGGACATTTGATACCGATAAAACATTAGGATTGGAAATTTAGTGGAGGTGTGATTATGGCAAAGAGAGAAGATACTATTTTAGAAATTGCTAAGAAAGCAAATACAATAGTTAATATCTATAATTTAAGAATACCTGTACTAGATGGATTTGAAGTAAAAAAAGATATTAAAATAAATTCAAAACATATTTTTGTTGCACAAAAAGGTAATGTTTTGGAACAATTCTTAACTGATGGTCAATTAGTGGATGCTGAAACTCTTGAAGAAAGAATTCAAAAAATACTAAATGATGTTAGAAGAGAAGTTAGACATAATCCATTATATGCAAATAATGGTAGGTATATAGATTTATATAAAGAATATGAAAATGATATTTTTAAATTTAAAATATATGTTCAAGATATATTAATTGATAAAGATCACTTTGTAAGACAATTAAATGCGTATTTTGCTGAACCAAATACTGGTGAAGTTTGTCAAATATCTATATCTGCTGGTCAATATTTAAGATCTGAATATAAGATATTAAGAGAAATAGATGATTATAAACAAGACGAATTAACTGTAAGTCTTGAGAAAGCTTTAATGTTAATCTTGGATAATATTAGTTATGATCAATCAGAATAGGAAGGTGTTTGTCGATGAAATTATTAATTACAGATAGTGTATCTACAGTTTCACAAGGCATGGACACTTTATCTAATAATGTAGATACAATTATTAGTAATGTTAATAGTTATGATGTATCTTCAGCGGATTTCCCATTTTCTGAAGCTAAAGCTGCTATTGTAACTAATGTTGAAAATGTTAAAACAAAAATTAAAAATACAAACGTATTGTTAGATGCTGTAGTTAGAGTTCATTCAGAATTACAAGACTCAGCAGGTAGTAGTTCAGAAATAGATGCTAGTAGTTCTAGTTCTTCATCTAATGACAATACTACATATACATCGCCAGATACTTCTTCTGGATCATCTCATAAAGATTCAGGTGGAAAGAATTCTAATGGTAATACAAATCTTTATTACGGAGATAATAATGGTGGTGGAGATGGTGCTGATTCTAGTGCCGGTAATAATTTGTCATTCCAATTAGCATCAACTGGTGCTATGACTGGAGTAAGTAGTATAGATACTTCTGAATCTGGAGATTTTGAAATAGCTGTTGGTGATAAGTCATTATTAACTGATGAAACTGTTTTAATAGATACAGTAACTGAAGAATCTATAGAGGAAGCTTATAAAGAATTATATGAAACTTATAAAATAAAAGAAGTAAGTGCTGCTAGTTTGGCAACTACAGTTGCTAAAGGTATGCATATTGTTGTTGAGGGAGTTTCAACTGATAGTAAGACATATGAATATTTAAAAACAGTTGGAACAGCAGCGGCAGCTTATAGTGCAACTATTGAATTTGTTAAGTTAGATGCTTATGCAACAACATCACATGGATTACTTGCGGATGCAACAACATCTAAAGATGATACTAAAGAGTTCTCATTTAAGAGTGTTTTAGGTACAGAGGATGATAAAGATTTATCTACTGGTACAGCAAGTATTATTAGTGAATCTGATAGTTCATTAACTAGCTTTAAAGAAGTAGATGCTGTTAAAGTTAACGATGAGCAAGCAATTAAAGATTTAAATAAATTTAAATGTGCTGCTGGTGTAACAACAACATTTACGACATTACCAATTACATTAATTATTAAAAATAATATAGTTTTATTCTTTAAATGTGGCTATTTAACTGAGAAGGAATTAACAACTGCTTTAGCTAGTGCAGAAGTTATTCCATTAGTTAACTAATAGAGTGTAAAATTAAAGTTAAATTACTTTTATAAGGTATTTATTCGTGTTATATTTATGATAAGGAGAGTGGAAATATGGCAGATTTTGTAGTAAGACCTGATGATATGATGGTTGATGGTCAAAAAACTGTTGCTGCATCTGAAACTGTTGGAGAAGAAATAAGTAATATTAGAAAGAATAAGGAAAATTTAACTTCTATTTGGAGTGGTGAAGCTGCTGATACTTTTTATAAAGTAGTAGATGAGCAAACTGTTAAATTCGATAGAGTTGATGAAGTAATTAGAGCCTTAGGTGAAAAGATTCAAGAAGGTGCTGGTAACTTTATGGATACTGAAGATGAAAATGTTCAATTAGGAAATAAACTTCTTGATGAATATGATGGAGGTAGATAGTAATGGAAGAAATTAAACAAACTTCATATGCAGAATCTAGATCATATGCAACTAATATTAAAAATAATGCAGAAGCAATAAATGATACTTTTAATGATATTGATAATCAAATGAAAAGATTATTTGGTGAAAACTGGGAAAGTACAGGAGCTGATGTTTCTAATGGTGAATTCCAAAGACTAAAAAGAGAATTCGAGCCATTATATACAGCTGTAGTTAATATGCATGATCATATTATGAGAGTTACATCTAGTAATGAAACAGCAGATGCTTATGCTAATAAAGCTGTTACTGAAGCAACAGATGGATTAAAATCATAAGAGCACTATATAGTGCTTTTTTTTATGGTAGAATAATGATAGAATTAATTTTACGAAGGGAAAGTAGGTGGTAAGATGTTTGAATTAGTTAGTGAATACCAACCAAGTGGTGATCAACCTAAAGCTATTAAAGAATTAGTTGATGGTATTAACGAAGGTAAGAAACAACAAGTATTGTTGGGAGCCACTGGTACAGGTAAAACTTTTACTATTGCTAATGTAATTAAAGAAGTTAATAAACCTACTTTAGTATTAGCTCATAATAAAACTTTAGCTGGTCAGTTATATAGTGAGTTTAAAGAACTATTTCCTAATAATCATGTAGAGTATTTCGTATCATATTATGATTATTATCAACCAGAAGCTTATGTACCACAAAGTGATACTTATATTGAAAAAGATGCTTCTATTAATGATGAAATAGATGAATTAAGACATGGAGCAACTCGTGCCTTAATTAATAATAGAGATGTTATTGTAGTAGCATCAGTTTCTTGTATTTATGGTATTGGTGAAAAAGAAGAATATGAGAAGATGATGTTAACTA
>JAEEGL014605680.1_pt1 | contig 11976 bp, 10 predicted proteins | sample 9134231 | NCBI WGS metagenome assembly JAEEGL01 (sample SAMN16246548, study PRJNA631951) | gut metagenome | biome: gut microbiome; feature: rumen; material: fiber-attached | host: Bos | place: Iran: Karaj | collected 2018-10 | reverse complement strand
CCACAACGAAACTCCCCAGGTAGTTTCCCTGGGAGGCGGCGCCCTAACTCAGGCCGACAATATCAAGATCATTAAAGAGAATGGCATCATCATCCGCCTGTGGGCCAAACCCGAAATCCTATCGGAACGCATCGGCCGCAAAAACACCAGGCCCCTGCTTGCCAACCTGAGCGACGAGGAACGCCTTGCAAAGATCAAGGTCATGCTCAAGGAACGGGAGCCTAACTATGCCCAGGCAGATTTCAGCGTGGAAAGTTCCAACGACCACACCGAAGCTCATGTCATCGAAAAAATCCTGCACATGAGAAAATTCTGGAGCCACCATGCCCTGGACGTCTGCCCCTCCAGTGGCGGACGCTACCCCATTTTCATCGGCAAGAACATCATTCCCGATTCTAAGGCGCTCCTGGAAGGACTACGGCTGTATCCCTCCCATGAGTTCCTAATCTGTACGGACACCACTATCGCGAAAGTCCAGAACGAAATGCTCTCCCAGCTGCGAGGCCAAGGCGGACGCTGCCCCATTTTCAAATTCCAGGCAGGCGAGCGGAACAAGACCCTCCACAACCTGAACCAGCTTTTCAGCTTTATGCTCCACAGGAACTACACCCGAAAGAGCTGTCTGTTGCAGTTCAGCGGCGGTGTGGTCGGTGACATGGCGGGCTTCGGCGCCGCCACTTACCAGCGCGGGATTGACTTCATCCAGTTCCCCACCACCCTACTTTCTATGGTGGACAGTTCCGTAGGCGGCAAGGTGGCGGTAAACCACCCCGAAGGCAAAAATATGATCGGGGCTTTCTACCAGCCCAAAGCCGTGGTGTGCGATCTCTCGGTACTTTCTACGCTCCCTGAAAACGAATACCTGGCAGGCCTAGCCGAAATTGTCAAGTACGGTGTCATCTACGACCAGGAATTCTTCCGCTACATCGAAGAGCACGTAGAGGGAATCAAGAAGCACGATGATGAAGTTCTCAAGCACCTTATCTTCAGGAGCTGCGAAATCAAGGCCGAAGTCGTGGGCATCGACGAAAAGGAATCCGGTCTCCGGGCCATCCTCAACTACGGTCACACCTTCGGGCATGCCATCGAAAAGCTTACCAACTACAACATGTTCAGCCACGGCATCGCCGTAAGCCTCGGCATGCGGGTGGCCGCCCGTGCAGCGGTTCTCCTTGGCAAGCTTACCGCTGAAGAAGAAGCTCGACAGAACGCACTTTTGGACCGTCTCGGGTTCCCCAAGACCTACAACGTGGATACGGAACAGGCCTGGAACGCCATGGCTGTAGACAAAAAGGCCGAAAAGGGAACAAGAGTATATATTTTGCCTACAAAGATTGGAAAAGTCGAAAAAGTTGTTAATATTGAAAAGGAAACGATAACCAAGGCGTGGAACGCAATTAAATAGAGGTTGATACCGTCACATGAGTATTCTGGTAACAGGTGGCACAGGAGCACTCGGCTTTCACATCCTTTCTAGCCTGAGCGGCACAAATCACGAGCTGTTCAGCTTTAGCGATGAGCAGCCCCAGCCCTGGCAAAATGTGGAAGGTGTACAGTACCTCACCGGCAACTTGCTGAATTTCAAGGACGTCTACGAGATGCTCCAGAGGGTGGCCCCCACCCACATTTACCATCTGGCAAGCCAGTCTTCCGTAGGCCTTTCGTACCAAAAGCCCTACGAAACCCTGAACATCAACCTGTTGGGTACCCAAAACCTTTTGGAAGCGGCCCGGCAAACCTGTCCCAAGGCCCGAATCATGTTGCTCAGTTCCAGCGAAATCTACGGACGCACGGAGCAGCACCTAACCTACCTGCATAAGGAAGAAGACAGGCCCAATCCGCTCACTCCTTACGCCACCTCCAAGGCCTGCATGGAAATTCTGGGAAACCAGTTTGTCAATGCCCAGGGGCTCCACATTGTTTTTGTACGGCCCTTCCACTTCACAGGGCCTCACCACAGCCGAAGGTTCGTGATTCCATCCATCACCTACCAGCTGGTAAAAATCAAGTTCTACGGCAGCGAACCTGTAGTCTATTCCGGGAGTCTGGATATCAGCCGCGACGTGGTGGATGTACGTGACGTGGCCCGCGGCATGATCCAAGTGCTGAACACAGCCGAACCCGGCGAAACTTTCAATATCTGTAGCGGCAAGTCTTACACCATCCGCGAACTGGTAGAAATGCTGGTGGACATTGCCGATGTAAGCGTAGACTTCCGTTTCGATTCCAAGTACGAGCGCATCAACGACATTCCCCTGCTTATCGGCGACCCCTCTAAGATTATGGCCATGGGCTGGAAGCCCATGATCAGCATCGAGGACAGCCTCACCGACCTTTTCAATGAGATGGTCATCAGGCGCAGAACCGAGCTGAAAATGGGCCTTGGAAGAGATCTGCCCCTGTAATGGGCCAGACTATTTTCTAAATTTGTGCCCGTAAACATCAACCCCTACTAAAGGTTTTTATTATGAAAATCAAGACCCTTTTGATTACCCTGTCCGCAACTGCCATGGCCTTCGCCGAAGAAGCCGCTCCCGAGCAGCCCAGCGCCATCGCCAGCTTCTTGCCCCTTATCCTGCTGTTCGTCGTGATGTGGCTTTTCTTTATCCGCCCCAAGCAGAAGGAAATGAAGCAGATGGATCAGATGCGTAAGGAACTGAAGAAGGGCGACAAGGTGATGACCACCGCCGGCATTATCGGCACCATCACCTCTATGGAAGACAACATCGTCACGGTCCGCACCGGTTCTACCACGCTGATCGACTTCGAAAAGAGTGCCATTCTCAGAATCATAAACGCCACCCCGGCTGAAACCAAGACCGAAGAAAAGAAGTAATCATGGCGATTCTCCCTATCCGCATTTACGGCGACCCGGTCCTCCGCAAAAAGAGCGAGCCCGTCACCGAAATCACCCCGGAGCTTAGGCAGCTGGCCAAGGACATGCTTGAAACCATGTACGACGCTCCGGGTTGCGGCCTTGCCGCTCCCCAGATAGGCAAGAACATCCGCCTGGTAGTAATCGACACCGCCATCCCCGGTGAAGAGGACCCCAGGCCCTATATCATGTTCAACCCGGAATGGGAACCCGAAGAAGACGCCAAGCCCTGCGACTACGATGAAGGCTGCCTATCTTTCCCGGATATTTTCTGCAACGTCGTTCGCCCCAACAAGGTGTGCGTCCGCTTTTTCGACATCAACGGCGAGCCCCAAGAAATCCACGACTGCGAAGGCCTTTTCGCCCGCTGCATCCAGCACGAATCGGACCACCTGAACGGGGACCTCTTCGTAGACAAGATTTCTACCGCCGACCGTACCATGAACCAGTCCAAGCTCCGCAAGATGGCCAAGGAAACCCAGGCGAAGCTGAAGAAAAAATAGCGCGAAACCGTGCGGCGACTTTGTTTTCTTTTCGTTTTGGCCCTTATCATAACGCCACGCGCAGAAGATTTCGAGCTGCCGGATATGCCTGCGCCTGCGGTAAAGAAAGTCGAGGCTGCGGATACCACAGACGACATCGGGCCTGTCAACTTCAAGCCCATGGAATTCTCCAGCGTGGCCCCGAAGGTCACCCCTTCTGGCGACACCCTGGCAAAGGTCCAGGCCGAAAAGATTCCTCAGAACCTGAATAGGCCCCTTAAAGTCGGAGTCTATACAGGAGTCAAGGAACTCTACCTGCAAAAAGACGGAGAGACTATCCAAATTACCGTCAAAGGCAAGGAACTAAAATTCCAAGGCAAAGACAAGGCCTTCACCGCCGTAAGTAAGGATATCGACGACGGCAAGTGTGTCTCCATCGCACCCACCAAAAAACAGCTCACCACTTCTTGCTATCCGGGATTTTTCACCCTCTCCTACAGCAACGGAAAAATCAACGCCATCAACACGGTGGACATGGAAGATTACCTGCGGGGCGTAATTCCCTACGAAATCGGCCAGCTGGATAGTAGCCGCTTCGAAGCGTTAAAGGCCCAGGCCGTCGCCGCGCGGACTTACGCCTACAAACATTACAACAGCAGGGAATCTCTGGGGTTCGACGTCTTCGCAGACACCAAAGACCAGGTCTACAAGGGCCTCCAGAGCGCAACGACTCTCACCGATTCCGCCGTCAAGCAAACACGAGGCGAAGTCATGATGTACAACGGCGAGTTCATTACCGCCTACTACCACTCCACCTGTGGAGGCGTCTCCGAGACGATGGACACCTGGGAAAAGCCGAACCTACCCTACCTTAAGAGCAAACCGGACCTTCGCCCCGATGGAACGCCCTGGTGCAAGGAGTCCAGCTACAGCAAGTGGGAACGGACCTTCGAAAGTGACGAACTGGTGAAACTCTTTGTCCAGAACGCCAAGGATTCAAAAGTCAAAGTTTCACCCTTCAAGAAGGTCAAAGACATCGTAGTCAAAGACCTGCTTAAAAGCGGGCGCATTTTGACTCTTACCGTCACCACCGATGTAGAAACATTTGAAGTCCGCGGTGACAAGGTACGCTGGCTGTTCCGCAAAGATGGAGCCATACTGCCTTCCAGTTTCTTTACCGTCAAGAAGGACGGAACCAAGTGGATTCTAGAAGGAAAGGGTTTCGGCCACGGCGTAGGTATGTGCCAAATGGGCGTGCGAGCCAGGGCCCAGGCGGGTCAGAGCTACATCGAGATTCTAAGCCACTACTACCCAGGAATCACTCTGGAACGGTTCGAAAGATGAGTTCCGTTCCACCAAAGGTCATCGCCGTCCTCAGCCAGGGCTGTGCGGCCAACTTCGGCGACGGGGAAAAGATTGCCCGTGCTCTGTCGGCACAAATTCCCGATTGCAAAATCACTTTTGAATTTCCAACAGAACCGCCCTACGCCTTTTACTTGAACGTCTGTACCGTCAAGGGGAACAGCACCGCCTTGAAACTGGTACAGCGGGCAGCATCAACTTTCCCGCAGGCGCCCATCTTCATTACGGGATGCGCCCCCAGGGACTTCCGCGAAGAAGCAAAGAAGATTACCGACAAGATTACATTCACGAATTGGAAAGAAATTGTCACTCTGGAGCAAGGCGAAGTCGCTGCGATAGAGTCTATGGATTCTATCGCCCCCAAGGGGCTCCAGAATGACATACGAACCTTACGGGAATCCCCCTTCGTGGGAATCGTGAATATAGAGGAAGGTTGCCTGGACGCCTGCGCCTTCTGCTCCACAAGGCTAGTAAAGGGACGGCTGAAAAGCTTTCCTGAAGGCGCCATCGTAGAACAGGTCCAGCGTCTTGTGGATGATGGTTGCCTGGAAATCCAGCTGACTGGCCAGGACTGCGCCTGCTATGGGTTCGATACTGGTACCAACCTTGCTTATCTTGTCCAAAAAATTCTTACCAAAGTGACCGGTGACTACCGACTGCGTCTGGGCATGGGAAACCCGAGACACATCCTCAGCTATAAAGAATCCCTGCTGGAATGTTTTCAAGATGAACGGGTCTACCGATTCTTGCACATTCCTGTTCAAAGCGGAAGCGATCATATTCTGCAACTTATGAATCGCAAGCACTCCGTCGGGGATTACCGGAGCTTCGCCCTGGAACTGCTAGAAAGATTCCCATTGTTCACCCTAAGCACCGATCTGATCGTGGGATTCCCCGGAGAATCTGAAGAAGACTTTAGACAAACCCTCAACCTACTGAAAGAAACTAGGCCTACCGTCTGCAACATCACCAGGTTCATTGCTCGTGAGGGAACAGTCGCCGCCCGCATGGAATCGGCAGACGCCTCCGACTGTAAAGCCGTTTCCGACTCGGTAAAACACGAACGTTCCGCACAGCTTTTCGAAACCTTTGAAAAAATCGCCCAGGAAAACAATGCGCAGTGGATTTGCTCCACCTGCACGGTAATTACTGAAAAACCGGGTCATCGAGAAGGCACCACCATCGGCAGGAACAACGCCTACCGCCCTGTGGCCTTAGCCGGAAACATTCCAGCCGGCGAAAAGCTACAGGTACGCATCATAAAAGCAGAGCCCTTCGCCCTTATAGGCGAAAGGCTCTAAATTTTCAGGCAAACGACTTTATTAATCGTCGGACGCGGAAGCACCCACCGCTTGCTCCAGCGTGGTAAGGCCATCCAGAGCCTTCTGGATACCGTCCATACGTAGCGTAATCATATCGCATTCCTGCATAGCGGCACGCTTGATTACATCGCCGGAAGAGCGCTTGATAACCAGGTTGCGCACGGTCTCGTTGGGCACCAGGAACTCGTAGATACCGCAACGGCCTTTGTAACCGGAACCGTCACACTTGTCACAGCCCTTGCCATGGTAGAACTGCATATCGGGAGTCAGGTGGAGTTCTTCACGCAGAGACGGGGATATTTCCACGGGTTCCTTGCAGTACTTGCAGATGCGGCGCACAAGACGCTGGGCAAGCACGCCCTTGATTGCGGTAGACACAAGGAAGGGTTCCAGACCCATTTCCAACAGACGGGGGAACGAACCGGCGGCGTCGTTGGTATGGAGCGTACTGAAGACCAAGTGACCCGTCAAGGCAGCTTCAATAGCCATAGACGACGTCTCCTGGTCACGCATTTCACCGATCATAATCACATCCGGGTCCTGACGGAGCAAGGCGCGAATGCCCGCGGCAAATGTAAAGCCTGCCGCATTGTTAATCTGTCCCTGGTTCACACCATCAATATTAAGTTCCACAGGGTCTTCCATCGTAGAGATGTTGATTGTGGAATCCAGAATTTCTCGAATAGAAGCGTAAAGCGTTGTAGACTTACCGGAACCCGTAGGACCGGTCACCAGAATAATGCCGTTAGGCAAGTTAATGGCATCCAGGAACTGCTTGAGCACGCGGGGATCAAAGCCCATTTCGCGCAGCGGGAACTGACCCGAATTCGGGTCCAAAATACGCATAACGATCTTTTCACACACACCGCGCTTACGGAGCGAAATCGGGAAGGAACTCACACGAAGGTCCACTTCGGATCCCTTGTAACGCACGGTAAAACGACCGTCCAAAGGCTTACGTTTTTCGGCGATGTCCATCTTGGAAAGAAGCTTAATACGGGAAAGGATCTGGGGCATCAGACGGGCAGGAATGGGAGACATCACCTGCAGGTCGCCATCAATACGGTAACGAAGCTTCAGGAATGTCTCCTGAGGCTCCAAATGAATATCGGAAGCGTGGCGGGCAATAGCCTCGTGGATTAGCGTGGTCACGATCTTCACCACCTGGCGGCCTTCTTCGTCGGTCAGTTCCGGTTCATCGCTACCGCCCTGACCGCGTTCCACGGTCTCCAGTTCCTCCCCTTCCTTAGTATCGCTAATCAGTTCGGCAAGGGATTCTTCGGAAGTGCTGTGCCCCGAGAACACACGGTCGATGGTCTTCACCACATCGGCATCGGAGGCCATGACAATGTCCACTTCCATCTTCACCTTGAACTTCACGATGTTGATCACACGCATATTGGTGGGATCGGTCATCGCGATAGTCATGGCTTCACGCTGGACTCGGCGGTCATCCTCCCCCTTGGATATGAACAGGGGTACCACCTTATAAGTCCGGCACAGGTCTTCAGGCAGGTAGGTATAGGCTTCGGGGTCCAGGGCAAAATTTTCAAGCTTTACGTAAGGAACTTCAAACTGCTTGGAGAGAATCTCCACCAGCCGTTCCTCGGGCATGAACTTCAGGTCCACCAGAGTACGGCCCAGACGCTTGCCCGTCTTCTTCTGATCTTCCAGAGCCTGGTCAAGCTGTTCCTGGGTAATGTACTTCTGGGCGAGCAACATCTCACCGATACGCATCTTGGTGGTGGACTGCATCTGCACGCCCAAGATGCTGGTCAACGTATCTTCGCTGACCATGCCCAAACGAATGAGAATCTTCGCCAGGGGAATTCCTGTACGCTTGTGTTCCGAGGTAGCGTGGGCCAGCTGGTCTTCGTCCAGGACGCCCTGGCGAATCAACAACTGACCTAAGTTCATTTTCGCGTTACTAATCATAAATGCGACCAAGCCTGTGCTTTAACAATCCTTCTTTTCCCCTCTTCGACCATGTAGATGCCGGAGCCTTCCCCGACCGAGCCTATCTCGTATACATTCCAAAGAGTCCTATCAGTTGAAAATATATCATTTTTGGCCGAAGCGGTAAACAAAAGCACGTATTCTTCCCCGCCATCCATCGCAAAATCCATAGGATTCAGGCCATAACGGCGGCACATCTCCGAAACACGACCATCGACGGGAATTTTATCCCCGAATACCTCCAGCGACACGCCAGAAGATAGGGAAAGATGGTTTAATTCCGAAGAAAGCCCATCGCTGATGTCCATAGCTCCTCCGCAAAAACCCGTAGCGGCCAACCTCGCCCCCATATCCTCCTGAATTCTCGGGCAAAGGTGGTACTGGATCAAGTCATCAAAGTCCTCATACCCGTGAGGCCGGTTCTGCAGAAGCCAAAGTCCCGCCGCCGAACGTCCCAGAGTCCCCGAGACATACACCTTGTCTCCAGGCCTTGCACCACTCCGAAGCAGGCGCGTAGGCGCTACCTGCTCGCCGATGAGGGTCGTAGAAAACATCCCCACCTCACCAGAGACAGTATCCCCCCCAATAAGGGCGATGTTCCTCTTGGCAAAGCCTTCCGCCACGGCAGCAGACACTCGTTGCACCGTTTCATCGTTCCAGTTCTTCCCGGCGCACAGGCCGAACAGAGCCAGCCTTGGCCTGCCTCCCATGGCGGAAATGTCCGAGACGTTGGAAACGATGTGCTTTTCCACGGCCTGTTCCGGCGTGGACCAGTCCATACGGAAATGGACATTCTCCACAGACAAGTCCTTGGTGGCAAGCCATCCGTCAAACTCGGCAGCGTCATCCCCTACAGGGAGCCAGTCCCTGTATTTCGGGGTTTCCTTTTTCAAGTCCAAGGACTTTTCCAGGATACTGCTTATCAGCCTAAATTCGCCTAAATCAGGAAACATGTGCGTTAATTGTTGATTAATGTTTGATATGTTTTTCCTATCTCAAAAATAATAGATTTCGCTCCAATTTAGCCGTTTTAGCCCCTAAAAAACGGGTTTCAAACTTTCTATACTTTAGCCCGTGGGACACATATTCTTCATAGCCCCTTCTTCACCGGGCAGTCTAGACCGCCTGAGCCAGTGGACACTCCGTTGGCTTCTGGAAAACGATATGGCCGAAGATTCCACCATGTACACCTGCAACACCATCGAAGAGGCGGTGAACATTCTGGAAACGGCTCTCATCACGGGGGATTCTCCGGCGCTTATCATCTTTGATCACGCCGACAGACCCACCGACATGAACATCGCCTTCAGCAAGAGGCTTCACAACAGCATCCCTGAATCCTGGATTGTGGAAATCGTTCCCGACACCATGCCTATCGAAAAAGAGGACGACAGCCTGTACTGGATCCGCCGGCCACTTACCGAAGATGAGTGGCGGGAAACCCTGGACCAGGTGTTGCGGAAGACTCCTACGCCCCAGTGGGCAAACACATGATTAAAGGCGTAAGCTATTTCGGCGTCCGCTCTCCCAAGCACGTTCTTGCCGATATGCAGGACATCAAGGCGGCAGGATTCAATGCCGTACTCCATACCTGGAGCGAAGAAGACCAACAGTATTATTACGGAACCATGTCAGAAATCGTGGACCGGTCCGCAGACCTCGGTCTGACCGTCTACGTGAACCCCTGGGGGGTTGGCCGCGTATTCGGCGGAGAGGCCTACTCGGAACTCACCGCCAGGAACCACGACCTGTGCCAAGTAGCCCTAGACGGCAAGCCCAAGGTGGCCGCCTGCCCCAACCATCCGGAATTCCGGACCTATATGCACAGCTGGATTGAATCCGTCTGTGCGACCAAAGTAAGCACCATCTTCTGGGATGAGCCTCATTTCTATTTCGAAAAGGGAGGACTCCAGAACTGGAGTTGCCGCTGCGAGAAGTGCCGTACCCTCTTTAAGACTCGTTTCGGCTACGAGATGCCCGCGGAGCTTACCGACGATGTGAAGAAATTCCGGGAAGACAGCCTGATTGACTTTCTTAAGGAAATGACGGTCGACGTTCACGCCCGCGGTAAACGCAACTGCGTCTGTATGCTGCCGCCCTGGTTCCCCGCCGGCCTCGACGATTGGGGCCGCGTGGCAAGCCTCGAAAGCGTAGATGAGGTAGCCAGCGACCCCTATTGGGAGCGTGGCGCCACCGAAGAATGGGTCCGTGAAAAATACGCCGAAACCGCACGCAAGCTGGTGGATGTGGCCACCAAGTACGGCAAGGCTGTACAGATGTGGATCAAGGCCTACCAGATCGAGTCAGGCCACGAAAACGATCTCGCCATCGCCGTTTCCGAAAGCCGCAAGGCAGGTATCGACAATATCTTCGCCTGGAGTTACCGCGGTACAGAAACCCTCAGCTGGCTAAAAAGCGACAACCCGGACGAAGTCGCCCGGGTATTCAGAAAAGCATTGAAATAAAACACATATTATTTCTTTTTTCTATTGGCAATATACTCCTTTTGTCATTTCGATATAATTAATGAAATTATTCATCGTTCCACTCCTATTGATTACATCCTGTGCATTCGCACAATACGAAACAAGGAGCATCTCTCCTCCGATTCAAGAGCATAAGGGGATATATTTTTCAGCCAATCCAGGATTCGCCTATACGACAGAACGCAGAAAAGTCTCATATGACGTAAGTGAAATCGAATCAGAAAAATTTTCTGGCTTTTTACACTTAGTCGAATTCCGAATTGGCAGATTTTTTTCCAATATGGCTTCACTTTACGCGGTACTTGGTTTAGGTATGGGAGAAGGCTCATTCAAAGGAGAATACATAACCAAAGAGAATGGAAATGAGATCAATAAAGTAACTATCAAGGATGATGATGACGGCACTTTCAGGGTCTCTTCGGGCGGAGGCTTAGAAATCTACCCAGTTCAAGACATAACTGGCCTGATGTACGGAACTTTCATTGGTGTCAATGCAGGTTTTGAACTCGACTACTTTAAAGTAACCGCATATGACTTTAACCAAGTATACAGGGACTCATCGATGGTGACTGGATTCATAAACCTATTTTGTAAATTCGAAATTGGTAAAGAATGGAGGATGAACAGACTCTGGAATTACGGTTTCGCTTTAAATTATACTATCAGTTGGCTCCGCGATAAAAACGAGCACTACAGTTACACCAAGGTAAGAAAAAGCACAGACAGAACATCCCATAAAAGCCACACCTTCGGCTTAACCTTTAGGTTATCACACTGATATTGTGCCCCTAATATGAAAAAACGATTGGAGCCACTAAAAATTTCTACGTGAGCAACAAAGCCCCAGTTATTAAACTGGGGCGGTTGCGAGCTTTGGCCACTTAGCGCTTTAGCGCTTATGTGGACATGGCCACCTTTAGGTGGGAGCAAAGTCTAAACCAAATTATTTCTTCTTGCCTTTAGACTTTGCGGTCTTCCGTGAGCAACAAAGCCCTCGATATTAATCGAGGGCGGTTGCGAGAGCAAAGTCTAAACCAAATTATTTCTTCTTGCCTTTAGACTTTGCGGTCTTCTTAGGCGGATGAGCCGCGATCTTCTTCACGCTCTTGTCTGCTTCTTCTTCGGCCTTGAACATGGCTTCAATAGCTTCCAGGGCGCCGTTGGGATCTTCCTCGATGATTTCGGAGGCCTCGTCTACCAGCTCGGCAAACTTGTCGTACCAGTCGGCGAAGATTTCCACTTCCAGGCGGTCCACTCCGGGAACCGTGAGACGGGCGCCGCAGCATTCGCCAAGCCGGTCGATGTACTTGGCCATCTGGGGCTTGAGGAGGGTCAGGTCCAGACCGTCCAGGTCTTCGGGCTCGAACCAGACACCGTCCACGTCGGAATCGTCATCCTTGGCCTTCTTACCCTTCTTGTCTTTGCACTTGCTATCGCAACCGCAGTTGCAGTCGTCGTTGCCGTACAGGGCCATGTATTCTTCGTCGTCCATG
>JAEEGL014595805.1_pt1 | contig 11976 bp, 11 predicted proteins | sample 9134231 | NCBI WGS metagenome assembly JAEEGL01 (sample SAMN16246548, study PRJNA631951) | gut metagenome | biome: gut microbiome; feature: rumen; material: fiber-attached | host: Bos | place: Iran: Karaj | collected 2018-10 | reverse complement strand
GGCAAATCTGGCTGCCATGGTATCAAGAAAATCGGAGAGTTCCTTTACTTTCACCGGTTTGTCGATAAAATAGACAAGATCCGGTACATTTACGTAGTTGCGGTAATTGATGGAGGATACCAGAAGAACGATGGGGGCGGTGACGCCCATTTCGCGTAATTGGATGGCCACTTCCATGCCGTGGGGCGGAAGATCGGTCATGTCGATGAAGAATAAATCGTAGCGCTGCGGGGATTTTAACAAAGCCTCCACGTTTCCGTAGGAGTCCACGTAGAGATTTCCCGTAGTGTGGATGCGTTTGTCCGATTCTCTGGACAAAAGGCGCTCCGACTGCTTGCGGTCTGCTATGTTGTCATCACAGATGGCGATATGCATAGTTCTCCTATCCGAAAAAAACAATCTCAAGCGGCGACAGATAAATCGCAATTACGGAGATAATCTGAACCGCCAGAATGACGGGCATTCCGATGACGAAGGATTTGTGCTTCGTTTTGTGACGGAAGGTGTACATTCCGATGATGGAACCGATGCTCCCGCCAAAAGCAGCCACCAAAAATAAGGTGGCTTCGGGAATGCGAAAAGCGTGACGCTTTGCTTTGGCCTTGTCGATTCCCATTAACAGGAAACCGACAAGGTTCATTATTGCAAGATAAATAAGGATATACTGAAGTACTCTCATAGGTGTCCTTCTTTAATCATCCGTTATTACTGGTTCTTTTTCTCCACATCAAGCATCTTCATGGCGCGAACCTTGGTGGAAAGGCCGAAGAGGTTGATAAATCCGTCTGCATCGTGATGATCGTATAAATCACCGGTTGTGAAGGATGCAAGGCTTTCATTGTATAAAGAGTAAGGAGAAGTGGTGCCGGCTTTGATGATGTTGCCCTTGTAGAGCTTGATCTTTACTTCGCCGGTTACATATTCCTGCGTGGAAGTAATGAATGCACGGATTGCTTCGCACAGAGGGGAGAACCACTTTCCTTCATAGATTACCTGTGCGAGGAGTGCGCCCATCTCTGCCTTGGTACGATAGCAGTCACGGTCAAGGATTAATTCCTCAAGCTGCTGATGTGCTTCGTAAAGGATGGTTCCGCCCGGTGTTTCGTATACACCACGGGACTTCATGCCTACAACACGGTTTTCCACGATGTCGATGATGCCGATACCGTGCCGTCCGCCGATTACGTTTAATTTGCGGATGATATCGGATACTTTCATACGCTCGCCGTTAATGCTTACGGGAACACCTTTTTCAAATCCGATGGTTAAGTATTCGCCTTCATCGGGAGCTTTCTCGGGTGTTACACCGAGTACAAGAAGATGTTCGTAATTCGGCTCGTTGCCGGGATCTTCGAGCTCCAGACCTTCATGGGAGATGTGCCAGATGTTTCTGTCACGGCTGTAGGAAGAATCCGCTGCAAACGGAAGATCGATGCCGTGTGCGTGGCAGTATTCGATTTCGGACTCACGGGAGTCCATTTTCCACAGAGAGTTTCTCCAGGGAGCGATAATCTTTAAGTCGGGAGCAAGTGCCTTGATGCCAAGCTCGAAACGAATCTGATCGTTTCCCTTACCGGTTGCGCCGTGGCAGATGGCAGCAGCGCCTTCTTTTCTCGCAATTTCCACAAGACGCTTTACGATGGCCGGTCTTGCCATGGAAGTTCCGAGAAGGTATTTGTTCTCGTATACGGCATGTGCCTGGATGCAGGGAACAACATAGTTATCGCAGAAATCATCCACGATATCTTCAATATAAAGTTTGGATGCGCCGCTTGCTTTCGCACGCTCGTTTAATCCGTCCAGCTCGTTGCCCTGTCCGCAGTCCACGCATACGCAGATTACTTCGTAATCGAAATTCTCCTTTAACCAGGGGATAATAGCGGTAGTATCCAGACCGCCTGAATATGCAAGAATTACTTTTTCTTTCATAATGAAAAGCCTCCTAATAACAAAGTCTTTGAAATTTCCTTCCTAACTATACAACACAAAATCGGCCGATGCAAGAATTAATATTGCATAAAAATACAAAAATTAATGCATAAATGCATAAAATAGGTAAAATACTCAAAATTTATGTATAAAATTGAAAAAAACAGGTGGACTTTTGAAAGAAAAGTGTTATAGTAAATAACGATATGAAAAATGAAGAACTGTATTTAAACGAATTAAATAACACGGAAAAGCAATCGACAGAGGGATTGGCCTACGTAATTAGAAGCATGGAACCTGCCGATTACGAGCAGGTAAAAGCACTCTGGCTTTCCATCGACGGATTCTGCATCCGAAGCCTCGATGACTCGAAGGAGGGCGTGCTGAAATTCTTAGAGCGCAATCCGGGTTTATCCTGCGTATGTGAAATCACTCTGCCGGCGGACGGACGAAGGCTTATTATCGGTGCAATTCTCTGCGGACACGACGGCCGACGAGGATGCCTGTATCATGTATGCGTGGCAAAAGAGTATCGTATGCACGGCATCGGAAAGAGTATGGTTTCCTATTGTATGGAAGGACTTCATAAGGAAGGAATCAACAAGGTTTCCCTGATTGCCTTTACCGTGAACGATGTCGGAAATGCATTCTGGCATGAAATCGGATGGACGAAGCGCGAGGATCTGAACTATTACGATTTTGTGCTGAATTCGGACAACATATTTACATTTAATAAGAAAGAATAAGAGGTACATTATGAATATAATAACAGGCGGCGTTACGGCGGCGAAGGGATTTGAAGCTGCCGTATGTGAAGCAAATATCAAATATAAAAACCGGACGGATATGGCGATGGTATTTTCCAAAGAACCCTGTGTCTGCGCCGGCACATTTACAAGCAATGTCGTAAAGGCAGCATGCGTCATGTGGGATAAGGAGATTACCGAATCCGGACGCCCCATACATGCGGTAGTGGTAAACTCCGGTATTGCGAATGCCTGCACCGGCAAAGAAGGATTTGATGCCTGCGAAGCAACGGCAAAGGCTGTGGAAGAGGCACTCGGTGTTCCTTACAATACCGTGGCGGTTGCATCCACCGGTGTCATCGGAATGCAGCTTCCGGTCGATAAACTTACTACGGGCGTAGGACAAATGGCAAAGACCCTTTCTTCTTCCGTTGAAGCGGGAACGAATGCCAGCAAAGCCATTATGACGACGGATACCGTGAATAAGGAAATCGCGGTTGCGTTCGAAATCGGCGGAAAGACCGTTACACTCGGCGGAATGAGCAAGGGATCCGGCATGATTCATCCGAATATGTGCACGATGCTCGGATTCTTAACCACCGACCTTGCGATTGAAAAATCCCTTCTGCAGGAAGCATTAAAAGAAGTTGTGACCGACACCTTTAATATGATATCCGTTGACGGGGACACTTCCACGAACGATACGCTCTTAATTCTCTCCAACGGTCTTGCGGGCAACCCCGTAATAAATGAGAAGAATGCGGAGTATGCGATTTTTAAGGAAGCATTGTTTGAAGTCTGCAAATTCCTGGCAAGAAAGATGGCATCCGACGGGGAAGGCGCAACAAAGCTCTTTACCGCGCGTGTTCTGAATGCCAAAACGAAGGAGGATGCAAGGGTTCTTGCAAGAAGCGTAATTTCCTCGAGCCTTTCGAAAGCAGCCATCTACGGATGCGATGCAAACTTCGGCAGATTCTTATGCGCCATGGGATACAGCGGCGTAAGTTTCGATCAGACCGATGTCGAGCTTTTCTTCGAGAGCAAAGCCGGCGAACTGAAAGTGTTTGAATACGGCGTTCCGTTGCCGTTTGATGAGGACTTCGCAACGAAGATTCTTTCCGAAGAAGAAGTCATTATCCGGATTGACATGCACGAGGGCAGCGAAGAAGCTACGGCATGGGGCTGTGATTTAACCTACGATTATGTTAAAATCAATGCGGACTACCGCTCATAAAGATTTATTCAGGGAGAAAACACATGGTAAAAGATATGGAACAGGTACTGCAGAAAGCTTCGGTTCTGGTAGAAGCACTGCCTTACATCCAAAAATTTAATCGTAAAATAATTGTTGTCAAATACGGCGGAAGCGCAATGAGCAACGAAGAAATGCAACGTAAAGTCATTGAAGACGTTGTACTTTTGAAACTCGTCGGCTTTAAACCGATTATTGTACACGGCGGAGGCAAATCCATCAGTCACTGGGTGGAGAAAACCGGTAAGGAAGCCGAATTTTACAAGGGTCTTCGCGTGACGGACGATGAGACCATGGAAATTGCGGAAATGGTATTGAACCGCATCAACAAAAGCCTCGTTGCCATGGCGGAACAGCTCGGCGTACGTGCCATCGGTATTTCCGGTAAGGACGGCAAACTTTTAAACGTTGACAGACGTCTGGTGGACGGCAAGGACATCGGATTCGTCGGAAACATCAAGAAGGTGGATTCCAAAATCCTGTATGATTTGCTGGAAATGGATTTCCTTCCGATTGTTGCACCCATCGGTCTGGACGATGATTACAATACCTACAATATCAATGCGGATGACGCGGCATGCGAAATCGCAAAAGCGGTCAGCGCGGACAAACTGGTATTTCTTACCGATATCGAAGGATTGTATCGTGATTTGAACGATCCTTCCACCCTGATTTCAAGAATTACCACAACCGAGGCAAGAGGCCTGATTGATGGCGGATTCATCGGCGGCGGCATGCTTCCGAAACTCGGAAACTGCATTCAGGCCGTGGAAGACGGCGTCCGAAGAGTCCATATTCTCGACGGAAGAATTCCGCACTGCCTGTTGCTTGAGATTTTTACCAAAGAAGGTATCGGTACCGTAATCATTTCCGATAACGATCCCATTCGTCAGGAAGACTGATTCGGGGAACGGAACCGATTTTAGGAGAGAAGATTATGACTGAACAATACATTAACGAAGCGGAAAGCGTTCTGCTTCATACATACAACCGGTATCCCGTGGTATTCGATCACGGTGAAGGTGTGCATCTTTATGATGTGGAAGGGAAGGAATACCTTGATTTCGTATCCGGAATCGGCGTGTTTGCCCTGGGATACAAAAACGAAGCGTACAACAATGCGTTAAAATCCCAGATTGACAAGATTCTTCATACTTCCAACTACTATTACAACGTACCTGCCATTGAGGCAGCGAAAGCACTTTGCAAAGTAAGCGGAATGGACCGTGTTTTCTTTACCAACTCCGGTGCGGAAGCGGTGGAAGGCGCGTTAAAAACCGCAAGAAAATATGCGTATTTAAAAGACGGCAAGGCGGATCATGAGATTATTGCCATGAATCATTCCTTCCACGGAAGAACGTTCGGTGCGCTTTCCGTTACCGGAACACCGAAATACCGTGAGGCTTTCGGCCCGATGATCGGAAATATCCGTTTTGCGGACATCAACGATTTGGAATCCGTGAAGGCACAGATTACGGACAAAACCTGCGCGATTATTCTTGAAACCATTCAGGGAGAGGGCGGAATATATCCGACCACCGAAGAATTCTTAAAGGGTGTCCGCGCACTTTGCGACGAAAAGGACATTCTTCTGATTCTCGATGAAATCCAGTGCGGCATGGGCAGAAGCGGCTACATGTTCGCTTGGCAGGAATACGGCGTAAAACCCGATATCATGACCGTTGCGAAAGCGGTCGGCTGCGGTGTTCCCGTCGGAGCATTCTTAATGACCGAGAAGGTGGGACAGGCTTCCTTAGTTGCAGGCGATCACGGAACCACTTACGGCGGCAATCCGTTTGCAACGGCGGCAATCTGCGAAGTACTTCGTCAGTTTGAGGAACGTAAAATTCCGGAACACGCAAAGGAAGTCGGCGCATATCTGTATGAAAAACTGGAAGAGGTAAAAGATTCCGATGAGCGCATTACGGCGCACAGAGGAAAAGGACTGATTCAGGGACTTGTTTTCAAAGATCCCGTGGCACCTTACATTCAGCACGCGCTGGAGAACGGACTGGTGTTAATCAATGCGGGAAGCAATATCATTCGTTTCCTTCCTCCTCTTGTGATTGAAAAAGAGGATGTGGATGCGATGATTGCCATTCTGAAAGATGCCCTTGATAAGGAGCAGTAAATGACAAAGAAACTGATATCCATCGCGCTTTTGCTCACACTGATGGTGGCATTGCTGTTCGGAGACTATTACAGCGACGCACTGTTCGGGCAGAATGCGGATGAAGATTTATTTGAAGATGCGCTGATTCTTTGGTATACCGACAGCGATTACGCGGAATATCTGCGTGATGCAGCGGTTTCTTATGAACAGCAGACCGGAATAAAAGTCATTCCCACGGAAGTATCGGATGTGGAATTCTTGGAGCAGATTCAGAAAGCATCCACCGAAGGAAACAAAGCACCGGATTTATTCGTATTAACCAACGATCTTTTGGAAAAAGCGGTGTTATCCGGACTTGCCGGACGCGTAAAGGATCCGAATCATGTGCTGAATTCCGCTTTTTATGCGGATGCGTCACTTAGGGCGGTAACTTATCGTAACGAAATGTACGGCTATCCGCTGAGTTATGAAACGGCGTGCATCGTTTACAATGAAACCGTGATGGAAGAAATCGCCCTTGCTGCGAAAAAAGCAGAGGAAGAAGGCGTGGACGATTCGGACGGATTTACCGTTGTGGAAGAGAATGCGGAGGATTCCTCCGAGGAAGATCCGGAAATTCCGGAGCTTACTCCGGAAGAAAAGGCAGAGCGGCGTGCGCTGGCCGGAGAGATTCTTCCTACATCTGTAGTTGGAATTTTGGATTTCGCGAATCAATACAGTCTGCCGGCCGGTATCGAGTCTTATTTTTCCTGGGACACCGACGACGTTTTGTATAATTACTGGTTTGCGGGCGCATATTTAAATGTCGGCGGAGAGAATGCCGATCTTTCGGAAGAAATTTCCATTTATAATGAAGATGCCCTGTATTCCTTAAGCGTTTATCAGGCTTTCCGGAATTTCTTCTTTGTGGAAGATGACGATCGGACCTATCCCGATACGATTAACGATTTTATGAACCGGAAATGCCTTTTCACCGTTGCGGGCACGGATATTGTCGGTAAAATTGCGGCGGCAAAAACAGAAGGCACATTTACGGACGATTATGAAATTCTTCCGATCGGAATGTTAAACAATAATTTAAAGAGCCGCGGACTTTCCGTTACCACCATGATCTGTGTCAACGGACTGAACGAGAACAATACGGATGCCGAGAAGTTTGCCGATTTTGCCACCAGGGAATATGCAAAAAATCTCTATGCAAGATGCGGCAAAATGGCAACGGCAAAGCTGAAAAAATATGAATTTACGCAGATGGAGACCATTCGTGACTGCTATGAGCAGAGCGTTTCCCTGCCGAAGATGGTGGAAACCACGAATTACTACATTCTTGCGGAGATGTGCTTTGCGAATATCTGGGACGGCAAGGACGTCAATAAGGAGTTAAAATCGCTTTCCGAGCAGGTTTTGGCGAATTATTACGGCAAGGATTATACGGACGATTATATTGAGACACCAGTAGTGCAGGAACAGTACAATGCGGAAGGGGAAAATTAACGATTTTCCCCTTGCGCATGTTTTATTTTTTGATTACACTTATAGTGCAGTTGGTTCAAGGGACTTTTATTCTGTTTGCCGGGATAAAAGGAGCTGACTATGAGGTGGAACTCTAATCTGAAAAGGCGTATCATCGAGATTTCGGTGGTATTTGCCCTGTCTTGTATTATTTTTCTTGCATGCAACTTAGGTCCCACGAACAATGACATCGTACTTTCCGAAGGTTTCGTAGAAGAAGAAAGTGACCGGATTCCTACGGAGTTTTCTTCTGATGAGGAGCCGGAAGAAGTTGTTATTGTGGTCTATGTTTGCGGTGAGGTATTAAACCCCGGACTGTATTCACTGCCGGAGGGCAGCAGAATCGGCGACGCCGTAGAGGCGGCCGGAGGTTTTACATCCGAAGCGGTAACGGATGCCGTAAATTTGGCGGATTTCGTACATGACGGTGATATGGTACGTATTCCGCGCCCCGGAGAGGAAGTATATACCGGGAACGAAGCATCCGACGGAAAAGTAAACATCAATACCGCAGGAGTGACGGAGCTTTGTGCAATTCCGGGAATCGGAGAAGCGAGAGCGAAGGCAATTATTTCGTATCGCGAAAAGAACGGACCGTTTGAAATCTGCGAGGACCTGATGAAGGTTTCGGGAATCAAGGCCGGAATGTACGAGCGTATGAAAGAGTATGTGAAAGTGAAATAGGTGATATCATGGCGAATCGCGTGTTGGTTGTAGATGACGAAAAAACGATTGTAAAAGGTTTGAAATTCAGTCTGGAACAGGAAGGCTGGGTGGTAGATGCCGCATATGACGGGGAAGATGCCCTGGAACTTGCGGGCAAAAATCGCTACAGCATTATTTTACTGGATATTATGCTTCCGAAACTGAGCGGCCTTGAGGTCTGCCAGCAGATCCGGGAGACATCGAACGTGCCGATTATCATGCTGACCGCAAAGGGCGATGACATGGATAAAATCATGGGCCTTGAATACGGTGCGGATGATTATATTACGAAACCCTTCAATATTCTGGAAGTAAAGGCGAGAATGAAAGCCATTATGCGTCGTGCTTCGGGAAGTTCGAAGAAAGAAGGCAGAGAGATTATTTCCGGTGATTTAAGACTGGTACAGGACGGCAAGAGAGTCTTTGTACAGGGAAATGAAATCAAAGTTACCGGTAAGGAATACGATCTTTTGAAACTCCTGGTGGAGAACGTAAACCGTGTATATTCCAGAGAAGAGCTTTTACAGACCGTTTGGGGTGCGGATTATCCGGGTGACGTCAGAACCGTGGATGTGCATGTAAGACGTCTTCGTGAAAAAATCGAGCAAAACCCCGGAGAACCTCTTTACGTACAGACCAAATGGGGTTCCGGATACTATTATAAAGAGCGTAATTAAGGATATCGTAATATTTTATGAGAAAGTGGTTTGAGAAACTTTGGGAGGAACTGAATAAGATTGTCATTTTCAGAAGTCTCAGGTTTCGTATCTCCGTTCTCATTATACTTGTGGGAGTCGTGTGCTGTTTCGGTATGCGATTCGGTATTTTGCGTAATTATTTTTCCCGGGCCGTTGAGGTTCGTACGACTGACGTTCAGAGTCAGTTGCAGATTCTTGCAAATCATTTGATTTCCTATGATTATTTAATGAATCCTTCCTCCGATGTCGTGAATGCGGAACTTGAACAGGTGGCCAATCTGTATGACGGACGCATTATGGTCATCGGCGGAAACTACGCGATTCTGAAAGATACGTATAATGTGGCGACCGGTAAATACATGATTTCCGAAGAAGTAATCCGGTGTTTCAAGGGAGTGATTCTTTCGCATTACGATAATGAAAACGATTATATCGAAATCGCGGTACCGATTACGAATACGGTGGAAGAGAAGAATGAAACGGTCGGCGTAATTCTGGCATCCGTTTCAACTACAACGTTAGTACAAAACGAAGAAATCCTTTCGCGAAATTCCTGGATTTTTGTATTCCTTCTGCTTGCCGTTGTTTTGGTAGTGGCGTTCTTTATGCCGCGAATTATGCTTCGTCCTTTCAACCGGTTAAGCGATGCCATCAGTGAGGTTAAAAGCGGATTTACGGATGAGGCGATTGCCGTCAACGATTATGTGGAAACCGAGCATATTGCGGATTCCTTTAACCAGGTTATGGAACGAATGAAGGTGATGGAAGAGTCCCGTCAGGAATTCGTATCCAATGTCTCGCATGAGTTGAAAACCCCGCTTACGTCCGTCAAGGTTCTGGCGGATTCTTTGAACAACCAGGATGATGTGCCGGTTGAAGTTTATAAGGACTTCATGTCCGATATCTGTGATGAGATTGACCGTGAAAACAGCATTATCAATGACCTTCTGTCACTGGTAAAAATGGATAAAAAATCCGCAAATCTCAACATTACCTCCGTGGATGTGAATGCACTGATTGAATCCGTATTCAAGAGATTGTCTCCGCTTGCACAGCGCAATCAGGTGGAGATGGTGTTTGAAAGCATCCGTCAGGTAAATGCGGAACTGGATGAAGTGAAGTTTACGCTGGCGCTTACAAATCTGATTGAGAACGGTATTAAATACAATCAGCGGGGCGGCGTGGTAAAGGTTACGCTGGATGCGGATTATCAGTTTTTTACCATTACGGTTACCGATACCGGAATCGGAATTGCGGAAGAAGATCAGAAGTCGATTTTTGAACGTTTCTACCGCGTAGATAAATCGCACTCCCGCGAAATCGGCGGTACCGGTCTGGGCCTTGCCATTACCAGAAATGCAATTCTTCTTCACAGGGGATCCGTTGTGGTGAATTCCGAACTGGGACATGGAACGACATTTACCGTAAAGGTTCCGATTAATTACGCCGTAAACTCAAAGGCAGCTGCGGAGGCTGCGGAAGCAAAGAAACAAAGTACGGAGCAGTAGAAAACGCAAACGCCGGGAACAAAGCATATGAAGAAATTTAGAACAAAACGCAAATTAAACATCGGATATCTGCTACTTGCCGTAATGATGCTGTTTATGTCATTGTCCTACGGATGTAATACAAATAGAGGCGAAGATACAAGCGAACCGGTTTTGAAAAAGGATACTGCGGTTTATTACGTTAATCGTGAAAAAACACGTATTCAGGGTGAAAAGTATGTCTTTTCTTCCGATGATACGAATGACCGTATCGAAGAAATCATTAAAGCACTCGGAGAGGAACCAAAATCAAAAGGATTAAAGGTGTCGCTCGGAAAAGATTTTGCCATTCTCGGATATACGTTTAAGGACGGAAATCTGACACTGGATCTGGACAAAGATTATCAAAAACTGAAACCTTCGGAAGAGATTCTGGTGCGCGCCGCACTTGTGCGCTCGCTCGCACAGATTCAGGATGTGCAGTATGTGCAGATTCTGGTGGGAGGAGAAGGACTGATTGATTCACTCGGAAATCCGGTGGGATTTATGAATGAAGAGTCCTTTGTCGAAAACGACGGCAAGGAAATCAATGCGTATGAAAAGGTAACGGTGACGCTTTATTTTGCAACGGAGGACGGAAAACATCTGATTACCGGTCAGCGTCAGGTTGTATACAATACCAATGTTTCGATGGAAAAGATGGTAATGGAGCAGCTGATCAAAGGACCTGTTTTAAACGGCTATTATCCGACCATCAATCCGGATACGAAAATTCTAAGTGTTACCAATAAAGACGGAATCTGCTATATAAATTTAAGTGAGGAATTCCTAAAACAGACGGGCAATATTTCTTCGGATGTGGTGGTTTATTCAATTGCGAATTCATTAATCGATTTGCATAACGTAAACCGTGTCCAGATTCAGGTAAACGGTAATTCGAAAATTCTGTTCCGCGAGACGCTGAGTCTGGAAGAATCTTTTGAACGAAATCTGGATATTGTTTTAAAAGAGGAGCCGTAATACCCCGGCTTAATCCGACAGCACGAAAGGCAGAATAATGATGAAAAGACCACTCATGTGGTACTGTCTTTTGGGAATCTTTCTTTTGTACTGTATCGCCAATGCGGTCGCAACCCTTCATCCGCCCGAGAATCTTTCGGGAGAAGTAATCCTGTGCGGACGCATTGTGAAGAAAGAAGTTAAAAACGGCAGGATGCTCCTGTATCTGAAAGGGGTAAGCATATGCAGTGTATCTGCCGATTATTCAAAAAAAACCGATTCCGGGGAAAAAACCAAAGAAAATTCCTTAAAAGAATTCACTAACAAATCCACAAATACAACCGAATACGAAGACGGTAAAGCTCCTTCCGGTGACGACTTAAAACGCCTGCGAAACCGGGGGGTGGTTTGCTATGTTCCGGATTACCGCGACGGTATGGACTTTGAAGATGCGTATGTTATCGGAAAGAAAGTATATCTGGCAGGGGGCATCTCACTGATGAACGAAGCCACGAACCCAGGAGAATTCGATGCT
>JAEEGL013160787.1_pt1 | contig 11976 bp, 12 predicted proteins | sample 9134231 | NCBI WGS metagenome assembly JAEEGL01 (sample SAMN16246548, study PRJNA631951) | gut metagenome | biome: gut microbiome; feature: rumen; material: fiber-attached | host: Bos | place: Iran: Karaj | collected 2018-10 | reverse complement strand
TGCCGCATTGATATTTTGTTTACTTTTGCAAATTGAAAGGAGTATTAATTTAAATGTAGAGCATAAGGAAAAAAACACAGACAGATAACGATATATAAAGCGTTTTAGCTTTTTTAGCTTGTCCGGAACCTAGGAAATTTCAGACATTCACGCTATGGAAAGCCAAGACGCTCGCGGTTATACCGTGAGCTTTCTTGTTAGCGTGAAGGTAATTCCTAGGACCTCGGACTTGCACAAAAAAGTTCGCGGTTTTTTTTTGTCTGAAATGGAATTTTAAACCTTCAAATTTATAACAAGATGAGAAATGTAATGTTTATCGGATCCATGCTGCTTTGTGGCATGATGTTATTGGCCGGGTCGGCCGGTGCGCAGACGCGCAAGGAGAAAAAGGCTGACAAAAAGGCCGAGTATGAGTTCCAGCAGAAATTGAGGGAGATGGAACGCCAGCGTGTACTGGATTCCGTGCAAAACGCCAACAAACGGCCTGCCACTTCTCCCGCTGGTGTCACCTTTGACCTTCCTTGCTCCGGTGTGGCTACCAGTGACAAGGAGTATTATCGCCAGCTTGGTATTGGCAAGGACATGGATTTGGCGCTAGCCCAGAGGAAAGCTATACAGTCTGCCAAATCCATCATGCGCGACCGTCTCGGCGAACAGGTTAAGGGATTGGTGTCAGATTACAGCAAAACCTATTCCAAGAGCGGAAAGGGTTCCGATATGGAGGGTATTCTTGAAAGGGAGTTCACCAGCGTGGTGGACAAGGCGTTGGATGATGCTGACAACCCATGTGAGAAACCTGCACAGCTCAATACAGGTGAGTATCAGTATTATTATGTCATTGAAATCCGCAAAAGTGAATTGGTGGACAAGATGGCCAATGCTATCTCCGGAAATGACAAGCTCAAAGCGGAGTTTGACCGCGAGCAGTTCCGCAAGTATGCTGAGGAATATCTGAAAAAGCAGCAGGATTTTAATAATGGACAAAGATGAGAAAACACATTCTTATGCTGATGCTCCCTATGGTTGGAATGCTGTGTGTGAATGCCCAGCAGACTCCCATGCCATCATGGGTGAACAGCTTGCCGAAACCGGAGAATGAAACCTACTATTTCCGCGTGACCCACGCCGAAGAGATGACCTATGAGAAGGCCTATGTGCGGGCCTTCTCCATGGCCATTCTGGAGAGTTCGTGGAAAATGGGGTTGCCGGTGGATGCCAAAAATGACATGGCCGCCATTGAAAACGGGGTGGAGGAGAACATCAGCATCCGCAGCCACCAGAGCAATCTCGCCATCAACAAGGTGTGCGAATGGCAGACACAGAGTGTCACCTCCAACAAGGTCATACTCTATGTGCTGTGGCAGGTGGCCGCAGCGGGCAACATTGAGCCAAAGTTTGAAGAATTCAACAAATGTAAGTAAACGGTACAAGATGAAAAGAACAGTATTATTGCTGCTTGCGGCGGGTTTCGCCTGCATTGCCGCGGCACAGAACACGGAGCGTCCGGGGTGGACATACAACACCCCGAAGGCGGGGAACAGCACCTATGTGTATGTGGTGGAACGCGGTGGCGGCACCACGGTCAACGAGGCCATTAACAACGCTTTGGCCAAGGTGCTTCGCACCACAATGATGCGTATCGGAGCTGTCGTAAGTTGGGATGAAGTGAACAATGCGTTACAGAACGGCACAGACTGGGGTACGGTGGCCATGAAGTATAACATTCCGGTCAATAAGGTGTGTGAATGCGTTGAACAAAAAACAGAAAAAGGCTATCGGGTGTCGGTGTTGTGCCAGGTGGCCAAAAGCGGGGCCGTGTATCCCGATTTCGATGAGTTCACCGCCTGTAATGACACTAAGAAATACAGTGACGGTGCGGCTTTGCTGAAATCGGCCTTCATACCCGGTTTGGGACAGATGGGCAAACATCATTTCGGTTCAGGTTTCTTTACGCTGATGGGTGAAGTGGTGTTTGTGGGTGGAGCGGCAGGTTCCTATTACATGGCGCAGGAGCAGCTTGCCACCATGCGGGACTACAATGTCACGCTGGATCGTTATAATACTGCCAAACAAGATTATGAACTGTACCGTACGGCACATATCGCCTGCCTTTCCGCAGCAGGAGCCTTGTATGTGTACAATCTGGTGCGTGCCTATACCATGACACCGAAATACAAAAACCGCAGCCTTTCGTTTGCGCCGACATTTATGCCTGCGAATATGGGAGTGGCTTCGGGTGTAAGTTTAACCTTAAATTTTTGAAAAACATGAAAAAGTATCGGATGATATTATTGGCAGCCATAGCTGTTTTTTTTTCAGGTTGTGTGAAAGACCTTGAAAAGGAGGGCTTCCAAGCCGAAACAGAATTGATTGGTACGGTGGTGGAGAAAAGCACCAACAACCCTTTGCCGGACATCAAAGTGTCCATTACGGATGGGGACCATATCCATGCCTCGACAACCACGAACCAGCGGGGTGATTTCAAACTGAAGGTGAACTATGATGAATTGAACAATGACTATTACCTGCTGTTGGACGGTTCGCCCACCATGCCGTTCAAACAGGAAGAGCTGCATGGCATGGGCGGTAAGGTGTATGACTATAAAACAATAGTGCTTTATGATAAGACCAATGCAGATTTGCTGCCACAGGTAATTACCGGTGAAATAAGCAATGTTGGTTTCAACACAGCCACTGTAGCCGGACGAGTCAGTTCCGATGGCGGACACAAAATGGTTGTGCGTGGCGTATGCTATGCCACACACCAGACACCCACCCTTGATGATATGTGCAAAACAGCAGGCGCGGATACCGGCAGTTACCATTGCAACCTTGACAGTTTGCAGCAGGGTACCACCTATTATGTCCGTGCCTATTCCACTAACAGTATCGGCGTTTCATATGGTTTGCAGAAAACATTCACCACCACTACTGGACTACCTGTTTTGACAACTGCAAATACAACCGCTTCTTCGGTTTCTATCTATTCAGGCGGAAACATTACTAGTGACGGTGGTTTTGCCATTACCGCACGTGGCGTATGTTATAGCACAACCAATTCAAATCCTACCGTATCAGATTCCCGTACCACTGCAGGTACGGGTACAGGGAGTTTTTCAAGCACTATAACGAAGGTGTCTGTAAATACCACTTATTATGTGCGGGCTTATGCCACCAATTCAATAGGAACGGCCTATGGCAATGTTGTGAATGTAAAAACCGGCAACGGATTGCCCACGGTGACCACTACCACACCGTCTCTTAATGGCACAACGGTATCTACCGGTGGTAATGTCACCAATGATGGTGGGTATGCTGTTACGGCACGGGGAGTCTGTTATGGCAGTCTGCCGTATCCAGATTTGACAGCCAATTACAAACATAATACTGATGGCAGTGGTACCGGTTATTATGCCTCTACGTTCAATCTCCCCCAAGGAAGTGGCAAATATTATGTCCGTGCCTATGCCACCAACGCTAATGGTACCACTTATGGTTCCCAGATGACAGTGGTGCATCCTTACGATACGCTGCCGACATTCCAATACTGCGGACATACGTATAAAGTTGCACCTATACCAAAGATTCATTTCTCTTGGTCTGATGCAAATACTTATTGTAATAATCTTACATTATATGGCTTTACTGATTGGCGGTTACCGACAAAAGATGAATTACTTCAAATGTATTATGATAGAAATACCATTAAAGTTTTCCATTCTTATAATGTATTTTGGAGTAGTAGTAAATGTGAAGAATATTTTGGTGATTATTATTACCTTGTTGATTTTTATGACGGATCTCTTCTTTTCATAGAAAGTAAATATATGCATGACATTTGTCCTATTCGTATGGAAAAATAAAGACAAATCAACCATTTTTCAATAAAATATGTTGATATGGAAACAAAAAAAGCAACGTGTGCTCAAGAGGCAATCATGAAGAGAATAGTTGAAAAACAAGATGAGAATAGCATCTTTCAAGATCATTCTGACTATTCTGACTATTCTGATTATTTCGATTATGGTGATAGCATCAATTACTCCATTATGTAAGCAATAATTACAAATAACATACTATCATGGACGATATTACAAATATTTTACTTGGATTATTTGCAAGTATTGCATTTTACTGTATTGAATTAAAATTGATCCGTAGATTCTTTATAGCAGAAGTAAAAGGAGTAAAGAAACTCGACAATCAAAAAAGAGGTGAAAATGATAAAGTTTATTATCTCACAATCAGGAATGAATCAAATAATATAGATGCTTTCAATGTTTGTGTTTATGTCGAGTTCCTCAACGATAAGGAAAAACCAACAGGATATTTTGAGCAAAGAGTATTTCCATTCGTAGGGAAGAAACAAAATAATGTATACTATTCTCTTTTTTCAAGTATTCCTAAAGAAAAAAGGATAATGGCTATAAGCAAGTTACTGGAGAAAAGCAAAAAAATGCGTGTGGTCATCACTTGTCAGAATCAATATGGAAAAAATAAAAAAACAGATGATTTTGTAACTGACATTGAAGAGGAGAAGGAACCTATCCCGATATTTGATTTTGATTAGTAAATGCAAACTATTATTTTTAAACCCACCTATGCCTGCAACTTCCGCTGCAAGTATTGCTATCTGAGCAATGAGACCAAGCAGCAGGCACGGCTGTTTGATATCGACTTTGCCAAGCAGATAGTCGCTCAGTTGAAGTTGCTGATGCAGGAGAAGCCCCGAAAGAAACTCACCGTCATCTGGCATGGCGGGGAGCCGATGCTATGGGGTATCGACAACTACCGCGAGATATGGGCCTATATGCAGCAGGAACTGGCCGGATACGAGGTACAGAACTCCATGCAGACCAACCTGTCGCTGGTAAACGATGAATGGATAGACCTCTTCCTGCAATACAACGTGCGTGTAGGTTTCTCGTTAGACGGTACACAGTCCATCCACGATCAGCAGCGGGTGGATGTCCGCGGCGAGCCGACCTTCGAACGCATCATCGCCAACTACCGCCGCTGCAAGGAACGCGGCATGCACATAGGTTGCATCGTGGTAGGCAGCAAGAAGCATCAAGGGCACATTCCCGAACTCTACCGCTTTATGCGGGATGAGGGCCTCGGCTTTAAGTTCAACCCCCTGTTCTGCTCCGGCGAGGCGCAGAACAACAAGGACGAGTACAGTATCACTCCCAACGAATATGCGCAGATGGCGATAGAATTGTTTGATTTGTGGTTTGATGACCATGAGGGCAAGGTGACCGAGTCGAACTTCGTGGAGATTGCCAGCAACATTGCCACCGGCAAGCCCACGGGCTGCATGTTCACAAAGAACTGCCAGGACAACTTCCTCGCTATCGCCCCGACAGGCGACGTGATGCCCTGCGGTCGCTTCTGCGACAACGACCTGCTGCAATACTCCTACGGTAATCTTCATCGCGAGACTCTGGCCGAAATACTTCCCCGCATCAAAGAGACCGAGACCTACAAACGTGCGGAATATATTGCTGCCAGTGGCTGCAAGGACTGCCGTTGGTACCACATCTGCCACGGCGGCTGCCTGCATGACGGTTTCCTTGCTTCCGGTGACTTCCGCCACAAAACATTTCTCTGTCCCGCCTACAAGAAAATCTTCACCCATATCGAAAAACGCCTGTGCGAAAGTGGAATAAAAACAATTGATTGACAGTGCCTCATGATTTCCTCCACTTTTTTTACATTTCCACCATGTTTCCCACAATATTATCCACTCCGGCGCGTTATCCTACAAAATGCAAAAAGATGAATACCGAAGATTTTGAAAAACTGCGGGGAGAGGCCCATGTGGTGGCCTCACATGACATCCATTTGGACACTGATTATGCCAATTGGATTTCGGAACTGAAACACCGATACCGTTCATCGCAGGTGAAGGCTGCTATGCGCGTAAACAGTGAGAAACTGGTTTTTAACTGGCAACTTGGTCGTGATTTAGTGCAGAAGAAAGCGGAGGAACGCTGGGGCGCGGGAGTGGTGGAGCAGGTGAGCCTTGATTTGCAAAGGGAGTTTCCGGATAGCAATGGTTTTTCGGCTATTAATTTATGGTATATGAAGAGATGGTATCTTTTCTATACTTCAAATATAGATTCTCAGTTCCTTCAACAGATTGTTGGAGAATTACAATTATCCGTAAATCGTTTTTCGGAAAAACTTTACCAAGTTGGTAAAGAATTGGGGGAGGAAAGACAGCACCAAGATGCTTCTGGTTTCCCATTGCCATTTGCTTTAGTGCCATGGCGGCATCATGTGGAAATAATCACAAGATGCAAGAGTGTGGAAGAGGCCCTTTTCTATGTTATGGAGACTATAGAAAACGGGTTGAGTCGTGCTGCCCTGCAAAACTGCATCAAAGCTAATCTTTATGGTTCGCGCGGAAAGATTGTGAATAATTTTGCCGAGCATCTTCCAAGTGTACAAAGCAAATTGGTGCAGGAGGTGTTAAAAGAGAATTATGATTTCGGTTTTGCCACTGTCGGTCATGGGATTTACGATGAAGCGGAGCTTGAGGAGGCTTTGACAAGGAATGTCACGGATCTGCTGTTGGAGCTCGGAAACGGGTTTGCTTTCATCGGAAAGCAAAAGCAGCTTGTTGTGGGAGGTCATACACGCAGGATTGACCTTCTCTTCTATCACATCCGTCTGCGCTGTTATGTGGTATGTGAACTGAAAGCCAAACCATTTGAACCGGAATATGCCGGCAAGCTGAACTATTATGTCAATGCGGTTGATGAATTGCTGAAAACAGCAGAAGACAATCCCACTATCGGACTGCTTATTTGCTCCGATATGAACAATACGGATGTGCAGTGGTCATTTCGTGGCATCGGAACCCCTATGGGTGTGGCAACCTATAACAACATCCGTATTGCCGACGCCTTGCCTTCACGGGAACAGTTGAAGGAACGGATGGAACTGCTGCAACGCGAATTGCTGGAAACAAAAAAATTAATGAACAGGTAGCTAATTACCATGAAACAGACGCTGTTATTATTTTTTGCTCTGCTGCTTGCCGGTGCCGTCACCGCGCAGGTGGACCGCGATGCCTTCAACAGGCAGCGGCAGCAGATGCAGGGGCAGTACAACCGGCAGAAGCAGCAGATGCGCCAGCAGTATGACGAGGCGCGGAAAAAGGCGGAGGAGGAGTACGCGGCCTTCCGCAAGAAGGCCAACGAGGAATACGCCGAGGCGGTAAAAAAGGCCTGGCAGCAGATGGGCGTGGAACCTGCCATTCCGAAACCGGAGGAACCGGAGCCGCCCCGTCCGCCTGCACCTGCTCCTGACAAGGAGCCTACCACCGACCCGCTGCCGCAGGCTGAGGTGGTGCCGCTTCCTGAGGTGAAACCGGCTGTGCCTGCGCCTCCTGTCCCCGAACCTGCCCCCGAAGCGCCGACCATGCAGTTCGACATATACGGCACAGGTTGCAGCGTGCACACCAACACCGTGGATTTGCGCTTCAGGCTCTCCTCGGTGGACGAACAGGGCGTTGCCGAAGCGTGGCAGAACCTCTCGCAGGAGAAATATGATGCCATGCTGCATGACTGTCTGGCGCAGCGTGACCGGCTGCACCTTGGCGACTGGGGCTACCTGCGCCTGTTGCAGTCCGCCACGGAGCATCTGTTGGGCAAAGGCAGCAACGAAGCGGTGCTGCTACAGATGTACCTGCTGACCCAGTCGGGCTACCGTGTGCGCATCGCTAAGGCGGACGGGCATTTGGCGTTGTTGGTGCCGTTCAGCCATACCATCTACAACTATTCCTACATTCCCATTGATGGGCTGAAACACTACCTGCTCGCCTCCACAAAAGGCAGCCGTGTGCAGGTTTGTAACGTGGGCTTTCCGCGTGAGCAGGTAGCGGATATACGGCTGGCCGGCCTGCCCGCGTTGGAGGGGGATCCACAGCCCAAACGCACTTTCTCCGCCGCCCGTTTCGGCACCATGAAAACGGAGGTCGGAGTGGACAGGAGCCTCATGGATTTCATGAACGACTATCCGCTGAGCAGTGCATGGGACTGCTATGCCCATGCAGGACTGAGCGAAACTGTCAAGGCGGACCTCTATCCAGTGCTGCGCAGCCAGATAGCGGGCAAGAGCAAGAAAAAGGCGGCTTTCATGCTGTTGGATTTTGTGCAGTCCGCCTTTGCCTACGCCACCGACCAGGATCAGTTCGGCTACGAACGCCCGCTCTTCGGGGACGAGAGCTTTTATTACCCCAAGAACGATTGTGAGGACCGCTCCATCCTCTACAGCATACTGGTGCGTGATTTGCTGGGGTTGGATGTGGCGCTGGTGCACTGGCCCGGTCATTTGGCCACGGCGGTGGCCTTTCCGGAAGAGGTGGAGGGCGACTATTTCACCATTGACGGCCGCCGCTACACGGTGTGCGATCCCACCTACATCGGAGCCTCCATCGGGGAGACGATGCCGAAATTCAAAAATGTGGAAGCCAAACTGGTAAAGCTATGAGGAAGTGGATGGTTGTGACGTTGTGCCTGCTGCTGCTGGTTTCCTGCCGTCATCGGGAAAAAAAGGAAACTGCTTCGGAGCGTGTGCTGCCTGTACCTGAAACGGTTGTGCCTTCTGACACGCTGCCGGAAACCGCTAAGGATACAGCGAAGCAGTCCGTACAGTCTTTAATCCAAAAACTGCATCTGGACAGTGCGGAGGTGACGAACATCCGCATCTTTGCCCGTAAGCAGAAAGTGATTTACAGTCCTTCCTTACTGGTGGGGGAATGGTTGCGCGGCACCGAGCATGAGGTTTTCCGGGAGGACCATACCGGACTGTTGTGGGAGCTTTCCGATGACGTTTCCCGCGAAGAGGCGCAACCCTTCACCTGGAGCCTTGACAGCAACATGCTGATTCTTGTCTTCAGACTTGAGCGTGGCGCGGTAGTGCCGAAGATGTATGTGGTCACCTATGTTGATGAGGAGAGCCTGGCTTACAGCGACGCATATGGCAATGCCTGTCTCTGGGACAAACTGCCCGCCGACACCGCCGTCAGGATGGCGTGCGTGTGGCAAAACTAGTTTTTTCCAATACGCTTGAGCGTTTCATTGTGATGACGGTTTTTTTGGGAATGTTCAACCGCGACACCATGACGGTGGGGGGATTATCTGGTTGAAGGCTGACGCTTCACCAATTTAATTCATTTGTAATCACCCGATAACAAATCCAAAATAGAAAATTTCCGGCTACTCTCATGTCCATGGAATAATCCAATTTGAAAAAGCATTTGTAAATTTTTTTTATTAAAAAAAAAGCGTTTGTAAATGCTTTTTTGTACTTTTGCAGAAGCAAAAAACAGATGTCGAATATGGAGAGTACCTGACAATAAAATACAGCGAGGTCCCTAAGGTGATCACGGACAAGTCCCTTGACATGCACTCCTTCGACAGGTATGAAGAATCGTACCGGGAGCTTGCCATCCGTCAGTCACAGCAGGACATGAAAAGCAACCGGCATGTGAAAAAACATGTGGACGGACTGACTGGGATTTGCAGAACCATGCTCCCGGAAGTTGGGACGGCTGTATCCTATCAGGTATATGCCTTTCTTCCGTCTGGAATTGTTCTGAAGGATACCAGTCGGGCAACTACACCCGATTATGCCCGCGGAAATGCGCCTTTTAGCAGAGGGTTTGACAGGTTATCTGGTTCCTATCACATTCTTTTTTCGCCAGACAACAGGTTGGTCCGCTCCACCGAACCGCTGCTGCTGATGTACAGCATGTATGAGCTGATGGGGAAAAGCACCGGCCAGGATCTGGTGGCGGTTGACTTGATGAAGGGAATCCATAAACGACCATAGGGACATTGCATTTCGAAAAAATGGATATTTTGCAATAAAACGGAATGTATAAATTATAGATATTCAATGTTTAATGATGATTAATCATATATTTGGTATTTTCAATCATTTTTTTTTTATATAAAATAATATTTCCAAACACTAATCGTTATTGAAAAGACATATAAAAAAATACAACGATGATTAGTCAAGAGGATTATGAGCAGATCAGACGCTCAAGCGACCGAAGAATCAGTGTGGCGCCAACCGCATTTCACCGATATCTGTTCGGCCAGATAAACTGGAAAAACAGGCTCATTGGAATAAAAGGGGCCAAAGGTTGCGGAAAAACGACGTTGATGTTCCAACACATTAAAGAGGAGATTTCCGATAAGGAAAACGCATTGTACATATCGCTTGACGATTTATGGTTTACCACACATGACGTGAAAGAACTGGTGGATTATTTTTACACCCACAATGGCAAGTATCTGTTTATTGACGAGGTGCATTATTTCCCACTGTGGCAGCGCCTGATAAAGAATATCTATGACGAATATGGTGATATGCAGATAGTGTTCTCGGGTTCTTCGATGCTGCAGATAGACAATGCACAGGCTGACTTGTCAAGACGACTGATAACCTATACGCTGCAAGGTATGTCTTTCCGGGAGTACTTGATGTTTGAGGGGCTGTTCGATATGGAGCCGCTGTCATTGGAAACTTTGATCAACAAGCATCTTCCTATTGCAATGGAGGTGACATCAAAGGAAAAAATACTGCCGGCTTTTGAATGTTATTGCGCTACGGGTTACTATCCTTTCTATAAAGAGTCCGACCAAGGGTACGAACAGCGCCTGATGCAGGTGGTCAATCAAATAGTGGAAGTCGATTACCCTACAGTGGAGGAGATTACGACATCCACCATCCGCAAAACACGCAAAATGTTGATGCTGTTGGCTGAATCGGTGCCACAAAAACCAAATATGAGCCAACTGTTTCGCGAATTGGAAACGGACCGCAATCAAGGGCTAAAAATGCTCAATGCTTTGCAGCGTAGCGGACTTGTCAATCTTCTGCATGATAATCTGAAAAGCCTTAACCGGATGTCGCGACCGGAAAAGATATTTCTGAATAATCCCAATTTGATGTATGCGCTCTCTTCGAGAGTGAATATTGGCACTATGCGTGAGACGTTTTTCTTAAACCAAGTGTCTGCCGGGCATAATGTCTGTTATCCCAAACAGGGCGATTTCTATGTTGACCACAAGTACCTTTTTGAAGTTGGCGGACCTAACAAAACATTTGAACAGATAAAAGACCAGCCTGACAGTTTTTTGGCAGTGGATGGCGTAGAGACAGGTCACCGCAATAAAATACCTCTGTGGATGTTCGGGTTGCTATATTGATGCTTCCCCAGCCCTCAAATGCTTCTTCATCACATCGAAAAATGGGTGAAAAAACGAAATGAAAAGATGAATCCATGCAATTTGATTTTTCTGGAAACGGTGTTTTTTTGCATGTTCGCAGAAAAATCAAGCATCGGATGATCTTTTTTGACAACAGGTGTTTTCAGTAAAAAAAAAGTAATTCGTCCTATCAGGCGGTTCTGTATTGATTTTTCAAGTACTTTTGCAACTTTGATTTTGTGTTGAGGAATAGCATGGCAACTACGTTTGAAGGCGAAGAGAAAGAGCTGGTTATCAAGGGGGCACGTGTGCACAACCTTAAAAATATTGATGTCACCATCCCCAGGAATCGGCTTGTTGTGATTACAGGACTTTCCGGATCCGGCAAATCATCCCTCGCTTTCGACACCATCTATGCTGAAGGCCAGCGCAGGTATATGGAGACATTCTCCTCCTATGCCCGTCATTTTATCGGGGATATGATCCGTCCGGATGTGGACAAGATTACAGGTCTGAGTCCGGTAATCGCCATTGAGCAGAAGACGGTAAACCGCAGCCCGCGCTCCACGGTCGGCACAGTGACGGAGATCTATGATTTTTTGCGCCTGCTTTATGCGCGTGTCTCCACCGCCTATTCATATCATACTGGGGAGCCGATGGTGCGATATACGGAAACGCAGATTGTCAATCTGATTATGGAGCGCTATTCCGGAAAAAAAATCCATTTGCTTTCACCACTTGTGCG
>JAEEGL011984843.1_pt1 | contig 11976 bp, 10 predicted proteins | sample 9134231 | NCBI WGS metagenome assembly JAEEGL01 (sample SAMN16246548, study PRJNA631951) | gut metagenome | biome: gut microbiome; feature: rumen; material: fiber-attached | host: Bos | place: Iran: Karaj | collected 2018-10 | reverse complement strand
GCTACAACGTTGTCGTTTGTAAAGCCGTCAAACTGTGCCGAAGCAAGTATAGGCGTTACAGACTGAACATATATCTTGATATCGGGGCTTTCCGCAATTATCTTGTTAATAAGCGACTTTGCGTTTTCGATCGTTTCATCAATGCCGTACAGCGCAAAATCATTCATGCCAAGCATAATAAACGCCTTCTTGGCGCCGATAGCCTTTACACCGTCCTGAACAAGATATTTGGTACCCTGATATGTAGGATGCACATTATTCTCCTCGTTTATGTCCCACTGAGCATTTGCGTATCCGAGACTTCCGCTGCACAAAAACGTTGCGCCGCCCAAGCACTCCAGACCAATGTTCTCTCTTATTTTGTCGGCATAATAGCTGAGCTTTAATGTAACGCTGTCGCCTATAAATACCGCGTCATCAAAGAATTCCGCTGTTACAGCCTCGCCCTGTGCGCCGCTTTCCTCGCCGCTAACATCTTCAGACAGCTGAGACTCCGCTACGGAAGCTACTGCCTCCGATACTTCATCCGATGATGTTGCGTTTTCCGGCTTGTCTTCCCCGCAGGACGCAAACGCAAATAATATTGCCATACAGGCAATAATTGCCAATAATCTTGTTTTCATAATTTATACCACCTGATCTTAATTATTTATTTTTCGTGTTTTGCCGAAAAAACCTTGTATATTATAGTATTTGTTCGTATCAATGTCAATAAAAGGCACAAGTAAATTTTAATTTGCCGTTGATAATACGAATAATATTAAAATAATACCGAAAATTTACAAATTTCGTGAACTTTTTTATTAAAAAGCTTGAAAAATCGGACGATTTCATATAGAATAATAAAGGTGTTTCAATTTTACTAATCGAAAGGAGAAACGAAATGTCAAAGAACTATAATAACGAAATTGAGCAAGCCTATAACGCAATAACCGTTATGGAAGAGGCTCAGCGCTGTCTGCTCTGCCTTGACGCTCCTTGCTCAAAAGCCTGCCCCGCAGGCACAGATCCCGCAAAATTTATACGCAGCGTCAGATTTTTAAACTTTAAGGGCGCTGCAGAAACAGTAAGAGAAAACAACGCTCTCGGCTCTGTTTGCGCAAGAGTTTGCCCCACAGAGAGATACTGCCAGCTCGGTTGCTCCAGAAGCGGCATAGACAAGCCCATCAACATAGGCGGCATTCAAAGATTCGTAACAGACTTTGAGCAACAGGCAGGCATGGACATACTTGAAAAGGGCGAAGCAAACGGCATGTCCGTGGCAATAATAGGCAGCGGTCCTTCCGGCTTACAGGCAGCGGCAACTCTGCTTTCCATGGGTTATGCAGTTGATATTTACGAAAAGAGCGCAAAGGCCGGCGGTTATCTCAGATACGGTATTCCCGAATATCGTCTGCCGGATCACATTGTTGATTTTGAAGTTAAGAGAATAGAAAAGCTCGGCGCATGCATCAAGCTCGGCACCGAAGTCGGCAAGGACATCACCATGGACGAGCTGAAAGCGAAGTACAACGCAGTTCTCGTTGCGATAGGCGCAAGCGAGGCAAAAATGCTCCCGATGTTCGAGGGCAGTGAGATCACCGAGACTGCCGTTTCATTCCTTGCGAGAGCAAAAGAAGCTCACGGCGAGGTAGAACTGCCCGATAACATTCTCGTTATCGGCGGCGGCGACGTTGCAATGGACGTTGTTACAACGCTTAAGCTTTTGGGTGTTAAAAACGTTACCGACGTTGTATACGAAGAATTCTGTGAATTCCTCGCTTCCAAAAAAGAGCTTGAAGGCGCGCAGGCACTCGGCGTTTCCATTATAGACGGCTATGTACCCGAAAAGGTTGAGGGTAATACCGTTACATTTAAGCACCGCCGCATACCCGGCGAGCTCAAACTTACGGTAGACAAGATAATACTTGCAGTAGGTCAAAGAACAGCCGACGACACACTGGGAATTAAAATGGTCAGGAACGAGGTTGAATTTGACGGCTACAACACAGGCGACAACAAAGTATTCGTTGCAGGCGACATTGCCCGCGGCGACAAGACCGTTGTATGGGCGGTAAGAAAAGGAAAAGAAGCCGCACTTGAGATTCATAATTGCTTAGGAGGTAAAAAGTAATGATCAAAAAAGATTTATCAATTGATTTTTTGGGTGTTCATTTTGAAAACCCGTTCTGCTTATCATCCTCACCGGTAGGCAACAATTATGAAATGTGCAAAAAAGCCTTTGAAACAGGCTGGGGCGGCATAGTATTCAAAACGATCCCCCCAACACACTTTAAGATCGACGAAGTATCTCCCCGTTTTGACGCTCTTACAAAAGAAGGCACTCCGTTCGTAGGCTTTAAGAATATGGAACAGCTTTCAGAGTGGACTTTGGAGCAAAACCTTATCGACATCAAGCGTCTTAAAACAGAATTTCCGAACAAAGTTCTTATCGCTTCCATAATGGGCGAAAACGATGAAGACTGGGAAGAACTTGCACGCCTTGTTACCGAAGCAGGCGCGGATATGATAGAAATGAACCTTTCCTGCCCACAGATGACGTCTCATACGATGGGTTCGGATGTAGGCTCTAACGCAGAGCTTTGCAAACGCGACTGTATTGCCGTAAAGAAAGGCACAAACATTCCCGTTATAGCAAAAATGACTCCTAACATCACAGATATGGTACCGATAGCAAAAGCTTGCTTAGAGGGCGGCGCAGACGGTATTTCGGCTATCAATACAATAAAATCCATTTGTAACATTGATCTTGACAGAAAAGTGGGTTTACCGATCGTAAACGGCAAATCTTCAATTTCGGGTTACTCAGGCAAAGCTGTTAAGCCTGTTGCTTTAAGATTCATTCAACAGCTCCGCTCGGCAGACGGTCTGCATGATCTGGCTATCTCAGGCATCGGCGGCATAGAAACATGGCGTGACGCCGCAGAGTTTATTCTTGTTGGTGCGTCTACACTTCAGGTAACAACAGGCATTATGCAATACGGTTACAGAATTGTAGAAGACTTAAAGAACGGTTTAATGCACTATATGGAAGAACAAGGTGTTGATAAACTCAGCGATTTGGTAGGTCTTGCAAACGGCAACCTTATTCCGCCCGAGAAGCTCGACCGCGATTACAAGGTTTATCCCGAAATAGACAGAGATAAGTGCATTGGCTGCGGCAGATGCTATATTTCTTGCTTTGACGGCGCCCACCAGGCTATGCAGTGGGATTATGACGAGCGTAAGCCCTATTGTGACAAAGAAAGATGCGTTGGATGTCATTTGTGCGCACTTGTTTGTCCCGTTAAAGCCATAAGCAAGGGTGAAGTAGTACTTAAGCCCGGCAGAAGCGGCAGACCCGAAGATAAGCTTGTTTAAAGCTAAAAACAATATTCATAACAAATAATAACGGCTCTCATACCAAAGCAGGTGTGAGAGCCGATTTTTATTGTCCAAAATTATTTATTCTGCATTTTCTTTTGGCTGTCCATCCTTTTTTTGAGGATAGTTGCCAATATTATATACAAAACAAACAGCACGGCTAATAATGCAATGGGAATAACCACCCAATTGGAAAGCGCCGCAGTTTTTACGGTGTTTGTAACCTTGACCACTTCGCTGCGGTCTACGGATTCGGACGCCGCAAGTTTGATAGTTGCAAGAATTTCATCGTTGTAAACTATTTGCGCCGTACCGATTATATCGCCCTTTTTCACGGGAGCTTCAACACTTTTCGGAACATCGGGCGTTACCGTTACGGCAGAAACCTCTACATCATATGGCAATATCGCCGAATAGTTATTTTCCGGTACAAGAAGAAGGGTATCTTTGTTCCACGCCGACTCCAAATTAACACTGCAAACAGGCGTTTCTTTGTCCACTATGGTTTTTATCTCAAAATTATCAAATGCCCAATCAAACATATTTATGCAGTCTTCCATTGCGCCGTTTTCTTCTATCCAGTCTCCGTCGCTGTCAACGCAGGGCGAATCAAGGGCTATGCAAATGTATGAATAACCGTCCTTCACCGCAGAAGCCACAAGGCAATATCCTGCCTCGTCCGTTGTTCCTGTTTTAATGCCTGTTGCCCAACGGTAATAGTAATCGCCGCCTCTGCCCTCGTCAACCAATAAATTTGTTGCAACCAAGGGATAATCCGAATCTGGCAAATAATAAGACGACATTGCGCATATCTCAGAAAAATACGGCATACTCATTGCGCATTCCGTTATAAGATACAGATCTTTTGCCGTTGTGTACTGCTCCTCGTCATGCAAGCCATGTGGATTGACAAAATGTGTACCCGAACATCCAAGCTGATCAGCCTTTTGGTTCATCATATCAACAAAGGTGCTTTGATTACCTTTTCCCACAAAATCGGCAAGCACAACTGCGGCGTCATTTCCCGATTTTACCATAAGGCAGCAAAGCAAGTCATAAACCGATAACGATTTTCCTACATAATCCTCCAATCCGGCAACCGAGCTTTCCGTTCCGTCAAGGCTATGTAAGAGTTCTTCCTTTATCTCAACTTTTGTATTTTTTATATCCGAGACGTTATCAACCGTTACTATATATGTCATTATTTTTGTCGTAGAAGCGGGATAGCGCTTGACTTCCGCATCATAGCTGTATATTTCTGTTTGAGTATCGGTGTTGACCATATAAACGGTGCCGCTGTTAAGCTTGAAGTCGATGTCATAATTTAATGACGCTGCACTGATTGGATTTATAATGCACAACACGGCAATAAAGACAGCTACAGTTGTATATAAAGCTTTGTTCATTTTATTCTCCCCTTATCATCAAAACAAAATGCAGAAAGGAATTATATTCCATTCTGCACTTTAACCCATTTTACGGAATTATCCGTAATAAGACGGAATAAGGCTGTCGCCCTCTATACGAAAGCCTCCGCCCGATACAGTCACCCGATTATCAAAATGATCGTAGTTTCTGTCTCTGCCCTCGGATGCTGTTATTGCATCTCTGCAACAACAATTCTCTATATTCAATTGTGGTTTCGAGTAAATACTTTTCTTCATATTAATCACCACATAAATAATTGCTACTCACGCGTTCAGTTTACCATTTAATAAGTGCCATGTCAACTGTTTTGAGTTTTTTCGCTCGTTAGTTTATTGATCTCTTCCATAAAGGTGCTTATATCCTTAAACTGTCTGTAAACAGAAGCAAATCTTACATAAGCCACCTCGTCTATATCGCGCAGGCCCTCCATAGCGTATTCGCCTATCTGCTTAGAGGATACTTCTCTTTCTAATGAATTGGAAATGCTCACTTCTATATCTGTCGCGAGCTTTTCAATTTCTTCATAAGAAACGGGTCTTTTTTCGCAGGCTCTTATAAGACCTCTTATAAGCTTTTGCTTGTCGAACGGTTCTCTTGAGTTATCACGCTTAACAACCATAATAGGCAGGCTTTCTATCGCCTCGTAAGTTGTAAATCTTTTGGCGCAGTTTAAGCACTCACGTCTGCGTCTTATCTTTTCATTTTCCTCAACAGGGCGCGAGTCACACACCTTGCTTTCGGGATATCCGCAAAAGGGACATTTCATATGTTATTTCCTCTCTCTTATTATTTATTGTCGGTGCTTCCGAAGCCTCCGTTGCGCTGTGTACTTACATAGTCGTCCTTTGTTACTCCAAACGGGGTAAAAACTCCCTGCGCGAACGCTTCACCTTTTTTTATGTTCAATACTTTGTTTTCGTTTGTGCAATTTGTTATTTTAATATATATATGACCTTGATTATCCGAATAGTAATAGTCGCTGTCGATTATTCCTACGGTGTTGTTTAGCTGCAAACGGTATTTAAACCCCAAGCCGCTGCGCGGATACAGCATAAGCACCCAGCCTTCGTCAATTTTTGCCCTAATTCCCGTGGGAATCTTAATTGTTTCACCCGGCAAAAGCGAAAAATCAACGGTTGAATAAAAGTCATACCCTGCGGAGCCTTTTGTTGCTCTTTGCGGAAGTTTTATCTCGCCGTAATCGGCAGGATGATCAACATTCATATCAAAAGCGCCGTAATACTCGTTTTCCGACACTTTTTCAAAGCTTGCTATTTTATACATATGATCACCGCAATTATTCCATAAAATCTCTCAGCTTTTTGCTTCTGCTGGGGTGACGAAGCTTTCTTAAAGCTTTTGCTTCTATTTGTCTGATACGCTCACGTGTTACGTTGAACTCTTTGCCAACATCTTCAAGTGTGCGTGGGTGACCGTCAACAAGACCGAATCTGAGTCTAAGCACCTTTTCTTCTCTTGGGGTAAGAGTGGAAAGCACTTCATTAAGCTGTTCCTTAAGCATCGTCTGTGATGCGGCGTCTGCGGGTGCGGGAGCATCGTCATCGGGAATAAAGTCGCCCAAATGGCTGTCCTCTTCTTCGCCGATAGGCGTTTCAAGCGAAACAGGCTCCTGTGCAATGCGCATTATTTCTCTCACCTTATCGGGGGTCATACCGATACTCTCGGCGATCTCCTCGGGAGAAGGCTCTTTGCCGTTTTCGTGCAAAAGCTGGTTTGATACTTTCTTTACCTTGTTTATGGTCTCTACCATATGAACGGGAATTCTTATTGTCCTTGCCTGGTCGGCAATAGCACGGGTAATGGCTTGTCTTATCCACCATGTTGCGTATGTTGAAAACTTAAAGCCCTTTGTATAGTCAAATTTTTCAACGGCTTTAATAAGTCCGAGATTTCCCTCCTGTATCAGATCAAGGAACTGCATACCTCTGCCTAAATAACGCTTTGCTATACTTACGACAAGTCTTAAGTTTGCCTCGCTCAAGCGCTTTTTGGCAACGGGGTCGCCGTTATTTATACCCATTGCAAGCTTGATTTCTTCTTCAGGAGACAAAAGCGGCACTCTGCCTATTTCTTTTAAATATATTTTTACGGGGTCATCAATATTAACGTTTTCTACGGTAGATTCCTCTTCCATAATATCGGCAGTACCCGATGTTATGCCAAGATCTATGTTGTCTATTTGCAGGTCGTCAAAATTCTCTATGATCTCTATTCCCATAGATTCGAGATTATCATAAAACTTTTCAAGCAGTTCGGGCTCAAAGTCGACCTCGCCCATAGCGTCAAGTATTTCCTGTGTGCTCAGGCTTCCCTTGGCTTTTGCCTGCTCTGTAAGTTCTTTAATAATTGTTTTTTTGTCCTGTGCTTGAATTCCCATTTTTTTCAGCCTTTCCTTACTGTTTTCCCTTTTTTATGCTGTTAATATAATTTAAAATATCATCATCGCCCGCATTTGGGGTGGAACTTAAACTCTGTTTCTTCTTTTCCGACAGTATAATATCTACACACTCGTTTGCCGAAGCAAGATCTCCCGGAAGCCTGTTTGCCATAAACGCGATACGACTGTTTTCTTCTACCGAAAACTTTCCTGCGATGTCGGTAAGCGAGAGCGTGCCGCCGCTCAAAAGCTTTTCAGATATACATGCAAAGATCCTGCCGTTAAATTCCGTAACAAAATCATCGGAAGAAATTCTCTTTGATATCTCACCTATTTTATCGGGATTGCCAAAGATATAAGTTATAAGTGATTCTTCCGCTTTTGCCGCCTTTAATCGCTTATTTCTGTCGGGATTAAGTGAATCGGGACGGGTATCTTCGGTTTGTATAAATCTTAACTGCTTTCTTTTGGCGTCTGATCTGTATCTGCTTCTGTATTTATTTACAAGCTGGAGCATAGAGGCTTTTTCCACCTCAAGCTCTTTACAAAGCTTACCGCAATAAACATCGGCTTCAACAGAATTATCTATGCCTGCAATTATCTTTGCCGCCTCGGTCAAAAAGCTTACCTTTGCGCTCGGCTCTGATAGATCTACGCCTTGCCTTAACAGCGAAAGTTTATATTCTATATCGTTTCTGCTTTTTTCTATAAGCGCCTTAAACTTTTCGGCGCCCGTTGCTTTATCGGCATTCAAAAACTCGTCGGGGTCTTTGTTGCCCGGTATGCGTATAATTCTTATAGGAATATTTGCCTGCCTGAGTATTTCTATTGAGCGTTGTGTAGCTTTGCTTCCCGCATTATCGGAATCAAAACACAAAACCACTTCTTCGCAATATCTGCTCAACAGTTGTGCGTGTTCTTTCGTAAGAGAAGTTCCCATACAGGCGACAGTGTTTTCTATTCCCGCCTGGTGGAGCGATATAACATCCATATAGCCCTCAACCAGTATTATTTGTTTTTCTTTTGTGTTTTTTGCGTAGTTGAGCGCAAATAAATTCTCGCTTTTTTTGAAAACGGGAGTATCGGAAGTGTTTATATATTTGGCTTTATCGGTTTTGTTGAGCGTTCTGCCCGCAAAGGCGATAACATTGCCTCTCAGGTCGATCATCGGGTAAATAACTCTGTCTATAAATCTGTCCACAAGCCTGTTCGTTCTGCTCGATTTAAAAGCCAGGTTTGCCTGCTCAAGCTCAAACTCGGTAAATCCGCAATTAATTAGATATTTATTAAGCTCATATGTATTCTCGGGTGCAAAGCCCAAGCCGAAATGTTTTATGGTAGAATCACTCAGACCGCGGTTTTTAAGATAATCAAGACCTTTTTTTCCGCCCGGCGAATAAAGATAATTATTAAAGAATTTTGCCGCCGCACGGTTCGCCTCAAAGATCCTTATTCTCAACTTCCCCAAAGAATCGTCAACCGCAAACTCGGGCATCTGCATACCGCAGCGCTGAGCCAAGAATTTTACGGCGTCTATATAATCTAAATTTTCAATTTTTCTTATAAATGTTATTACCTCTCCGCCGCAGCCGCAGCCGAAGCAATAAAATGAGTCGGTGGCGGTATAAACGGTAAAAGAAGGCGTTTTTTCGTTATGGAACGGACACAGCCCGACCATATTTCTGCCTGCACGTTTTAAATTAACATAAGACGAAACAACATCCGAAATAGGATTTCTGAGTCTCAGATCCTGCAAAAAGCTTTCCGGTAATGCCATCTATTTCGCCTCCTGTTGTTTATTTTATACGCCAGCTTTTCGGTATATAAATATCCTCATACAGCTCAACAGCGTAGTGATCCGTCATACCTGCTATATAGTCGCACACGGCGCGGTCCGCATCTTCGTTTTGCGCTATATTTATATATTCCTGCGGCATTTTTTGAGGGTTGTCAAGGAAATATTTGAATAATCGTCCTATGAGATCGGGGATCTTTTTCTCCTCAGACTTCGCGTAAGGGCTTACATAAACATTAGCGTACATAAATTCGTGAAGCTCATCAAAAACCGCTTGAATATCAGGAGCCATATTAAGCTCTCCGTCTTTAGAGTTTAGTATAAGCGACGTAACAAAGCTGTTTATACGGCTGCTTGTAGTGTTGCCTACAACATCTCTTATATACTTTGGGATATCTTCGTTTTTCAGCACATTGGCTCTTATCGCGTCGTCTATGTCGTGGTTGATATATGCTATCCTGTCGGATATTCTTACAATTTGCCCTTCCAGTGTTTCGGGCTGTTTGCCTTTTGTGTGATTAAGTATGCCGTCGCGTACCTCATAAGTAAGGTTAAGACCTTTTCCGTTCTTTTCAATTTTGTCAACTACTCTTACACTTTGCTCGTAGTGTTTAAATCCGTGTTTTGATAAGTCGTTGAGTACATGCTCGCCCGAATGTCCGAACGGGGTATGTCCCAGATCGTGCGCCAAGGCAATTGCCTCGGTAAGATCCTCATTAAGCAAAAGCGCTTTTGCGATAGTGCGTGCTATTTGAGAGACCTCTAATGTGTGAGTAAGCCTTGTGCGGTAGTGATCGCCTTCGGGAGACATAAAAACCTGCGTTTTGTGTTTGAGCCTTCTGAAAGATTTACAGTGTATGATACGGTCGCGGTCGCGCTGATATTCGGTGCGTATCTCACACTTTTCTTCAGGAAAAAGCCTGCCCTTTGTTTTTGCCGAAAATGCCGCATAGGGCATTAGAATTTCTTGCTCTATATGCTCGCTTCGCTCTCTTATATTGTTGTATTCCAATCCGGCACCTTCTTTCGGCAAATTTCCTTACAATTTTTTATACGCAACAATTTTGTAAAAACCTTTTTTATTTTATCATTTTTTCAATTTTTCACCTTATTGGCACATAAAGTACCTTTTGTCAATTGTTTCCGCAATAACGCTGCCCGCCGTAAGATCGGTCAAATGCTTATTAAACAGCGATTGAGAATCTGTCGGTATATGAAAAAGGATCTCAACATTGTCCGCAAAAACGGTATCGTCGGTCTTGCCGCCGTCTGAGACGATAAGCGAAGATATTTTTCCGTAAGCTGTATAAGAACACTTGATCTTACAAACGGAACATTCCCGCATGGCAACAGGCTTAGCCGCTTCTATTGCAATTTTTGCGCCGTTTGAATATGCGCGAACAAGTCCTCCCGTGCCGAGCAAAACTCCGCCGAAATATCTTGTTACCACAACCACCACATCGCAGATGCCCGATTTTTTAATAACATCCAAAACGGGTATGCCTGCCGTACCCTGCGGTTCGCCGTCGTCGCTGTATCTGGCTGTATTGCCCTCACGCAAAACATAGGCGTAAACATTGTGTGTTGCGTCCCAGTGCTTTTGCCTGAGTTCATTTATGAAATCTACGGCTTCTTGCTCTGTTTGCACAGGCTTTGCATAGCCGATAAATTTTGAACGTTTTTCAACAAAAGAGTTTTCTCCGTAGAACGATACGGTCATGTATTCATTCATAATAAACACGCTCCCGTGTTATTTTTTTGCAAAACAAAAGCGACACACAAAACAATGTGCCGCTTATGAATCGCTCTATTAATTACTGCATACCGTAACGCTTCTTGAATCTCTCAACACGTCCGCCGGTATCAACGAGCTTTTGCTTACCGGTAAAGAAAGGGTGACACTTAGAGCAAATATCAACACGGAGATTGCTCTTTGTAGAGCCTGTTTCTATAACATTACCGCAAGCGCATGTAACTTTGGTTTGTTCATATTTAGGATGAATATTTTCTTTCATTGTTTTCACCTCTTTCGTCGAAACCGTAATAACTTGGTCATTATATCATATCCCCCTGCAAATTGCAAGGGGAAAAGACAATTTTTTTATTTACGATTTTTTATTGTACCGGCTTCATATTCCAAATATCGTTTGCGTAGTCTCTTATTGCGCGGTCTGCCGCAAATATTCCAGCGTTTGCAATGTTAATAAGCGACATTCTGTTCCATTTGTTCTTGTCAAGATATACTGCGGAAGCTCTTTGTCTTGCAAGCGAATAGTCGGAGAAATCGGCAAGGACCATATACGGGTCTACACTTACAAGATTATCTGCAATGTTATCAAAACCGAGCATTCTTATATAATCTACAGCCTTTTTGATAACGGGATTGTTGTTATAATACATTTGCGGATAGTAACCGCTGTTCTTAATATTGTTTACCTCCGGCGTGGTAAGACCGAACAAAAACATATTGTCCTCGCCCACACACTGGTGTATCTCAACATTTGCGCCGTCAAGCGTGCCAAGTGTAAGCGCACCGTTTATCATAAACTTCATGTTACTTGTACCCGAAGCCTCTGTTCCTGCCAAAGAGATCTGCTCTGAAAGTTCAGATGCGGGTATCAATTTTTCGGCTACCGTTACTCTGTAATCTTCAAGATAAACTACCTTGATCTTATCGTTTACATCGGGGTCGTTGTTTATTATATCTGCCAGGGTAAATATAAATCTGATTATCTCTTTCGCGAAATAATATCCCGGTGCGGCTTTTGCGCCGAAAATAAACGTTTTGGGCACAAAGTCCATATTTTTGTTCTCTTTAAGAGCCAAATAAACAGACAAGATCTGAACTGCGTTCATAAGCTGACGTTTATACTCGTGTAAACGCTTTACCTGAACGTCAAATATAGAATCGGGGTCTACAACAATGCCGTTGTGCGCCTTAATGTATTTTGCCATATCTATCTTGTTAAGAAGCTTTATTGCGGCAAGCTCG
>JAEEGL011606296.1_pt1 | contig 11976 bp, 9 predicted proteins | sample 9134231 | NCBI WGS metagenome assembly JAEEGL01 (sample SAMN16246548, study PRJNA631951) | gut metagenome | biome: gut microbiome; feature: rumen; material: fiber-attached | host: Bos | place: Iran: Karaj | collected 2018-10 | reverse complement strand
GTGTTATTCCCTGCCACGGCAAGGGTAAAGGAAGGAGTGAAGGTAGCGAGAATCGACTCTCTGAACGCCGTCCGTGAATCTCTTGATTCCCATAAGGGAGGTGAGATGCACAGCAGTCTAGAGCCTATGGCCGCGAGCATGCAACTGATCCCTCCGTCGGCCCTGGGGTGCAAGAATCCCGTATATGCCCGTATCAAGAAGTTGGCCGACGGCACATATTTCCTCATGTACCATAATGGCCGTATCGGATCTTCCGTCTGGTACAACCTGAGTCCGGATATGGTCAATTGGTCCGAGCCGCAGTTCGTGTTCAAGGCCCGTCCCACCACAACCCCGGCAGGAGAAGACCAGTGGCGCTATTCTTCGGCAGACGCTATAGTCCTGGACAACGGGGATATACTTGCATTCGTGGCTCTGCGGGCAAACAAAGGATACAGATACTATCCGGAATGCAATCACATTGCGATGCGCCGGAGTAAGGACAACGGTCTTACCTGGAGCGATGAAGAGTTTATTTACGATGGCACTGTTTGGGAACCATATATGCTTCAACTGCCCTCCGGAAAGATTCAATGCTATTTTACTGATACCGAACCGCAGAAGCTTAATTCAGGTACTTCGATAGTAGAGTCGGAAGATAACGGCTATACATGGAAACCTGGAGGGCTCAGCAACTGCTACAAGGTAATCCGTCAGTACAAGTACACTGATGACGGCACGGAGATCTACACCGACCAGATGCCTTGTGTGAAGATGCTGAACGACGGTCACACCCTACTCGGCTTCGTCGAGTCGCGTCTGGGGCCCAAGCCTGAGAAAGATGCAGTCTACAGGATGACCGTAGTTCGCGGATATGATGACTGGAAGCATCTGGGACCTGGAGAGACGGGACCGGAAGACAGGGAGGACAACGTAGTCACCGGTGCCGCCGGGTATGTGGGACAGTTCCCTTCGGGGGAGACGGTCCTCTCGTGCAACAATAAACAGCTGTTCCAATTGAAGATCGGTGACTGCACCGGAAAGGTTTTCCAGGGAACCGGTTGGGACGACAAGTGGATGCAGGGCTTCCCCGAAAAAGGATTCTGGGGTTGCGTCGAGCTCGACACCGACCATGTAATCCTCGGCACCATCCACTGTAAGACCGGCATACAGCTGGGACGCTTCTACCTGAACCATCGCATCGACGCGGGTACTGCGAAAATAAAGATAGACGGCAACAATGCCGAATGGCCTGCCTCTCACGCCTGGTTCGTAGGTTCTGATAATCCGGAGGTCCAGACCTCCATCCGTGCCGCCCGCAATGGAAAGAATCTGTGTTTCGTGTTCGACAGGCAGGATTCTTCCTTGGAAGAAAACGACGACATAACGGTACGCCTTTCCGGAGGGGATGCTTTGGAGGAAGGGGCGCTGTTGATAAAGGTAATGCCTTCTGGAGAGCTCTCGATTGAACGCTTCGAAGGCGGCTTCTGGCTCTCCTTCAAGGCTAAGGGCGCGAAATCGGCCGTGACCAAAACCCCGGAAGGATATGTCGCTGAACTATCTGTCCCCGTGGCGGCTCTTCCGAAGGTCGGTGCGGTGGACGGATGCTATCGCGTTATGGTTTCCGTTTCGAACAATGGTTCGGACGACAACTTCACATGGGCTGACGCGGCTAATCCTTCCACTTGGCAGTTGCTTCGTATAAAGTAGATTTCCTCATGAAAGCTGATATTGCAAGACTTCTGTTGATTCCGGCCTTTTTGCTGGCCGCTGTATCATGCCATAATAAGGCAGGTGTAACGGCCTCGGCTTTCGGCACTCTGTCTACCGGGGAAGAGGTAACCCGCTTTCATATCCGGAACGCATCCGGCGCCAGCATGGACGTCACCGATTACGGGGCCCGTATCATCAGCATCTTTATGCCGGACCGCGAGGGGAGGCTTGATGATGTTATAGTAGGACCGGGTGCCATTGAAGTCTTTGAGAAGGGAGACCGTTTCTTCGGTCCGGTCATCGGCCGTTACGGCAACCGGATCAACCATGCGTCCTTCCTGCTTGATGGCAAAAGGGTCGATCTCGACGCGAATGAACTCAATGCCGGCGAAAAGGTTCACTGCCATGGCGGCGCCGTCGGATTCGACCGTAAACTATGGAAAGCCGAAGTGGTGAAGGCTGACGGACGGCAGGGGGTGTGCTTCCGCTACACCAGCCCTGACGGAGAAATGGGATATCCTGGAAATCTTGACGCCGAGGTGACCTATTGGCTCACCGAAGACAATGCAGTGGTGCTGGAATATGCAGCCACTACCGACAAGCCGACGGTCGTTAATCTCTCAAATCATTCATATTTCAACATGAAGGGATCCAAGGCCGGTTATGTAATGGATCACCTTCTTCGAGTGGAGGCTGATACCTGTGTGCAGAATAACCTGCAATATTGCCCCGACCTGCTGCTTCCGGTTGAGGGAACACCCTTCGATTTCCGTGAAGCCCACCGTGTGGACTATCGCATAGACATGCCTTGCCGTCATTTTGAAATAATGCATGGCATGTCGGCCTGCTGGGCCATCCGAAACTGGGATGGGACCCTGCGGCTAGCCGCCGACCTCTATGATAAGGAATCCGGCAGGGGAGTGGAAACATGGACCACGGAGCCGGCACTCCTTACTTATACGGGCAGGGGATTCAGCGTAGAAAAGTATCCGAATGGCAAGTACGGCCCCATCGACAAGTTCGACGGAATGCTGCTGGAAACCATTCATTTCCCGGATTCTCCCAACCAGAACCGTTTCCCCAATACGGTTCTGCGCCCCGGAGAGCGTTACCACTCCGAGACGCAGTTCAGATTCTATTCGAAATAAGCTAGATTCCCATTGCCCTAGGCTTTCGTAATACTCAATTCGTTATTTGCATGGATGGTTATAGTAGATATTGATTATCTTTGTGCAAAATCGAATTAGTATATGATGAGTATCGTCAATGGATTGGTCGCATGTATTTGCGCCACGATGTTTTTTGCTTCCTGCAACAGGACAGAACCGGTGGTTAGTGAAGATGGCCCACAGGCCCAGGTAACCATAGGTTCTTTGCTAAAGGAACTCATCGACCGCGATGCCGTGGCCCGTTATCCCGAGTTAGAGTACAAGTCGGCATCGTTCAGCAGCTACGATCGCGCATCGCGTTCCAAAACCCAAAACTGGTTTGCCAATGGCGACAACAACTGGTTTCTCCGTCATGAAACAGTCTCCGGACGCGATGAATTCGTGCTGTTCGATGCAGATGGTCCCGGAGCGATTACCCGCTGGTGGATGACTTTTGCAGGAGCTAATGGTGGAGCGGGAGGCTTGCGCGTTTATATTGATGACAATCCCGATCCCGTGATAGTGGGCACTCCTTTCAATGTCGTGAGCGGAGAAAAAATAACTTCTTCCCCACTTGCCAGTTCCATTTCTCAGCTCACGCCTGTAGGACAGCGCGGACACAACCTCTTCTATCCCATCCCATACAGCAGGCACTGTAAAATAACTTATTGCTCTTACGACCTTAATTCCGACGGTAACGGCCACGTGACCAGCAACGAGTGCATTTATTATAACATTGAGTATCGCACATATGCACCTGGTACTACGGTGGAGTCTTATTCAGAGAAGAACAAGACCAAGTACAGCAATCTCGAAAAGGCTGCCGTCAAGGCTCTTCGTAATCCTGGAGACATACCTTCTTCGTCCAATCAGAGTCTGAACTGCGAACTTGGACCGGGCGAATCCTTCGAACTGCCTCTCAATGGCCCCGGAGCCATAAGAGAGGTAGCGATGAAGCTCCAAGCCGAAGACATCAGCCAGGCTTTCCGTTCCACAGTGCTGGAGATATCGTTCGACGGAGAAAGCACCGTCTTCATTCCGGTAGGGGAATTCTTCGGAGTCGGATACAAAGCTCTGTACACGAAGATGTGGTATGTCGACGCTTACCCCGGAGGCCTCATGAGCGCCCGTTGGGTGATGCCATTCAGCAATGCGGCCGTCGTGCGTATCATCAACTACGGCAAACAGAACGTAAGCATTAGCAACGCGCACGTGAGTGTGTCTGACTGGAACTTCGACAGCAGGTCGATGTATTTCCATGCAATGTGGAAGTTCTATCCCAGGCTCGATACCCGCAGGGATCCTGTTACGGGTGCCAAATGCGAGCACTACGACCTGAACTTTGTCACACTCGACGGTAAGGGCGTGTATATGGGGGATTCCATGAGTCTTTTCGATATCTCCTCTGCCTGGTGGGGAGAAGGCGACGAGAAGGTCTATATCGACGGAGACACTTTCCCATCCATATTCGGTACTGGTACGGAAGACTACTACGGCTATGCATGGTGCCATCCCAATACGATAGTGGACCATCCCTTTACCTCTCAACCTTCCGGAGTCGGCAACCTGTCTCCCGGATATACTTTCAATTCGCGGCACCGCTGTCTCGACCGCATAGCCTTCAGCAACCAGCTGGTATTTGATATTGAGATCTGGCACTGGAACCAATCCACAATGGATTTGGGCGTGTCCAACTATTTCTATATGCTTCCCGGAGGCACTGTCCGTAACGAACGCGATATGTCCGGATTCCTCTACAAACCAATATTCTCTTCCATGGACTTTGTAGAGTTGAAGGAGGATTTGATGGACATCGAGGCTGAATTTCTGAAGCTTGAGAAGCTGACGGGTGGTAATTATGAAACCCAGTCGGCGTTCGGCGAGAACTGGAGCAATGGAGCACAGGTCTTCTGGAGCAAGGCTCCGGTAGGATCCGAAATGACCCTCTCTTTTGACAGCCCTTACGAAGGAAGCTTCAATCTGAAGATGCTGTACGCCTTCTCCTGGGACTACGGTGTCTTCGACATATGGTTCAACGATCGCAAGATAGAAACCAACCGCAATCTCTACGACGCGAACCTCCACACAGAGTGGTCCGAATACGGAAGCGTACAGGTGTCAAAAGGGATTAACACCATAAAGGTCAAGGCAATCAGCCCTCATTCGGGCATTGCGAACTGTTTCTTCGGTCTGGATAGGATAGTCCTGGAGAAACTATAGAAGAGCTTTCATGGCGGGCACGTTGGCGCGGGCGCTCTCGAAGAGGGCCCACTGGTTGCGCGTGCGGTCCCAGTTGTGCTCGGGATACTTTATTTTGTAGTAGGTGTCTCCGTTAAGATAGTCGGCGAAGAACCTGACGCATTGCATGTACGGGAAAAGGCATGCGGCGTAGGGAAGGTTCTCCTTCTCTATGGGTGTGAGGAACACTCCGGCCGACTCTAGGTAGCCCTTGCTGAACGCCTTGAAGATCTCCATGTTGAAGCCGACCTTACTTGTGTCGGGATCGTCCTCGGCGGTGAAGTTGGCGGCGGTGCGAAGGAAGTCGCCGAAATCCGAGAACACGAACGACGGCATCACGGTGTCGAGGTCGATGACGCAGAGCACGTTTCCGTCGGCGTCGAACATCATATTGTTCACCTTTGTGTCGCAGTGGCAGATGCGCTTGGGAAGCTTGCCCTCGCGGTAGAGGCGCTCGGCCGCGGTCATCTCCTCCTCGTATTTAAGGATATTGTCGACCATTGCTTTCACCTCGGGCCTTGCAAGGCGTCCGGCGGCGTCGGCCTTGATGGCGTCGTGCAGCTGACGGGCGCGGAGCTCCATGTTGTGGAAGTCCGGAATCGTCTCCCCGAGCTTCTCCGGGATGTCGGTGAGCATAGCCTCGAAGTTACCGAAGGCCTTGCCGGCGTAGTAGGAATACTCCGGAGTCACTGCTTCGTAGGTGAATGCGTCGGGAATGAAGAGCGACACCCTCCAGTAGGTCTTGCCGTCGGTCCAGTAGGTCTTGGGGGAGTCCTTGAGCGGGAGGAAGCGCAGCACCTTGCGGTCCAGGTCCTTTTCGCCCGCGGCCGCGAGTTTGGCGCGGATATGGTTGGTCACAGCGCTGATGTTGTGCTGGAGCATGTCCACGTCCTGGAAGATGGCGTTGTTGATTCTCTGGAGCACGTATGAGTGAGGCCCGTTGGTGGCCACCTTGAATGTGTCGTTGATAAGGCCGTTGCCGAGGGGTTTCACTCCCGTTGGCTCGCCTTCGAGGGCGAATTGCCTTGCAATGTCGATAGTTTCCATGTTATTTAATTATTGATTTTATTTTTCCTTTCCGGTCGAGCATGTACCCTGCGGGGGCGATGCCGTAGTCATAAAGGGCGCGGAACGATTCTTGGGCGACGACTACCGTCCAGCTGCTGCCCTCCAGATGCCTGCGCAGCCATTCCGCCTCGCCGCGCGGGTTCTTTTCCACCACCGCTATGAGTTGGGTATTGCGCGGCATGTCGGCCTCCATCTCCTTCACCCTTTGAACGCAGCTGCGGCATCCGGCCTGGCCCACCAGCATCAGGAAGGTTCGGTTCGCCTGCCCGGCCAGGCCGAGCACCGTTGCCTCCGAGCCGTCTTCCATCAGCAGGCCGCCGTCTTCCGCAACGCTTCCCGGCAGATTGAGGTAGCTCTTGCGCAGCATGTCGGCCTCGTCGAAACGGAGATAATCCAAGGCGATGCTGTCGGCTATGGTCTTGCGGAGATAGACGCGCAGCAGATCGACGTTGCGGTAGGGAGAATCCAGGGGATAGAGGGCGCTCATGAAGAAGTCGGAATAGACGTAGTACGACACCGTATCCGCCTTGGCTGCGTCGAGGAAATCCCTGATGCAGGCGGCCGCCGTGGCGGTGTCGGTCTTTTCCAGCAGGGCCATCCAGTCGCCGAAACGCTGCTGCGCCTTCTCTATAGGCTGCAGGCCTTTTTGCGAGGAGAAATCATAATCGTCCCAGTAACCTACCGGACTTTGGGTGGTGCAGGCTGCCAGCAGAAGCGCGGCTGCGGCAATGGCTTTCAGTTTCATTTGACCTCGAATGTGGTTATCTTGTTGTATCCGGTGCTCTCTTCCCAGACGTTATTGTTCGCCAGGTGTATGGAGTAGAGCGGATTGTCGTGAAGGGTCTCTTCCGGATCGGGCAGGTTGAGGTAGAGGGTATAACTGCCCTTTGCGGGAGCCTTGAAATCCACCTCGAAGGGGCGGGTCTTGCCGGCGAGCCAGAGACGCGGGTTCTCGTTCGTGACCGGAATCACCGTTGTGTTGCCCTTGGAATCCACCAGCACAAGCTCGAGCCCGCGCGGGTTTATGGGTGCCGCGAAGCCGACGTTGCTTATGGAGAAGACCGTGCGGACGTCGCTGCCTGCGGAGATGTCCGGGGTGATCCATGCGTTGCGCATGACGAGGCGGTAGCCGAGATTCTTCTTTATCTTGGACATGCAGCCGCCGCTGGACCAGCTGTCCAGTACAGACGTGTTGTAGCCTTTGTTCAGATATGTGTAGTGCTGTCTGGCCATCTGCTCAAGAGCGTTGGAGCATACGGAGTATTCAGAAACCCCACAGGTTTCACCACCCATAAGGGTATATTTAGTGTCGTCTTCCCAGAACTTTCGCTCGGCATCATTGCCAAACGTTCCGGAATCGTCTTCGGAATTAAGGAAGCAGTCGTTATGTCCACAGAGGCGTGCTTTCGGGGTGTCTTTATATGCAGTTGAGCAGGTGAGGGTGTCACTGGCGCTGATTCTAAGTAACTCAAGTTTAAATGTGGGGGTGCGCAGAGCCACCTGCCTGTTTGCCGGCACTGCGTCAAGAAGGGCATTCACCACTCTGCGGCGAGGCTCATATTCTTCATCTGAATCGGGCTGAAAACCGAAGTGGTCGGTATAGTACCATTCTCCCCACCATCCTACGAATCCTGCCTGGAGGCAGAAGAGAACATCGGAGTTGGCCTGAAGAATTGGTTTGACCTGAGCTATGTGGCGCATCACCTGCTCTTCTGTGGCATCCCACGGTTTGGGTGTGGTAAGATTCTTCCAGTCGAACGTACTGTTGAAGTAGCCGAAGCGTACCATGGCCTTTACGCCGGCCTTGCGGGCGTTTGAGAATGCGGTGCAGATGCAGTCGAGAAACTTCTGCGGAAGATCTTTATTCCAGTAGTCTCCAATCCAGAACTGGAAGAAGGCAATCGTCGACGACCATGTGCCAGTCCTGTACCCTTGGAGTGTTTTCACTGAATAACTGGATGACGGACTGTCGAAATAGCAGTCCGTGTAGAAACCCCTCTCAGGATTCGGAAAATCGTTGTTGTCCTCCGTGAATTTGATTTTGGTGAGCCCGTCCGTGTCGATGTTCACCGGATCCCAGTAATGGTCGGGTTCGGTATTGCCCGGGTTAGTGGGGGTGATGGTGCCGGAACCCTGATCTTCCGGGGTTTCGTTTCCGTTGTTGCTGAAATTGAACTGGAAACCGTCGCAGGAACAGAGGGTCAGGGCGACGATTGCGGCTAGTATTCGGGCGGTCTTCATATCCACAAATGTAAGAAACATTCCGCACTAATTCAATGATTTTTCTTTCATTTCATGGGTTTTCCACCCGAAACGCAACTTTCGAAACCTTCCGAAACCTTTCATTTGAAACTTTGCTTAAAAAACTTTGTTTTTTTATCTCATTTTTCCAACCTTTGCGGGCAAACTAAAACGCAATAATCATTAAAACAATACATTACAGTATGAAAAAAGAAAAGTATGTATTTCCTAATGCGGAAGAAATAGTCGTCCGCATGGGGGACAGTCTACTCTCAGGCAGTATCGCTGCTTCTACCGGCTCTTCTACTGGAGAGGACGTTACTATTGACAGTGAGTTTAATCCTTGGTAATGGAGGGTTTAATTATGAAAAAGTTTTTAGCTCTTTTTGTGGCTCTTTGCGCCGGACTTGCTGTTTCATGCAACACCGAGTCTCTTCCGATTGAGAACGCCAATCAAGCTGGAATGAAGGCAGTGTCTATCACTGCAACTATTAACGATATCACCAAGACCAGTTACACTGGTGCCGGTGTCTTCTCCTGGACTGCCGGAGATGAGATTTCCGTTCTTTGTTCGGATGGTAATTTCTACACTTTCACTGCCGCCTCTTCTGCTGCAAGCTCAGTATTCAACGGTATGATTCCTGAGGGCGAATCTATTGGCGACAAGGCTTATTTCCCTGCAGATGCAGGCCACACCGACGATTCCTTCAGCCTTCCTTACTATAAGGATATTTCCGCACATACTTCTGCTGACATCCCTATGGTTGGAACGAAGGGCGCAGGAGACGCTTATTCCTTTGTGCATTGTGCTGGCGCTGCTATGATTACCATCAAAAACATTCCTGACGGTTTTACTGCAGCAACCATCACTGTGGCATCTACCCATTCTTCAGACCCCGCTTATAATTACAAACTTTCTGGTCTTTTCTACCTGCACGCCGACCCGAAGTGGGATGGAGCTTATGCAGTTGCGGCTAACGAGAACATCTATTCCCGTAAAGTTGCTGTTGTCGGCAATACTGCAACCCTTTATCTCCCTTGCCCCGCAGGTGCTAACAACTGGGTCCCTAACGTGCTCAATGTTACCGGCCATAACGGCGTAGAAAATGTCCCCCTGGTTTCTAACAAGGCTATGGGTGCTTTGGGCACTGTTGACCGTGCGCATATCAAGCCCATCAAACCGCTCGTGCTTAGTCGTCTTGGGTGCATTGACTGGACAGATGGTGGTATTGCCTCATTTGCTGGAAATGGAGAGGGTAGTAATTATGGCGAAAGAATAATGCAGTGGAAAGTTACCTCTGATGCGGCATACCTATACTTCTATTATAAGATTACCAAGTCCAAAATCAAATGGGGAACAGATTCTTATTTGGATAGCGCGTCAACAATCTATATTGGATTGGATCTTGATAACAATGCTGCAACCGGTTCCACTGATTCTTGGGCTGGCATGACTGCTGAAGGATGGGAATCGCAGATACAGGTGAAGCCCTGGTCTGGAACAACAGAAGGAAGCCCCGAAGTCATACCTGGAGATAATGCAAACAGCTGGATAGAGCAACCGGTTGGCACAACATTGGGCACTAAAGTGTCGCAACGTTGCACCTTTGATGCCTCGTATGCTTATCTTGAATTGTGCATCCCTCGTTCTGCTTTGGGCGCAATGTCTTCTACGATTAAGGTTCGCCACGAAATGCAGTGGGGTTATTATACCAGCGCAGAATCATTTTCAGTAGTAGACGAGTAGCGGTTAATTATCGTTTATTCAATGCCGGGCCACAGTTTTGCACTGCGGCCCGGTTTTGAATTATTACCGAAAATACCGCATACTTGAGCTTTTCGGGCAGCCTTCGGGTTGCCCGAATTTTGCATACAGAAATCCCCGACCGTTCGCGGCCGGGGATTATGCAATGACTGCTACACTGCTGAGTTCTTGCCCGATTTGGCGGATAGTGTTGTAGATTTCCAGCAAGCGAGCCTTTGACGGCTTTTTGATTCCGCTGATGTACTGGGCAAACAGACTCTGCGAGATACCCATTCTGCGTGCAATAGCCGAAGCATTGAGTTCCGGATGTGCCAGGAATAAACGATAGAGCTCTGTTTGGTGTTTGACGGCAAAGAAACCCTCAAAACTAAGGTCCTCGTCCATCTCCGGCCAGGAGATTCCGAAATCGTCAGTCCTGTAGTTTTCTCGTTGAGCCCGAGTGGCGTTGCTCAGACGCGGATAGTCTGCGAAATACTCGCATGCCTCGCGTCCATCTGTTGTGCGAATCCAAACCGCATCGTCAGTCAGCCAAATTCGTTCAATAGTTATCTGTTTCATTTGCTCTTGTTGAAAAAACGATTCCAATGTTCTGCTATCACTTCCTGGTTCTCGCAAATAATTGATTCAATTAGTTTGATCTCTGCCGGCTTAATTCCAATATTCTCTACCAGCTCAACAGGGAACAAGGTGAACTTTGCCTTGCAGCCGTCTTCAAGGACGTGAATATGAATTGGCTCATGGTCATTCGAATAGAACTTAAAGATGAATCCGAACAGAATAAATACAGTTGGCATTGTACAATCCTCCGCAAAAATAGGTAATAATTTTATAACCTCCAAATACTACGAAATAAACAAATAGCCCGATCTCTTGAAGAGGTCGAGCTGCAATTATATTACAAAATAACCGGACTGGAGGGGGTATAAAATGGAGTAAAAGTAAAAAATTTTTTTCTTAATAAAGATAAATCTTTATGCCAGCCAGTATACAGAAATCCCCGGCCGCGAACGGTCGGGGATAACTCTTTTCGGAGTCCGGAACCTACAGGTCCATGAGATCTCCTGCCAGTTCGTCGTTGCGGCCTACCACGATATCCTGGTAGTCGCTCAGACCGGTACCGGCGGGAATCAGATGTCCGCAGATAACGTTCTCCTTGAGGCCTTCGAGATGGTCTACGCGGCCACGGATTGCAGCTTCGCTGAGCACCTTGGTGGTCTCCTGGAAGGAGGCGGCGCTTATGAAGCTACCGGTGCGCAGAGCAGCCCTGGTGATACCCTGGAGTACGAGGCGGGCGGTTGCCGGCTGGGCCGGACGCACGCCAACGGGCTTCAGGCCCTGGCGCTCTAGCGAAGAGTTCTCGCTCTGGAGCTCACGGGCAGTGATGATGTCTCCCTGGTTAAACTTCTGACTGTCGCCCGGAGTGAGTACATAGTACTTGCCGAACACGCTGTCATTGGTATCCATGAAGGCCCACTTGTCCACGAGTTCCTCGGGGAGGAACGGAGTGTCGCCCGGATCGGTGATTTCCACCTTGCGCATCATCTGGCGCACGATTATCTCGAAATGCTTGTCGTTGATCTTCACGCCCTGCAGACGGTAAACTGCCTGGACCTCGTTGACGATGTACTCCTGAGCCTTCACCGGGCCGAGAATCGTGAGGATGTCGCTCGGGGCCACGCCACCATCGGAGATGGGGGTGCCGGCCTTCACGTAGTCGTTCTCCTGCACGAGGATCTGCTTGGTGAGAGGAATCAGGTAGTGCTTTTCGTCGCCGCCGCGGTTCTTCACGATGATCTCGCGGTTGCCCCTCTTCACGCTGCCCAT
>JAEEGL017088701.1_pt1 | contig 11977 bp, 11 predicted proteins | sample 9134231 | NCBI WGS metagenome assembly JAEEGL01 (sample SAMN16246548, study PRJNA631951) | gut metagenome | biome: gut microbiome; feature: rumen; material: fiber-attached | host: Bos | place: Iran: Karaj | collected 2018-10 | reverse complement strand
GTGTTTGGGTGGTTTACAGATATTAAAAAAAATTACTTGTTATGGGGTTTTCATTGGAAATTCATACATAGGGAAAGAAAGGGAAAAAAAGGACAAGAAAATAGGATAAAGACAAAAGAAAAAAGGATGGGAATTCCCATCCTTTTTTCTTTGTGATTATATTGATTATTTGATACCGAGCTTTGCTTTGATTTGAGAGGTAACATCTGTTGAGAGAGTTGTAGAGATGTATGGAATTCCGCTGGTAGCGTCCATGATATAGACATAATTGCCAGCCTGTCCAACTTCCTTCACGACGTTCAGGAGCTTCTGCTGAATATCCTGAAGCTTGGTAGCCTGGAACTGGTTGAGGTCCTGCTGGCTCTTGTTATAGTATTCCTGCAGTCTCTGTGAGATTTCAGTGAGTTCCTGCTCTCTACGCTTCTTGATGTCCTCAGGAAGCGATGCCTGGTTCTTCTCATAGTCGTCAGCCTTTGTCTTCAATTCTTCCTGCATACGGCCAAGTTCCTCCTCATAAGACTTCGCTTTAGTTTCCATCTCCTTCTGAGCAGCTGTGTACTCCGGCATAGCCTGGATGACAGCAGCGCTGTCGAAATGTCCGAACTTCTGTGCTGACACACTCAGCGGTAAAACCATCATGAGTGCAACAAGTAATTTTTTCATCTTTTCTTTTCGTTATTTTTTAATTATTAATATGGATTGATTTGTTTTTATTTATAATCGTTTTTCTGTGAATACTTAGTGAGCATAACCGAGTCGCTGCAGAACTTCATCGCTGATGTCGATTTTCGGAGAAGCATAGATGATGCTTCCTCCAGAAGCACGGTCGAGTACGAGCTGGTAGCCATGCTGGTCGCAAATATCCTTCACAGCGGTGTAGATTTCATCCTGAATAGGTGCCATGAGGCTCTGACGTTTCTTGAAGAGCTCTCCCTCACTACCGAAATACTTACGTTTCAAATCGCTCGCTTCCTTTTCCTTCTTCATGATTTCCTCCTCAGTCTTGGTTTTCTGCGCATCAGAGAGGAAAACCGCCTCAGACTGATATTTCTTGTAGGCAGACTCCACATCCTTGAGGATAGCGTCGATTTCGCCCTCCCACTTCTTGGAGACCTGATTGAGTTGTTCGTTGGCACGTTCGTAAGCAGGTACGTTCTTGAGGATATAGTCCATATCCACCATGGCGAACTTCTGTGCAGAAGCCGCTGCAAATGTTGCAAGTGCAACAATTGTTGATAAAATTAATCTTTTCATAGTCTATAAATTTAGTTGTGACGAATTATCTGATTTGTATGACTATAAGTTTTGTAATTAGTTTAATTTTCTGAAGAATCCATACGTTTATGATACTCTATTGGTTCCGGATGTCATCATAAGGTTAGAATTCCTGTCCGAGCACAAAGTGGAACTGGCTTCCAGCATATTTCGTTGAACCGAATACCTTGTCGAATCCGTATGCCCAGTCAATACCCATCATACCGACCATCGGGAGGAAAATACGTACACCGACACCCGCAGATCGCTTCATATCGAACGGATTGAACTTTTTGATGTCGGTCCATGCGTTACCACCTTCAATGAATCCAAGGGCATAGATGTTGGTGCTTCCCTGAAGCAGCACCGGATAACGAAGCTCCAGACCGAGTCGTGAGTAGGCATATCCTTCATGGCCATAAGGTGTCAGACATCCATTGTCGTATCCACGCAGTCCGATAGTCGCAGAATAGTAGTTGTAGGAGTATCCCGACATACCGTCACCTCCCATGTAGAAGGTCTCGAAGGGTGATTTCTTGTATTTGTTGAAGGACCCCAGGAATCCGGCATCGAACCTTGTCATCAGCACGAAGCATTTCTGAGCGCTTGAGAGCGGTGTATAGAACTTCGTCTGCAGCTTCCACTTATGATACTCAATCCATCTGTACATCTCTTGAAGGTTCTTCATTCTGTTGGCATCTGCAGCACTGGTGTGACTGCTCAGATACTTATAGTCCTTGTTGTCCCAGAGGGAGTATGGCGGAGTGGCGGTGACGGAAAGAGATATCTGTGATCCGCTACGCGGGAAGATGCTGTTGGTGATTGACGACCTTGCCAGACGCAGCGTGAGGTTGATGTTGTTACAGTTACCATCGGTGATGAGGAAGTATTCCCAGTCCTTGAGCATGTATCTCGTGTAGGATAAGGTAGCAGAGAGGCTGAAATTGTTGTCCGGCCAAGTGAGGCGCTTACCCCATCCGAGGGACACTCCTACAAGCTGGATATACTTGTCGGGGTCGTAGTATGAACTGTAGTTGTTATAGTATGAGTTGTTATAGTTACCCACTCCGTAGAGCATGGAGTAGTAGCTGTTATAATAAGAGCTGTTATAATATGACGAGCTGACGTCCGTCTGCTTGGAGTAGAACGCGGATACAGACAGAGAGTTCGGTCGTTTACCTCCGAACCAAGGATCGTAGAACGAGAGGTTGTATGACTGATAGTAGCGTCCGTTGGTCGATGCGCTGAGCTCCAGCTGCTGTGCGTCTCCCTGAGGGAGTATACCTCTTCTATTCTTGTTCTTTCCAAAAAGGTTACGCATGGAGAAGTTTGTGAATTTCAATCCAATCTTACCAATGACTCCGGTGATACCCCATCCAAGCGAGAACTCCACCTGGTCGTTAGCTTTTGACACGAGTCCCAGGTTCATGTCCACAGTTCCGCTGGTCTCATCAGCCTGTGGGGTGAAATCAATCTGCTCAGGGTCGAAGTGTCCCATCTGTCCCAGTTCCTGGTATGACATTTTGTACGCCTCCATGTTGAACATATCGCCCGGGTTGATTTTCAGCTCTCTACGGATGACCTCCTCATATACTCGGTCGTTTCCATAGATTTTGATTTTGTTGATGGAAGCCTGTTTTCCCTCAACGATACGAACCTCAAGGTCAACAGAGTCTCCGTCGACGTCAACCTCCACCGGTACGACGCGGTTAAACACGTATCCTTTGTTGTAGTAATAGTTAGAAACAGCGTCCTCGTCCTTTGTCAGTCGGTCGTTGATATGTTTCTGGTTGTATACATCACCAGGCTTCATCTGAAGAACATCATTGAGGGCGTCGGTTGAATAAAGGGTGTTTCCCGCCCATTTCACGTTGCGCAAGTAATAGCGCTGTCCTTCAGAGATATCAATATAGACGTCCACGAGGTTGTCGCCCACATCGACAACACTGTCCGCCACAATCTCAGCATCCCTGAAACCCAACTCATTGTATTTCTCAATCACACGTTCCTTGTCCTCAGCATATTTCTCATCGATGAATTTCTTGGTTTTTAAGAAACTCTTGAATCCCTTCTCATTGGTCTTCTTCAGAAGTCCTCCTCCGAAGAATCCACCCATGAATTTCTTTCGTTTGATATGGTCATTACCTGTGATGTAGATATGCCGCACCTTCACTTTCTCCTGCTTGTCGATGTTGACGTCCACAATCATCTGGTTGTCGTTGTTGATATCATCATGCTGAATGATGTCAATCTTCGCGTTCTTGAAACCCTTGTCGTCGAAATATTTCTTCGCAACAATCTTAGCACGGTCGATAATGTTTGGTGTAATCTGGTTGCCCTTGATGATGCCCATCTTGCTTTCGAGGTCATCCCTTTCGCTTTTCTTCACGCCGTTGATATTGACCTGGCTGACACGTGGACGCATAGAGAGGACAATCTTGAGGTATATGCTGTCGTTCTGAATTTTGTCCGCCTCAATCTTCACAGTGGAGAAGAGTCCATGCTTCCAATATCTCTTGATGGCCTGGCTGATGTCCTCCCCAGGAAATTCGATGACATCTCCCACAGAGAGTCCAGAAATTCCGATAAGGAGATAGTCCTCATAGTTCTGCACGCCTTCCACGCTGATGCCTCCGATTGGCATTCTTCTTGTCTGGCCATACACCACGGTGGGCTTGTCATCGCTGACCTGCGCCTGTGCTGCAAGTCCGGCCGAAGCCAAAACAATCATCGTCAATATGAATCGCGTCAATCTATTCATGATTATGTAGTTGAAATATAATGTTAAAAGTTAAGAGTTGGCAGTGTTACACATCTCTGGAAACAGCAATGATTATCCCAGTTACTATATGATTTCCTCATTTATCACCTGTTCTCCAGTTTTTCCGAAACGTCGCTGTCGGTGCTGGTAGGCATATAGCGCCTTGTAGAACTCGTTGCGATTAAAGTCGGGCCAGTAGATATCAGTGAAGTAGAACTCGCTGTATGCACACTGCCAAAGAAGGTAGTTGCTGATTCGCTCCTCACCTCCTGTTCTGATGAGTAGCTCGGGATCTGGCATGAAAGACGTCTGCAGGTTTTCCGATATCATCTGTTCGTCGATGTCCTCTGGGTTGATTACCCCATCCTTGGCACGCTGTGCGAGCAGACGAGCAGTCTCCGTAAGTTCCCATTTAGATGAGTAGCTGAGTGCCAAGACGAGGCATGTTCCTTTATTTTCCTTTGTCAGGTCCTCTAGTGCCTCCACTCCCTCTCTGACGAACAAAGGAAGGCGCTTTCTGTCTCCTATGATTCGGAATCTCACGTCGTTCTTCATGAAGATATCTCCGTCGAGGTGTCTCATCAGCAGATGCATGAGCGCGTCGACCTCATCCTTAGGACGGTTCCAGTTCTCAGTGGAGAAAGTGTATAGTGTGAGGAATCCGAGGTGCAGCTCAGCAGCCGCAGTTATGATGTCGTGCACGTTGTCCGCTCCTGCAGAGTGTCCTTCAGTACGCACGAGTCCCCTTGACTGTGCCCATCGTCCGTTGCCGTCCATGATAATGGCTACGTGTCGTGGAAGGCGTGATATGTCGAGTTGGTCTTGCATTCTTTGTTTGAATGTAAAAATTTGAAAGTTGAATTCGGATATTCCGGTAATAGTCAGTAAGTGAGACTCGGGCATTTCCTGAGTTTAGGGCAGAAGTCGTAAGAGACGTAAATGCTTGTGACGCAATAGCTGTCCTTATTCTTAAGAAATCCGCTTTCTATGCGATATGGGTCGTGCACTCCGTCAAGCTCATCACTGAGCGTGAAATGTATGGCCCAGTCGAGTCCCACGTTAAGCCTGTCTTTGACCTTGAGTTTCACTCCGCATCCAATTGGAAAGTTCATGGTGAACGTCTTGTTGCAGTAGGTGCCACCTAATCCAAGCTGAATATAAGGACACCACCGCTTGTTTCCTTTGTATGTGGCTGCGCCGGTGCCGAATCCCCAGAAATGCAGCTCGTATGTGGCGCTAACATCTACCGCCGAGTTGCTGAATTTTGGTTTTTCGACCTTTTCCAGTTCTATGGACGGATATTTTGTCTCAGTAGAACGAATATCTCCTTTAATCCCCGCATACAGCGCATTGAACTTCACCGCCATCCTCGGGTTGATATTCCATCTTGCAAAAGCCCCTCCAGCCGGGCAGAGGTTCTTATATGCCCCCGAGTAGTTGGCATCCCCGAAATAGAAGCTTCCACCCGCCATCAGTCCCACCTCCATGGCATACTCCAGCTCCTGTGCTCCGGCAGTAGAAGCCAGTAACAAGAGTGAGCAAATGGACGCCAGCCTTCTCAGCACGCACGCTGTCTTATGCAGCCTGCCGCTGATTATGCCACATGCAAGTGGACTGATATGGATTGTTTTCTTCATTCGAGGTTCAGGTCTTCGTTTTATTTGATACCCCTCCACATCTTTCCTCCGCTTTGGATAAGATAGATATTCTCTCCACATACGGTCATTGTGAGCGGGAGTTCAGAGCCTTTCACGTCGGAAGTGATGTTGTATTCGTCATCATAGACATGCCATGTGACACCGTTGTCGGCAGAGACATAGAGATGTGCACAACTGGTCTCTTCACCATCCTGTCCGAAGGCGAGGAGCACCTCGTCGTAGCGTACCATCTGCACCCTGTTGAACAGCGGCATGGCATATTGATTATCATCTGAGATGTTGATATAAGTCCACTGCTGGTCGGACTCATCAGACTCGGCAGAGAGCTTGAACCAGACGGGCGTGGTAGTCATCGTGCTGTTGGCCCCCATCATGACTACGTTTTGCAGGCTGCTGTTCGTCTTGAGTGAGTAAGCCGTTCCCGCCACCGGCATCTGCGGCAGCGCATTGATGTCGGCAGTGCCTTCCTTCTCCCATGTCAGTCCGTCGGTGGTTGACAGGATGTAAGTGCCGTCGGATGCATAGAGGCGCAGTGCGTCAGCAGTAAGAAGCCGGTCGAGAGGTTCTGAACCAATTTGATTCCACTGGGCCCCGTCGTAAGAAGAACAGAGCAAACCATTCCCATCGATGGCATAGAACATCCCGTTGTAGATTGTGACGGACCTATAGTCGATGAATTTGGATAGCGTTGCCTCTTCCGTCCACTCCACGTTTGCGGCATTCGGAGTACCCACCATGACAGCAGGTGTTCCTTCATTCTCAGCAAAGAGATAGATATTCCCGTTGAGTGAGAGGGTGCGATGGTTGCCGTTGAAAGAGAGGTTTGATGTGACAGGCTCCCAGTTGAGCGCCTCTGTCTCGTAATCGCTCTTATTGATATAGACAGTGTAATTCTTAAAATATTTTCCGTCGGTTGACACCACTCTCAGTTCAACCCCCGTTCTGAAGTCAAGGGAGTCTTTTCCACTTCTAAGGATTTCAAAGTTGTAATTGCTTCCTTTCTGTCGGAAATAAACGGTACCAGTAGCAGAGAAAGTAGGCACCACTCGCATGATGTTCACCCAATATGCCAAAGAGTCAACATTGCTGATGATTCCATTCAGCTGGTCAATGTTAAAATAGATGTTCTTTCCGGAAACAGTTCTGGTATAAGTAGTGTCCTTTCCATTGATGGTTTTGGCAGCATAGTCGGACTTGATATCTCCAACAGAGAATGATGTGATGACGCATGTAGGACTTCCGGTCACTTCATCGTCATCGGAGCTGATACATGAAAAAATCAAAAAAGAGAAAGCCATCAACGGCAGGAATATCGCTATTTTCTTTGTCATTTTTGAAAGTCGCATTATAATTCAATTTGCAAAATTACAAACAATTTTTCCGATTCTCAACTATTAATGTGACTTTTAAATAATTTTATAGGAATTTTTCGTGTTTTTTAAGCTATTAAAGGTTTTTTGGGGAGTGAAAAGTGAAATGTCTTTGCAAATAACAGAACTATATTTTACGATTTACTCACAAACACACCAGATATACTATTTAAGATTATTCAAGAATTCGTGGGGCTATTATTAATAATCATCGGTGTTTGAAAACAGAAATGGTATTATATCCAAAAGTCTGTGTACTGATTCGTAGAGCGTTTTTGAGTTTAGGTGCCTTGACGCCTGTTGTTGTGTCATGACATTCGGAAATCAATGGCGTGGCACCAGTTTCAACGTAGGCTTCATCCCAAAGTTCCCGGTCAATAAAATTCTGTAATGTCTGTGCTCCTCCTTCTACAAGAAGCGACTGAATACCCTTTTCGTAGAGCATTCCGAGTGCCTGTTCAATGGAATCGGCATAGTTTGCATCGTAGTCCTCCACATGTTCATGAGCCAATACGACTCTAAGTGGAGATGGTCCGCTCCAGAAACGGACATTGAGTGATGGTCTGTCCGTAATGACGGTATTGCGTCCAACGAGAATAGACTGATGCTCTGCTCTCCGTTTATGGCAGATGATGCTGGTGAGGGAATTGGAAATGATGAGCGGTTTGTCAGGAGTCTGGTCCGTTCTTCCTATAAATCCATCAGCAGTCTGCGCCCATTTGAGTGTGATGAAAGGCCGGTGAAGGCTGTGGAAGGTCATGAAATGCTTGTTGAGCGCACGACATTCCTCTTCGAGCACACCTACTGTCACCTCAATGCCCGCCTCACGCAGTATGGCAATTCCCCTACCCTGCACCTTGCTGAATGGATCAACACATCCCACCACACATCTTTTCAGACCTTTCTCCACGATAAGCCGTGCACAGGGAGGCGTTTTCCCATAATGAGCACAAGGTTCGAGACTCACATAGATGGTACTTTCTTTCAGTAACGGAAGGTCCTCAGAACTAACCGATGCCAAGGCATTCACCTCGGCATGTCCCTGTCCACAGCGCACATGATATCCTTCCCCGATGATTCGTCCGTCATATACAACTACAGCACCTACCATCGGGTTGGGTCTTGCGTTTTGGAAACCGTTACGCGCCAGCTGGATGCAGCGGCGCATGAAAAGCTCATCAAGTGTCAATTTACTAATTATGGTTGGTTCTAAATAATTCAGATTATTTATTTTTCGGGTTCTGGCTGCACATCATTCGTTTCAGGCTGGACATTATCCAAAGGTTCAGCCGGCGCCTCCTTGATGGTGGTGATTTCCCAAGCCACCTTTTTAGAGTCCACTTTGTTTTCCTTGCCGAAATTCACACCATAGATGTTCCACGGATCAGCAGTGTTCTCTGTCTGTTCGTCTTTTTTCTTTGTATAGTGTATTGCCATGATAATTAAGGGGTGTTATGAAAAATTCTGATTCCTTAAATGAAAGAGATTTCGATAATCTATCTGCAAAATTACAATTATTTTTTGAAAAAACAAAAAGTGTGCATCCACTATTGTTGTGGAGCACACTTTTTGTAAGTTGAGAGAATGGATAAGAGTTTAAAGTTTAATGTTTAAAGTTTAAAGATTAAAGGATTATAAACTCTATCAATATTCATTTTATTTTACTTCCCAGATGTCGTTGGTTTCGAGAAGTTCAGCAAAATTGTGGTATTTCTTCTTTGCAGAAACCTCCTCAATCTGTGCTGTCACAGAGTCGTCATACGTAGGAGCTTCAACATCACGTATGACTCCGAGCGCCACAGGCCATTCCATCATCGCGAGTTTCGCGTGAAGAGTGTTATCCTCACAATGCGCGTCGTGAATGAGCACATCATCCATGGTGTAGCCGTCCTCACCAATTTTCACCACTTTTACTCCAAATCCTTCTTGGACAAGTCCATATTCATTGTTCTCACCAAAGACCATCGGCTTTCCATGCTCAAGGTAAATGGCATTCTTCTTTCTTTCCGCGGGAGAATAAACGTTATCGTGCGTACCATTGTTGAATATGACACAGTTCTGTAGAATCTCGCAAACAGACGCCCCTTTGTGAGCATCAGCAGCCTTGAGTATCTCGACAGTTCCCTTTGCGTCGGTAGCGACTGCCCTTGCGAAGAAATGTCCTCTTGCTCCAAAGCATAGCTCAGCCGGTCGGAACGGGTCCTCCACAGTTCCGTAAGGACTGGACTTTGACACAAATCCACGAGGAGATGTCGGTGAGTACTGTCCTTTCGTCAATCCGTAAATACGGTTATTGAGCAGAATCATATTGAGGTTGATGTTGCGTCGGTTTGCATGAATGAAGTGATTACCACCGATAGCGAGTCCGTCGCCGTCTCCACTGATTTGCCAAACAGTCAGTTGTGGGTTAGCCACCTTGCATCCGGTAGCGATAGCGGCTGCACGTCCGTGAATAGTGTTCATGCCGTAAGTGGCCATGTAATGAGGCAGACGGCTGGAGCATCCGATACCAGAAATGACAGCGTTCTGGCAAGGCGACTTTCCAATTTCAGCCATAGCCTTGTGCAGTGAAGCAAGGAAGAAATGGTCTCCACATCCCGGACACCATCTTGGCTGCCCTTTTTTGAAATCAGACTGGGTATATGTTGTTGTTTCCATTGTTTGCTGTTTTTGTTATTTATTTTCGAGTACTCTGAATATTCTGAATACTCCGAGTATTCCGAGTATTCCGAAATTATTTTTTAGATGATGGAGTTGAAATAATTCTTGAGGGCTTCCACCTCGAACGGTTGTCCTTTGACTTCGTTGAACTGGAGTGGCACAAAGTTGTCGACCTTCATACGTAGGAAAGCAGCGAGCTGTCCCATATTCTGCTCTGCCACCACCACCTTCGGGTATTTCTTGAGCACATCGGAAGTGTTCTTCGGCAGCGGGTTGATATACTTGAACTGTGCGAGTGCAACCTTCTTTCCCTCCGCGCGCATCTCATCCATGGCAGCGTGCAGATGTCCGTAAGTTCCTCCGAATCCCACGATGAGCAATTCAGCGTCGTCCTTGTCGCCTTCCACCTCGAGGTCAGGCACCTGAATCTTTTCAATCTTCGCCTTACGCAGCCTGGTCATCAGGTCGTGATTCTCGGGGTTGGTGCTGATGGCTCCCGTCTTGTTGTCCTTCTCCAATCCTCCGAGAATATGTTCGAATCCCTCACGTCCTGGAACAGCCCAATAGCGTACGCCAGTCTGTTCGTCTCTCTGGTAAGGAGTCCAGCTTCCCTTAAGTTCCTCTGGCACGTATGGAGGATTGATTTCAGGGTAGTCGCTGAGGTTTGGAAGTTTAAAAGCCCCTGAACCGTTAGCTACGTAGGCATCAGTGAGGAGTACAACAGGAGTCATGTGCTCAAGAGCGATTTTAGCAGCGTTGTATGCCGCGTCGAAGCAGTCGGTAGGACTGGTAGCAGCCAGCACAGGCATGGGTGACTCACCGTTTCTTCCGAAAAGCACCTGTAGCAAGTCGGTCTGCTCACTCTTTGTAGGCAGTCCGGTGGCAGGTCCACCACGCTGTACGTCGAGTACGACAAGCGGCAGCTCCATGATGACTGCCAGGTTCATTGCCTCAGACTTAAGGCAGATGCCAGGTCCAGATGTAGAAGTGGCAGCAAGAGCTCCTGCGAAAGATGCTCCCACCGCGCTGGCGCATCCAGCAATCTCGTCCTCACACTGAACAGTCTTCACACCAAGCGACTTATGCTTCGAGAGCTCATGGAGAATGTCAGTGGCCGGTGTAATCGGGTAAGAACCGAGATATAGCTGCAGCCCCGCTTTCTCAGCAGCAGCAATCAAGCCATAGGCAGTAGCCTTGTTTCCGGTGATATCCATATATCTTCCCGGCACCTTATGTTTTGTCTCGATGCGATATACGTTTGCAACGCTCGAGTGGGTGTTATGTCCATAGTCATATCCAGCCTGAATCACCTTGATGTTTGCATCCGCCACACCTGGTTTCTTGGCAAATTTCTCCCGTAGGAAATTGAATGCCACGTTGAGGTCTCTGTCGAAAAGCCAGCAAACGAGTCCTAAGGCGAACATATTTCTGCATTTCACGATGCTCTTCACGTCCATTCCGCTGTCAGCAAGGCAGTCCTTCACCATCTGTGTGATAGGGCAGGCGATAACGCGGTCAGGGTCGATGCCCATCTCTTTGAGAGGATCGTCGGTTGTGAATGCCGCTTTCTTCAAGTCAGCCGGTCCGAACGAGTCGGTGTCGATTATGATAGCCGCCCCCGGCTTAGCATATCTGTACTGAGTCTTCAGTGCAGCAGCGTTCATAGCGACGAGTACGTCGCATTTATCTCCCGGTGTATATACGATGTCCGCCCCGATATGCACCTGGAATCCGCTGACTCCAGTGAGTGACCCTTGCGGAGCACGTATGTCCGCCGGATAATCCGGGAAAGTGCTGATACTGTTGCCTACCGTAGCCGACACGGTGGAGAAGATGTTGCCGGCCAGCTGCATGCCATCACCAGAATCGCCGGAGAAACGCACGGCAACATCGTTCAATTCTTTGATTACCAAATTTTCTGCCATAATTTTATCGTTTTTGCAATCTTTTTAGCTTAATGAGTGTTCTAAAAATTCTGATTTTGTGATGCTCCCACATATAGAGTAAATAATTATTAGAAAACCCCTAAAACATTTGCAAAGTTACGAAAAATATGCAAATATTCATAATTTTTAGGGAATAAAATGCAAAATAATCGCATATTCTGCATAAAAATACGTATAATTATGCAGAATATGCGAATTTATTATTTTTTTTGTATATTTAAGATTATCCGCCCCCCGGAAATTCCTCCAAAATTAATCCCGAACAATCACAAACTTTCCAACCACACCTTCGTCGCCAGCCTCGTTTGTGCCAAGGATATAGTAGAC
>JAEEGL016528218.1_pt1 | contig 11977 bp, 9 predicted proteins | sample 9134231 | NCBI WGS metagenome assembly JAEEGL01 (sample SAMN16246548, study PRJNA631951) | gut metagenome | biome: gut microbiome; feature: rumen; material: fiber-attached | host: Bos | place: Iran: Karaj | collected 2018-10 | reverse complement strand
GAGGGGGTCCTGCGCGCACACTTTGGCGGAAAGCAAAATATAGCTTAAATTTGGTGCCTGATTTTCCGCACAGAACTAATCAATCTCACAATAATGGCAGAAAAAGTACAAAAACTACTTAACGATTACCCCGCAGCGAGGTGGGCGGCACTGATACTCATCGCGCTGATGATGTTCTTCGCCTATATGTTCGTAGACGTGATGTCTCCGCTCAAGTCGCTTATCGAAAGCTCTCACGGCTGGGACAGCGGGGTGTTCGGCACCTACGCATCCGCTGAGTACATCCTCAACGTATTCGGCTTCCTTATCATCGCAGGTATCATCCTCGACAAGATGGGCACCCGCTTCACCGGCGTTCTCTCCGCTTCCATAATGGTAGTCGGAGCGCTCATCAAGTTCATCGGCATCAGCGACTGGTTCCAGACGACCGGCTTCTGCAACTGGCTCAACAGCTGGTGGGTGACTATGCCCGGCAGCGCCAAGATGGCAGCGCTCGGATTTATGATTTTCGGCTGCGGCTGCGAAATGGCCGGAACTACCGTTTCCAAGGCTATCGCTAAATGGTTCAAAGGCAAGGAAATGGCCCTGGCTATGGGACTCGAGATGGCTATCGCACGACTCGGCGTGTTCGCAGTGATGTGGATCTCCCCCATCATCGCCGACCGCTTCGGCAATGCCAACGGCATAGTGAATGCCGGCGACAGCGCTGTCGCATCTCTCGGCTTCTGCGCAGCCCTGCTCCTCATCGGACTCATCAACTTCATCATATTCACCTTTATGGACCGCAAGCTGGACAATCAGCTCGTGGCAGCCGGCCTGGCGACCGAAGAGAAATCTCCTGAAGATGAATTCCACGTGTCAGACCTCGGACAGATCTTCTCAAGCAAGATGTTCTGGCTGGTGGCTCTGCTCTGCGTGCTCTATTACTCAGCTATCTTCCCGTTCCAGAGATATGCCCCTAACTTCCTCGAAGTGACTCTCGGCATCGACGCGACTGCGGCTTCCCGCCTGTTCAGCTGCTTCCCGATCCTGGCTATGTGCCTCACTCCCCTGCTGGGCATCTTCCTGGACACTAAGGGCAAGGGAGCCTCAATGCTTATGATCGGCGCCATCATTATGATTGTCTGCCACCTGAGCTTCGCGTTCCTGCTGCCGGCGTTCCCTTACAAATGGCTCGCCCTCACTCTGATCGTCATCCTCGGAGTCAGCTTCTCACTCGTGCCCGCCGCCCTGTGGCCCAGCGTGCCGAAGATCATCGACGAGAAAGTGCTCGGCAGCGCCTACTGCCTCATCTTCTGGGTGCAGAACATCGGCCTTTGCCTCGTGCCGCTGCTCATCGGCAAGCTCGTTGAGTCTACCGGAGGCTATCTGGTGCCTATGATCGTGTTCTCAAGTTTCGGAGTTCTGGCCTTCATCTTCAGTATGCTGCTGAAAGTCGAAGACCGCAAGAAGGGCTACGGACTTGAAAAGCCTAACATCCAGAAATAGACCTCGACGTAAGGCAATAAAAAACCTCCGGAAAAAACGGAGGTTTTTTTGTGTCCTGGCGGCAAGCACGCTAGAACGGAAGGTCGTCGCTGTCGTCGCCTTCCAGGCTGTCGAGCGTGACAGGCTGCTGGGGCTGGGGCTTGGGATAAGCCGGAGCGGCAGCACAGGGAGCGGGAGCCGGCGCCTGGGCGGGAGCGCCCGGGTCGGTGTAAGCTCCGCCAGTGGGAATCGGCGCGTCACCCTTGCGGCCGAGGAGCTGGATGCTGTCGGCAAGGATTTCGGTGATGTAGCGTTTCTGACCGTTCTGGTCGTCCCAGCTGCGGGAACGGATACGACCCTCTACGAAAATCTGGCTGCCCTTGCGGATGAAATTCTCCGCCAGGTCGGCGAGCTGTCTCCACGCCACGATATTGTGCCATTCGGTTATTTCTTTTGCTTCGCCGCTTCCGCGTTCTCTGTATCTTTCAGTAGTAGCGAGGGTAAAACTGGCCACAGAAGCACCTCCCTCCAGATGTCTCACATCGGGATCCCTCCCAACATTGCCGATCAAAAATACTTTGTTGAGTGCCATTGGTAATCGTGTATTAATTTTTTCTAAAGGTAAGGCGAAGCGGCCAAAGTAGCAACTTTTTTTTTGAACAGCCGGCCGTGCAAAACAGGAGGGGCTAGCGCAGCATCAGGCGGAAGCTTTCGTCGCCCTGGGCTGCGAGCCATACTTCGCCGGGGATGTACTCATAGCCGTGTCCGGCAGAGTACTGGGGCGAGCGGTAGTTGGCCTCGAAAAGGGTCTTGCCGGCGAGAGATGCGTCGTTGAGCTGCGGCAGGGTGACGGGGATGCAGTAGATAATGAAGCTGACTGACGGCAGCACCGCCGGAATCATCGCAAGCCCGGCCGCCAGCAGGAGGGCAGAACCACTGCGGCCGATATTCGCGGCCACGAAGCTGACGGCACGCTGCTCGTCGCGATTGGCGACGAAGACGTTGTGACCGGCATCAGCAGCGGCGAGGGCGGCAGCTTTCGCAGCGCCTCCGCAGCCGACGACCAGCACGTCGCCCTTGAAGTCCCGCTCCTCTATCACACGGCGCACGCCGAGATAATCAGTATTGTAAGCATACACCTTCCCTCCTTCTTTCTTGAGAAGGTTCGACGCGCCGCAGGCCTTGACCACGTCATTGACGACGTCAGCCCTGGCAGCCGCGAGTTCCTTGAAAGGAGTCGTCACATTGACCGCATCATAACCATCGACGAAGCGGGAATATGCCTTGTCGAAGTCAGGCTCTTCGATAAGTTCGTAGCTGTGCTCCCCGCCGGGATACGCCGCAGCGAAGAGCGCAGGGCTCTGGCTGTGGTTGATGGGATGACCTATGAGACCGAATTTCATTACAGTGCTTGTTTTTGACGGACAGCCTCGTAGCTGAGTATCGCCACCGACGTGGATACGTTCAGCGAATCGAGCTTTCCGAGCATCGGTATTATTATCTTGCGGTCGGAGCGCTCCCGCCAGAACTCTGTAAGGCCGGTGGACTCCGTGCCGAACACGACGGCGGTAGGCCGTCTGAAATCTATGTCGTAGTACGGCGACGAATCCTGGAGCTGGGCGGTGAGGATCTGGAAGCCGAGGGCGTGGAGCCAATCATAAGCTTGTTGCGAAGTGCACGCGGCCACTGGCACGGTGAATATCCCCCCTATCGACGCCCTTATGAGATTAGGGTTATACAGGTCAGTCAGAGGGTCGCAAACTATCACCGCAGCCGCGCCCGAGGCATCGGCCGTACGGAGCACCGCGCCAAGGTTGCCGGGCTTCTCTACTGACTCGAGCACTATCACGAACGGAGAGGAGTTTGACAGACGGATGTCCCTCAGGCCGCGCTCCTTCGCCTTGAAGACGGCAACAAGACCTTCTGTGGTGCCGCGGTAGGCAATCTTGGAATAGACGTTTTCGGATATGGAGACGAACTCGACACGGGAAGCGGCGAACAGCCCCTCCACCCCTCCGGCAGAGATGATCTGCGGACAGTAAAACACCGTGCGCGGGGTGAACCCGCCTGCCAGACAGGCAGCGGCCTCACGGCGTCCTTCCACCGTAAAGAGCCCCTTCTCGCGTCTGTAGCGGGACTTCTCGCCAAGCATCACGAGCTCTTTGATGCGGGGATTGGATGTGGAAGTGATATCCATTGTCAGGATGGATGCCGGACCTACGCTTTCTGCGCCGAATCCTCTTCGCTCTGCTGGCTCTGGGTCTTCTCAGGCCTCATTTGGGGGAAGAACAGAACGTCCTGGATGGTCTGCGAATTGGTCATAAACATAGTGAGGCGGTCGATACCCATACCCAGTCCGGAAGTCGGAGGCATACCGTATTCGAGGGCGCGTACGAAATCCATATCGATGTACATAGCTTCGTCGTCGCCCTTGGCCTTGAGACGGGCCTGGGCCTCGAAACGCTCGAACTGGTCGATGGGGTCGTTGAGTTCGCTGTATGCATTGGCCAGCTCCTTGCCGTTCACGAAGAGCTCGAAACGCTCGGTGAGGGCAGGATTCTCGCGGTGACGCTTGGTCAGCGGAGACATCTCCACCGGGTAGTCGGTGATGAAAGTAGGCTGTATGAGGTTCTTTTCGCAATATTCACCGAAGAGAGCGTCGACCAGCTTGCCGTAGCCGAAGGTCTCGTCGATGGGCACTTTCTTGTCCTTGCACACCTGGCGGAGCTCATCCTCGCTCATTCCTGCGATATCTACGCCGGCGTATTCCTTGATGGCCTCGAGCATAGGCAGACGGCGGTACGGAGCCTTGAACTCGATCTCGTTGCCCCAGACGTCGAAGCGGGTGCAGCCGTTGGTAGCCACTGCTATCTTCTCGAGCATAGTCTCGACGAAGCGCATCATCCACTTGTAGTCCTTGTAGGCTACGTATATTTCCATACAGGTGAACTCGGGGTTGTGGGTGCGGTCCATTCCTTCGTTGCGGAAATCTTTCGCGAACTCGTAGACGCCGCTGAAGCCTCCGACGATAAGCCTCTTGAGGTAAAGCTCATTGGCGATCCTCAGGTAGAGCGGTATGTCGAGGGTGTTGTGGTGGGTGATGAAGGGTCTCGCGGTGGCACCTCCGGGAATCGGCTGAAGGATCGGAGTCTCGACCTCGAGGCAGCCGTTCTCATTGAAATACTCGCGCATCGTAGCGATTATCTTGGCCCTTTTCACGAAGGTTTCCTTCACCTGGGGATTGACGATGAGGTCTACATAACGCATACGGTAGCGCTGCTCGGGATCGGTGAAACCGTCGTGCACTGTTCCGTCGGCGTCGGTCTTAACTATCGGAAGCACGCGCAGGCTCTTGCTCAGTACGGTGAGAGTCTTTGCGTGGATTGAAAGCTGGCCGGTCTGGGTGATGAAGGCATAGCCGGTGATACCGATTACGTCGCCGATATCGAGCAGTTTCTTGAAAACTGTATTGTACAGGGTCTTGTCCTCGCCGGGGCAGATCTCGTCCCTCTTGACGTAGACCTGGATGCGGCCTTCGGCGTCCTGCAGCTCGATGAACGAAGCTGCGCCCATTATGCGGCGGCTCATAATGCGTCCGGCGATAACCACGTCATTGAAATTGCCTTTGTCTGCGTCATAGCCGGCCTTGATGGCTGCGCTGGATGTATTGACCGGATACTCCGCGGCAGGATAGGGTTCAATGCCAAGTTCCCTGAGTTTCAGGAGGGAATCACGCCTGTTCTGTTCCTGCTCGTTGAGTGTGATATTTTCCATAATCGGTATGTTTTTTAGCTATTTATCTGATTTGGGCAAAAATAGTCCTTTTTTTTGAAATAAATAATGGATATATTTGCAAACTGTGACAGAAAGTGCAGTATGACACCGATAGCTGAAAAGAAGTGGATAGTCAAGGAGCCCGGCAACCCGGCGCTTGTGCGTCAGCTCGCGCAGGAGCTGGGCATAGACCAGGTTTTGGCCAATCTGCTCGTACAGCGCGGTATCACGACCTACGAAGATGCGATGGAGTTCTTCCGCCCCGACCTGTCGATGCTTCACGACCCGTTCCTGATGCTCGATATGGACAAAGCCGTGGAAAGAATCCACGAGGCAGTCGCCAAGAAAGAGCGGATCCTCATCTACGGCGACTACGACGTGGACGGAACCACCGCCGTCGCCCTGATGTACACCTTCCTCAGCCAGGTGACCGGCAATCTGGAATACTACATTCCCGACCGTTACGACGAGGGCTACGGCGTCTCGTACAAGGGCATCGACTGGGCTGTCAAGAAGAAATGCAGCCTGATCATCTGCCTCGACTGCGGCATCAAGGCCATCGAGAAAGTGAAATATGCTGCCGACCGCGGCATCGACTTCATCATCTGCGACCATCACCTGCCCGATGCCGAACTTCCGCCGGCAGTAGCTGTGCTCGACCCCAAGAGGACCGACAGCACCTACCCCTTCGACGACCTTTCAGGCTGCGGCGTCGGATTCAAGCTGGCGCAGGCCTACGCATCGAAATACGACATCTCCAAGGAGAGCGTCCTGGAGCTGCTCGACCTGCTGGCCGTCAGCATCGCCTCCGACCTTGTGTCCATAACCGGCGAGAACCGCATCCTGGCTTACTACGGCCTCAAGCGGCTCAACTCCAACCCCCGCAAGGGCCTGCAGTCGATAATCAAGCTCTCAGGGCTCGACAAGCACGTCATCACCATCGACGAGATAGTCTTCAAGATCGGTCCCCGCATCAACGCGGCCGGCCGTATGGAGTCCGGAAGGACCGCCGTCGACCTGCTGATATGCCGCAACGACGAAGACGCCCGCAAGATCGGTGACGAAATCAACGAGCACAACAACGAGCGCAAGAGCATCGACCGCGAGATCACCTACGAAGCCGTGAATATGGTGCGCAACAATCCCGCCTTCGACGGCAAGAAATCCACCATAGTCTACAACCCGTCCTGGCACAAAGGCGTCGTGGGCATCGTAGCTTCCAGACTTGTGGAAGCCTACTACCGCCCCACCATCGTCCTCACCAAGTCCAACGGATACATCACCGGCTCGGCCCGTTCCATCACCGGGTTCGACCTTTACGAAGCCATCGAGTCGTGCTCCGACCTGCTGGAGAACTTCGGAGGCCATATGTATGCCGCAGGCCTCACGATGAGGGAGGAGAAGCTGCCGGAGTTCTGCCGCCGCTTCGAAGACACCGTCGAGAAGATGATCGACGACGATATGCTCACCCCTATCGTCAACATCGACACCTACCTCGACTTCAAGCAGATAACCCCCAAGTTCTTCCGAGTGCTCAAACAGTTCCAGCCGTTCGGTCCGGGCAACCAGTCTCCGGTGTTCATCTCCGAGAACGTGTACGACAACGGCAACGGCCGCAAAGTCGGTTCCGACAACGGCCACCTCAAGCTTGAGCTTATCCAGGAAGACTCCGCATACCTGCCGATCTCGGCAATCGCATTCAACAAGTCCAATCACTTCGAGCATCTGCACTCCGGAAATCCGGTGGACATCTGCTACTCAATCGCGGAGAATTACTACCGTGGCCTGGCCAATATCCAGCTCCGCATAAAGGACATTAAAGACAAAGAAGACATTTTCAGGTAAAACAACCATATATGAAGAAACTCGACGTAGTTCTCGGATTGCAATGGGGCGACGAAGGCAAGGGTAAAGTCGTGGACGTCCTTGCCGGCTCCTATCCGGTAATCGCCCGTTTCCAGGGCGGCCCCAACGCAGGGCACTCGATTCATTTCGAAGGCAAGAAATTCGTTCTGCGCAGCATTCCTTCGGGAGTGTTCCGCAAGGATACAATCAATATAATAGGTAACGGCGTGGTGCTCGACCCCGTCACTTTCCGCGAGGAGTGCGAGAATATCAGCGCATCCGGCATCGACATCCGCAGCCGTCTGGTAGTAGCCAGGAAGGCTCACCTCATCCTACCGACCCACCGTATGCTCGACGCTGCCCAGGAAGCGGCCAAGGGAGCGTCCAAGATCGGTTCTACGCTCAAGGGCATCGGCCCGACCTACACCGACAAGATAGCCCGCAACGGCCTCCGCGTGGGCGACATCCTCACCGCCGACTTCCGCAGCCGCTATGAGAAGCTCCGCGAGAAGCATTTCGAGATGCTGCGCCAGCTCAATTACAGCTGTGACGTGACCGAGATGGAAGCCGCCTGGTTCGACGCCATCGAATACCTCAAGAGCTTCAAGCTCATCAGCGCGGAATATTATACCGACAACTGCCTGAAAGAAGACCAGGCCATCCTTGCCGAAGGCGCTCAGGGCAGTATGCTCGACATCGACTACGGCTCATATCCTTTCGTGACCTCATCAAACACAGTCTGCGCAGGAGCGTGCACCGGCCTCGGCCTGGCTCCCGCCAGAGTCGGCTCGGTCTACGGCATCTTCAAGGCATACTGCACCCGCGTGGGCAGCGGCCCCTTCCCCACCGAACTGTTCGACGCCACCGGCGAAGAGCTTCGCAAGAAGGGCTATGAATTCGGCGCTGTCACCGGCCGTCCACGCCGCACAGGCTGGCTCGACCTCGTGGCCCTGAAATACACCGTGATGATCAACGGAGTCACAAACCTCATAATGATGAAGTCTGACGTGCTTGACGACTTCGACGTCATCAAGGCCGCAGTGGAATATGAAGTGGACGGCAAGCGCACCGCAGAGGTTCCTTTCGACACTTACGCAGAAATCACCCCTGTCTACAAGGAGTTCAAGGGCTGGAAGGCCGACATCACCTCAGCCACCAGCGAAGAAGAGCTTCCGGCAGCTTTCAAGTCATACATCAAGTTCATCGAAGATTACCTCGGAGTACCTGTCACCATCCTTTCAGTAGGTCCGGACAGAGATCAGACCATATTCAGATAGACAGTTGGGAAACATACTCGAGCATATCAACTCCCCGGCTGACCTCAAGTCCCTCTCGATAGAGGAGCTCGAGCAGTTGTGCGAAGAACTCAGACAATATATAATAAGGTGTTGCGCCGAGCACCCCGGCCATATCGGGTCGAGCCTCGGTGCGATCGAGATTGCCGTCGCCCTGCACAAGGTCTACGACACTCCGCTGGACAAGATTGTCTGGGACGTGGGGCATCAGGCCTATGCGCACAAGATACTCACCGGCCGCCGCGAGGCCTTCATCCACAACCGCGAGATGGGCGGCCTGTCCGGCTTCCCCAAGATGAGCGAAAGCCCCTACGACGCTTTCGGAGTGGGCCACGCCTCGACATCGATCTCAGCCGCCCTGGGACTGGCTGTAGCTGACGCCCGCCTCGGCTCGCAGGCCAAGCACATCGCCGTCATCGGAGACGGCGCCCTGACGGGAGGTCTTGCTTTCGAAGGGCTCAACAACGCCGGAGGGCTCAAGGCCGACATCCTCGTCATCCTCAACGACAACCAGATATCCATCGACAAGGGCACCGGCGGACTGCACAACACTCTTATAAAGATTACCACCGGCCGCCGCTACAACAAGCTCAAGGATAATGTATGGAGCGCCCTTGGAGCCACCAAGCTGCGCCGCAGCATCCAGAAGATGGTCAAGAACGCCAAGCGGGCCTTCATCAAGACGTCGGAGATCAACTCCCTGTTCGATTCCCTCGGCTTCAGATATTTCGGTCCCATCGACGGCAACGACGTCGAAGCCCTGGTCACCTATCTGACCAGGCTCAGGGAGATCAAGGGTCCCAAGCTGCTGCACGTGATCACCACGAAGGGCGCGGGCTACAAGCCGGCCGAGGACAACCCTACCGTATGGCACGCTCCCGGGCATTACGACCCTGCCACCGGCAGGACCATCAAGCAGGATGATAAGAGGGCCCGCTATCAGGACGTATTCGGAACCACGGTCACAAGGCTGGCCCGCGAGGACAGCCGTATAGTCGGCATCACCCCCGCAATGCTCAGCGGCAGCGGACTCAGCATAATGAACGAAGCAATGCCCGACCGCGTATTCGACGTCGGCATCGCCGAAGGACACGCAGTGACCTTCTCGGCCGGACTGGCCGCAGGCGGCCTGCTGCCCTTCTGCAGCATATACTCGTCGTTTATGCAGAGGGCCTACGACAACGTCATCCACGACGTAGCCCTTCAGAATCTGAAAGTAGTCTTCTGTCTGGACAGGGCCGGTCTCGTCGGCGAAGACGGCGCGACCCACCACGGTGTGTTCGACCTGGCCGCGTTCAGGCCGGTGCCAAACCTGGCCATAGCTTCGCCCCGCAACGAGCTGGAGCTGGCCAACCTTCTATACAGCGCGACGACTGACGACTACCCTGCCACCGTCATCCGCTATCCCCGCGGACGCGGCACAGGCATAGCCTGGAAAGACGAGCCTTTCAGCAAACTGCCGTTCGGCAAGGCCGAGCTGCTCCACGAAGATGAGAATGCTTCCGTTGCGGTACTGTCCATCGGCCCGGTGGCCGAGAAGTGTGCCGAAGCCGTCAGGATGGCCGGCGACAAAGGCGTTGGAGCGATCCACTACGATATGCGTTTCCTCAAGCCCCTCGACACTGACGCCCTCGACCGCGTACTCTCGAAGGTCGACGCCGTCATCACCGTCGAAGACGGATGCACGCAGGGAGGACTGCACGGAGCAGTTGCCGAATATGCTGCCGCCCACAAGCCCGGATGCCGCGTGGAGAGCCTCGGCGTCCCCGATGAGTTTATTTCGCAGGGATCAAGGGAGCAGTTGTTCGACTATTGCGGCTACAACACCGCCGGCATATTCGAAGCTATAATGTCATTCGAAAAAAATAAATGACTTTTTTTTGGTAATTAATCTAAATGGTCTATATTTGCAGTCCCGAAAAAGAGCGCAGGATATTGCCGATATAGCTCAGTCGGTAGAGCAGCTGTTTTGTAAACAGCAGGTCGGGGGTTCGAATCCGTCTATCGGCTCTGATGTTTGAAATACTGGGGAGATACCAGAGTGGCCAAATGGGGCAGACTGTAAATCTGCTGGCGCACGCCTACGGTGGTTCGAATCCATCTCTCCCCACATATATAAATCAGGCGGAAATGTTGTGACATAATTGCTATTGCAGCATTACCGCTTTTTTTATAAAAGTGAATTGAAAGCTTGGTTTTTTTGCGGAAGTAGCTCAGTCGGTAGAGCATCAGCCTTCCAAGCTGAGGGTCGCGGGTTCGAACCTCGTCTTCCGCTCCAGTAGGGCAGCGCCCTCGCCATCAGGCGATAGCGATGTTCGGGGCAGCGCCCCGGTATAACATGCTGGTGTAGCTCAGGGGTAGAGCGCTTCCTTGGTAAGGAAGAGGTCGTGAGTTCAATTCTCACCACCAGCTCAAATTGAAGAATATTTATTTAACATATTAAAGCTTTAAATTATGGCAAAAGAAACGTTCAAAAGGGATAAACCCCACGTAAACATCGGTACCATCGGTCACGTTGACCACGGTAAAACTACTCTGACCGCCGCCATCACTCAGGTATTGGCAAAGAAAGGTCTTTCTGAAGTACGTTCATTCGACTCAATCGACAACGCTCCTGAAGAGAAAGAGCGTGGTATCACCATCAACACTGCCCACATCGAGTATCAAACCGCTACCCGCCACTACGCACACGTAGACTGCCCGGGCCACGCCGACTATGTAAAGAACATGGTTACTGGTGCCGCTCAGATGGATGGTGCTATCCTCGTAGTAGCCGCCACTGATGGTCCTATGCCTCAGACTCGCGAGCACATCCTTCTCGCCCGTCAGGTGAACGTTCCGAGAATCCTCGTGTTCATGAACAAGGTTGACCTTGTTGACGACCCTGAGATGCTTGACCTCGTTGAAATGGAAATCCGCGAACTCCTCGCTTTCTACAAATTCGATGAGAACTGCCCGGTTATCCGTGGTTCAGCTCTTGGCGCCCTCAACGGTGATCCTCACTGGGAGGAAGTCGTTATGGAGCTTATGAACGCTGTTGACGAGTACATTCCGCTGCCTAAGCGTGACGTCGACAAACCGTTCCTTATGCCTATCGAGGATATCTTCTCAATCACAGGTCGTGGTACCGTTGCTACCGGCCGTATCGAGACAGGTGTCGTTAAGGTTGGTGACGAAGTTCAGATCATCGGTCTTGGCGAAGAGCCTCGCAAATCAGTCGTTACTGGTGTCGAGATGTTCCGCAAGATCCTTGACACAGGTGAAGCTGGTGACAACGTAGGTCTTCTCCTCCGTGGCGTTGACAAGAAAGAAGTTAAACGTGGTCAGGTAATCGCACACCCGAACACCATCACTCCTCACAAAGAGTTCAAGGCTCAGATTTACGTACTGAAGAAAGACGAAGGTGGCCGTCACACTCCGTTCCACAACAAATATCGTCCTCAGTTCTTCATCCGTACTCTTGACATCACCGGTGAGATCACTCTTCCTGAAGGAACCGAGATGGTTATGCCTGGCGATAACGTAGAAATCAAAGTCGAGCTCATCTACCCTGTTGCTATCAACGAAGGTCTCCAGTTCGCTATCCGCGAAGGTGG
>JAEEGL016232911.1_pt1 | contig 11977 bp, 9 predicted proteins | sample 9134231 | NCBI WGS metagenome assembly JAEEGL01 (sample SAMN16246548, study PRJNA631951) | gut metagenome | biome: gut microbiome; feature: rumen; material: fiber-attached | host: Bos | place: Iran: Karaj | collected 2018-10 | reverse complement strand
GCACAGATCGAGAAGCAGTTCGGCCAGGGTGCAGTAATGAGGCTCGGTGACCAGACTCACATTGATATTGAGACTATCCCTACAGGAGCACTGACACTTGATATCGCACTCGGTATCGGCGGACTTCCCAGAGGAAGGATCGTTGAGATCTACGGACCTGAATCATCAGGTAAGACAACCGTTGCGCTCCACTGCGTAGCTGAAGCTCAGAAGCAGGGAGGAACATGTGCATTCATCGATGCAGAGCATGCTCTCGATGCCAACTACGCGGCAAACATCGGTGTTGATATCGACAACCTGCTTCTTTCACAGCCTGATACCGGTGAGCAGGCGCTTGAGATCTGCGAGACACTGGTCCGCAGCGGATGCATCGACGTAGTAGTAATCGACTCTGTAGCAGCTCTCGTTCCGAGGGCGGAGATCGAGGGCGAGATGGGTGATTCCCACGTAGGTCTTCAGGCAAGACTCATGAGCCAGGCTCTCCGTAAGCTTGCTCCTGTCGTTGCAAAATCTAATACGATCTGCATCTTCATCAACCAGCTCCGTGAGAAGGTCGGCATCATGTTCGGTAACCCCGAGACTACTCCGGGCGGCCGTGCACTTAAGTTCTATGCTTCTGTAAGACTTGATGTAAGGAAGACTGAGACGCTCCGCAACGGTACTGACGTTATCGGTAACCACACACGTGGTAAGGTTGTAAAGAATAAGGTTGCTCCTCCGTTCAAGGAAGCTTAGATCGATATCCTTTACGGTAAGGGCGTATCTTCCGAAGGCTGCATCCTCGATCTCGCTGTTGAGAACAACATCGTCGACAAGAGTGGTTCCTGGTTTGCTTACAAGGGCAATAAGATTGCTCAGGGCCGTGATGCCGCCAAGGCATATCTCATTGAACATCCTGACGTCAGGGAAGAGATCGAGACACTCGTAAGAGAGTCTTATATGCCTGCAGAAGATGATGAGGCAGATGCTGCAGCACCCGCTGCCAAAGAGGCTGCACCCGCTCCTGTTGAAGAGGACGACGATATCCTCGGAATCGATCTTTGATATCTGATTGATCTCTGCCGGGACTGTATTAACATTCAGTTCCGGCAGAACTGTATTTGAATGTATGAGTGATAATGAAATAAAAGAAGCCGTAACCTGTGCCATCAGACATATAGGAACCGGTGTGTATTCTTCAGGCAAGATCTCCTTCTACCTTGGCAACAAAGGATATGACGAATCTGTTTGCCATGCAGCCGTAAAAGAACTGGTAAATACCGGTTATATCGATGATAGAAGAGCGGCACGTAAGGTTCTTGCCGCGCGTTCAGGCAAGAAGCAAGAGAGCAGGAATTATATGCTCCAGCGCCTTCTTGAAGCCGGGATAGATTCTGATATTGCTGAAGATATAGCATCAGAATTAGAAAGTGATGTTGATACATGCAAATCGCTGTATGAGGCCAGCTTTGGTATTCCCGAAGAAGATTATTCTGACAGGGAAGATGAGTTTATCAAGCTGGCGCAGTTAAGAGGCTACGGAGTCGAGACTGCAAGGACGGCTTTCAGGCTTTATCTTGACGGTTAGTTTTTTATTTCCGGCACGTATTCGTAATTCGGTGTAAATGACGAGTTGTTTGCATAGAAGACCCTGACTCTGATTTCTTCGGGCTTTTTGCTTCCTAAGATATCTACACTGGCGATTTCCGTGCCGTTAACATACATTTTTACAAAGATAAAATTCCCGCACGTTACCTGATTTTTCAGGTATTCGTTTGTCAGGATCAAGCTGACCGCATTTTTGATTGCGTCATCACTGCTGTCACTGATCTCAATGATGACTTTACTAAGATCGAGACGTGTTCTTTCAAACAGTACAGAATAGTCATCGCCATCATGATAGTCTTTAAAATCTATGTTGTAAGCCGTACCTTCTGCGGTAAATTCAGTATCCGGGATATTATTCTTTTTACACAGGTATTTTGAGCAGTCCGAACTGTAAGAGGGATGATTTTTCAGAAATTCGGAAACGAGATTGTCTGAATACCTGTTACCGGTGAGGGGATCATAACTGACCACAAATGTATTGTTTGACGGGAGGACCGGAGAGCAAGCTTTGTAATAGCGGACAGCCTTTAATTGTTCGTCCGCGCGCAAGAATTCTATATTTGCATTGTCGGCCATTTCCTTACCGTATTTTTGTTCGAGATAGCGATAGATCCTTGAAGGCTCGGTGGCTTTTCTGATCTCGTTAGCCGCGTCTGATATAGGATTAATTATGGCAATTAAGAAAACTATAGTGCCGATGAGTATCAATGTTGATTTCTTTAATGAACTGTTTTTAGAGATGTACTTTCTGCCGAAGAGTATCTGATATACGAGACAAAGCGGAAAGACACCAAAGAAACTGAGATAAATGAATTTTACTATTACAGCGAACAGTCCGTAGTAATAGCCATAGAAATTTACACCGTCGATACCGGCATAGATCAGATAGAAATAAGGAAGAAACGACAGGAAGAAAAACACGGTGCCAACTGTGACGCCTACTTTGTTTTTAGGGGTCTTTTCACCTGATACTGTGTTTTCCATAACCTAAACCTCCCGTGAAAACTTCCTTATATTTGGGATGGTAACATACCGGTTTTCGAAATTCAAGAGAAATTTATCGATAAACGATAAATATATATGTTTAGTCGAAAAATGCCTGACGGGCAGGAAAGGTTTGTGCTTATTTGTTATAATGCCTACATTATGGAGATGAACAGTAAAGAGAATAAGAAAATAAAGATAACGCTTCTGGCTCTCGGTTGTTCCAAGAACCTTGTTGACTGCGAGAACATGTCCACAGCGCTTAAGATGGCCGGATACAGTGTCATCAACGATGTGCCTGAATCGGATATTGTTATCATCAATACCTGCGGATTCATTGAGTCGGCAAAGAAGGAAGCGATAGATAACATCCTTGCAGTAGCGGATTATAAAGTCCCGAACGGCAATGTTAAGAAGATAATCGTATCAGGCTGCCTTTCGCAGAGATATCCCGAAGATATTTTAAAAGAACTCCCTGAGGTTGATGCGGTGCTGGGAACGGCACACTATGGCGACATCGTAGAAGTTGTTGCTAAGCTTGCAACAGAGTTCGGCAGGGAAACTGAGAAGATCAATCTTACATCAGGCGTTGGCGGATACAAGCACCTTATTAAGGAGAGGGAGATATCAACCGAGGCTTACGCATGGCTTAAGATAGGCGAGGGATGCCTTAACAGATGCAGTTTCTGCGCGATACCTTTGATAAGGGGATCTTTTGTTTCCCGTCCTTTGGAAGATATCGTGGAAGAAGCGAAGATAATCGCTTCAAAAGGTGTTAAGGAGATCGTTCTTGCGGCCCAGGATACGACAAACTACGGCATTGAACTATACAAGGAGAGACGGCTCACCAAGCTTTTAAGAAGCCTGTCGGAGATCGAAGGGATAGAACTGATCCGCGTAATGTACGGCTATATGGACGGGATCACATCCGATCTGATCGAAGAGATAGCAAGCAACCCCAAGGTTGCGCACTATCTTGATATTCCCATCCAGCACGGCTGCAATAAGATCCTTAAGGCAATGCACAGAAGGGATACGGCCGAGCTTATTACTTCAAGGCTTGAATCGATCAGGAAGGCCATTCCGGATTGCATTATAAGGACGACCGTAATGGTCGGATTCCCCGGAGAGACGGAAGAAGATTTCGAAGAACTTAAGGCGAACCTCAAAAAATGGAAGTTTGACCGCCTTGGTTGTTTTATGTTCTCGCCCGAGGAGGGAACAAAAGCCTACGATATGCCTGACCAGGTAGACGAGGAGACCAAGCAGAGAAGATACAATGAGATCTATGAGCTCCAAAGACAGATATCTTCAGAATTGTCGCAAAAGCGACTCGGAAGCGTAACGAGGGTCAATATCTGTTCTGTTTCCGATGACGGAATATTCTATATCGGGAGAAGCTACGGCGAGTCTCCCGAAGTTGATCCGGTAATATACGTTGCTTCACAGACGGAAGAACTCAAGATCGGGGACTTTGTTGATGTTAAGATCGTTGATTGTTCAGATGACTTTGACATGACTGCCGTAACGATTGACGGAAACTAAAATTCGGTTATTATATTCGTGTCATTAATTTAGATGTCAGGTGCTTATTAAATGAATTTACCTAATAAATTATCCTTAATGAGGATCATTCTGGTTCCCGTAACCGTGCTTTTTATGCTGCCGATCAATATTTTCGGCTGGCAGCCTGAAGCGTGGAATGCATTTGTCAACAGCAACGGAATGATAGTTGCGGCAGCCGTATTCATCGCTGCTTCGCTGACCGATATGTTAGACGGCAAGATCGCCCGCAAGTACAATCTGATTACTGATCTGGGCAAGTTCCTTGACGCTCTTGCAGATAAGATCCTCGTTATCAGCGTTATGATCGCTTTCGTTGAGCTTAGGCGTTTCTCCGCATGGCTCCTCATCATCGTGATCGTCAGGGAGTTCGCGGTTTCCGGTCTCCGTATGATCGCTGCTGCGAATAATGATGTTATTGCCGCAAGGATGGTGGGCAAGGTTAAGACCGCCACACAGATGGTCGCCATCTCATACCTGATGTTCGAGCCGCTCCTTCTTAAGTTATTCGGCTTCGGTTTCGACGGTTATGCAACGCTCGGGATCAATGCCATAACAATAATCGGAGACGTTCTTTTGGGCATCAGCATGGTCATGGTTGCTTATTCCGGAGTGGATTATCTTATCAAGGGAAAGAAGTACCTCAAAGGGTGATTCTCAAAAAACTTCGATTATCAAAATAAACTATTGACAAAACAGTTAACATACATTAAAAACAGATTTGTGGATTGAGTATAATCATACATATAATCATACGGAGGAATTTTTATGACAAACGAAGAACTTTTTAACAGCATCAAGAGAATGATCGTTGACCAGCTCGGTGTTGACGAGGATACAATCACAGAGGACTCTTCCTTTGTTGATGATCTCAATGCTGATTCCCTCGACATGGTAGAGCTCGTTATGGCTATGGAGCAGGAGTTCGACATCGAGATCCCTGACGACGTAGCTGAGAAGGTTGTTACCGTCAAGGATGCTGTCGAGTATATCCAGAACCTTACTGAGGGCTGATTATAAAAGGGCTTCATATAAGCTTACAGAAGTTGTAAAGTTCGACGGCTGAGTGCGTGAGCTCCATGCATTCAGCCGTTTGATTATAACGGTGGATTATGAGCACGGATTTTTCGGAATTTGAGAAAAAACTGGGATATGTCTTCAAGGACAAATCGCTCCTTGAGACCGCGTTCACCCATACCACATATGTTTTCGAGCAGGGCGGAGGACATTGGGAATCCAACCAGAGGCTCGAGTTTATCGGGGATGCCGTAGGTGACCTCGTCGTCGGAAGGATGCTTTACGAGATGAATCCGACCGCGGATGAAGGTTATCTTTCCAAGATGCGCAGCATCTCGGTCTGTGAGAGATCTTTTGCAGAGGCAGCCAGAAAACTGGATATGGGCAACTATCTGCTTCTCGGCAAAGGCGAGGAACAGACGGGCGGAAGAGACAAGGATTCCACGTTGGCAGACTGTTTTGAGGCGGTCATTGCGGCAGTGTACTTCGATGGCGGTTTTGAGATGGCACGCGAAGTAATCACGAGAAATCTTTCCGAGACGGTCAGGAAGGCCGTAGACGGAGAGATCTTTCTGGACTACAAGAGCAGGCTTCTTGAACTTGCACAGATGCGCGGCAACAGCCATACCATAAGATTTGAGACTGTGGCTGAGCGCGGACCGGCACATATGCGTGAGTTTGATGTCGAGGTGTATGCTGATGATATCCTGCTCGCGACGGCAACCGGCCACAGCAAGAAGGATGCGGAACAGAAATGTGCCGCTGAAGCGGTAAGGATCTACCGCGAAAGGTTTCCGGAAGGTAGTCAGGAAAATTAATGTATCTTAAAAAGCTTGAGCTTCAGGGTTTTAAATCATTCCCGGAATATACCTGTATTGAGTTCGACAACGGTCTTACGGCCGTGGTCGGACCGAACGGCAGTGGTAAATCCAATGTTACCGATGCCGTAAGGTGGGTATTGGGTGAGCAGAGTGTCAGGCAGCTTCGCGGCGGCAAGATGGAGGATGTCATCTTCAACGGTACTTCCTCGAGAAAGCCGATGAATTATGCCGAAGTTACTATTACTTTCGATAATGCCGACAAATTTGTTGATTACGATTTCCCTGAGATCTGCATAACCAGAAGACTGTACAGATCCGGCGAATCCGAATACCAGATCAACAAAGTAAACTGCAGACTTAAAGACATCACAGGTCTGTTCCTGGATACTGGTCTGGGTAAGGACGGATACTCGATAGTAGGCCAGGGCAGGGTCGACGAGATCCTTTCGAACAAGTCCGAAGACAGAAGACGCGTAATGGAAGAGGCGTCCGGAATCGTCAAATACAAGGTGCGCAAGGAAGAGGCGGAAAGAAAACTTAATTCGACCGAGCAGAATCTCCTGCGTATCAATGACATATTGGGAGAATTAGAAGAACGTAAGGGACCTCTCGAAGAGCAGGCAGGCAAAGCAAAGCAATACAATGCTGCCTATGAAGAGATGAAGGATCTTGAGACAGCGCTTCTCGTTCACAGGATCAACGAGGCCGAGAAGGCCATGGGTGATTCCGCTACTCTCAAGGACACACTTGAGGCGGAGATCAAGGAGCAGCAGGACAAGTATCTTGAGCTCCGCAAGAATAACCAGGAAGTCATTACCAGAAGTGAGGAGCTTGACGATAAGATCGAAGATGAGCGCCAGACGCTTTCCGATCTGACCGAGAAGGAACACGAGCTCATCACGGAGAAAAAGGTCTCTGCCGAAAGGCTCAAGCAGACGGAAGATCAGATCAACACATATGAGTCTGACAAGACTGTGATGCTCGAGCGCATTGAGCAGCTTAAAGCCGATCTCAAGGAAAAGAACGAGCATGCCGCTGAGCTTTTAAAGGAAGCCAATGACGCCCGCGCTGACAGCGAGAAGATCGCTGCCGAGAAGGAAGCAGCGCAGAAGCAATATGAAGAGCAGAACAAGGACATGGATAAGGTCGGTGCCAGCCTCAAGGCAAAGACCGATGAACTCTATGAGACCAGAAGAAGAATAGACGAGATCAAAGCCCAGATCGGTGCGATCGATGACAGGGTGAAGAGTCTCGGTGAAGAGCGCCTTGCCGCTATCGAGAGCGGAAAAGAACTTCAGACGCATCTGAAGGAAGCAGACGACAGATGGCGCGAAATGAAGCTCAAGACCAAAGAGGTCATGTCGGATATCGACGAGCGCAACAAGAAGCTCGAAAAACTCCACGGCAAACAGGTCGAGCTCAATCAGTTTTTCGATAAGTACAACAGAGAGCTCTCCGCGGAAGAGGCAAGACTTAAGACTCTCAAGGAACTCGAGCGCCGTAAGGAAGGTTATCAGGAATCGGTAAGAAAGCTCTCCGAGGAGGCTTCGACTAATAAGCATGTAAAGAGCCTGATAGTCGGTATCATAGGAGACCTGATCGAGAGCGATTCCAAGTATGAGACTGCCATCGAGACCGCGCTCGGAACTGCAATTCACAATGTGGTAACCAAGAGCGAGGCGGATGCCGCGGAACTCATAGACATACTTAAGACAAAGCATCTGGGAAGAGTTACCTTCCTCCCGATCGAGAACATAAAGCCCCGTCCGATCGACGATAAGGTTAAGTCTAAGGCGTCGCGCATCAAGGGCTATATCGGCATTGCATCTGACCTGGTCAAGTGCGACCGTGATCTGACGAACATAATCTCCAATCTTTTGGGAAGGATCATTGTCGCCGACAATCTCGATAACGCAAGAAAGATAGCTGCCGAGACCGACAGGACAGTCAAGGTAATGACGCTTGAAGGAGACTCTGTCAATCCGGGCGGATCACTGACGGGAGGCAGCCTCAGGAAGTCTGAACGCGGAGCCGGAATCCTTGGAAGACAAAGAGAGATCGAGAAGATCACCGCTGCTTTAACGGATCTTGAAAGCAAACTGTCTGATTCCGAAGAACACCGCCAGGAGATCGATGATGAGATCGGAACGCTCGAGCGTGAGCTTGCCCAGCTTGCTGAACAGCTCAAGTTCTTCCAGCTTGAGGAAGTCAAGGCTGAAGGCGATTACCGCAATACCGAACTCAGATCTGAAGAGAACAAGAAGGCTGTCGAGAAGTGTGAGAGCGACAGTTTGGAGATTTCCGGAAGCCGTCTTAGGATGACCGAGGATATGGAAGAACTGTCCGCTATCGAGAAGGAGATTGAATCCGATCTCGAAGAGTATAAGGACAGCGTCGCGGAGATTGAGGAACGCTCCAAGGAATTTGCCGATAAGACGAAGGATCTTACCGACAGACTTGCTGCCGCTGTGTCGCTTTCCGAAAGAAAGATCACCGAGCGCAACGGCTGTCTCGATCTTGCCGAACATATCAAAGGCCAGATCAATGAGGTCAATAACAGCATAAAGAACGGCGAGAACGAAGTTAAAGAGATCAATAAGCGTGCCGGAGAGATTACCAGGGAGATCGAAGTCTGCGACAAGGAAATCGAGAAGACGCTTGCACTTGAGAAGGTCAGCGAGGAAAAGATCTCCAAGCTCAATGCTGAGAGAAGCAAGCTCGCTAATGAGATGTCGTCGTTTGCAGACAGGCTCTCACAGGCAAGCTTAGCAATAAGCGGACTCGAGCAGAAGCTCAACAGTCATATCGCTAAATACGACAAATATATCTACGAGATCGACGGTGACAAGAATAAGCTCTGGGAAGACTATTCCGTTACTTATGACAACATAAAGGACAAGGTAAGCCCTGTTGAGAAACCGGGCGAACAGAGCAAGCGCATCGCGACTCTGAAGAATACCATCAGGCAGCTCGGAACCGTCAACTTGAATGCGCTTGAAGAATACAGGGAACTGTCCGAGCGTCTTGATTTCATGACCTCTCAGAGAGATGACATCGAGGCGGCCAAGAAGGACCTTGAGAATGTAATAGCTGATCTTACCGAAAGCATGAAGAGCGAGTTTACGAAGCACTTCATGATCATAAATGAGAACTTCAAGAGGGTATTCACGGATCTTTTCGGAGGCGGTACGGCTGAGATCACGCTTGATGACGAGACCGATGTACTCGGATGCAATATCGATATCAAGGCTCAGCCTCCGGGAAAGAAGCTTCAGACATTGTCACTGCTTTCCGGCGGTGAGAGATGCCTTACCGCGATCGGACTTCTTTTCGCGATCCTGGAGCTCAGACCGTCTCCGTTCGTCATTCTTGACGAGGTCGAGGCTGCACTCGATGATGTAAACATTTCACGTTTTACGGACTTCGTAAGAAGACACGTGGACAAATCGCAGTTCATTCTTGTCACGCACCGTAAGGGCACGATGGAGGCATGCGATCAGATGTATGGTGTTACCATGGCTGAGCGCGGAGTCTCGAAAATTCTTTCTATGGAGCTTAAGTAATGGGACTTCTTGACGTTTTCAAAAAGGGACTTGCATCGACCAGAAACTTTTTCGCCGGCGGCTTTACCAAGATCGCTGCCAGCACGGGTCACTTCGACGAGGATATGCTCGATGACCTTGAAGAGCTCATGATCAGGGCGGACTGCGGTGTTCCGGCTTCAGATGACATCATCGGAAGGGTCAAGGAGAACATCAGAAAGACAGGCGATGACAGCCGAGATGCCGTTCTGGATTCTGTAAGGACAAGAATGACCGAGATCTTGGGAGAGAAGTCGGTAATCGAACTCGTTCCCGGCAAGCTCAACATCATTCTCATGATCGGTGTTAACGGAACAGGGAAGACCACGACTGCGGGAAAGCTTGCGCTCAGATGGAAGAATGAAGGCAAAAAGGTTATCCTTGGCGCCGCAGACACCTTCCGCGCAGCCGCTGTCGATCAGCTGAAGGCATGGGGAGAACGTACCGGAACTACTGTCATTTCACAGGGAACTGACGGTGCGGATCCCGCCGCGGTAGTTTACGACTCCGTTCATGCCGCTTTGTCGCGTAAAGCTGACGTACTTATCGTTGATACCGCAGGCCGTCTTCACAACAAGAAGAATCTTATGGACGAGCTTGCGAAGATCCGCCGCATAATCTCCAGAGAGGCTCCTGAAGCCGAAGTCAAATCGCTTCTCATAATAGATGCGACCACAGGACAGAATGCCGTTATCCAGGCAGAGAGCTTCGGTGAGGTTACGGGCATCGACTATATCGGAATTACAAAGCTTGACGGAAGCGCAAAGGGCGGTGTGGCCATCGCTGTCGCATATCAGTCCGGCAAGCCGATCGTACTCGCAGGCCTCGGTGAAGGGGCGGAGGACCTGGTCGATTTCGACCCCGGTGTTTTCGTGAATTCGCTGCTTGAAGACTGATCTTGAAAAACCCTAAAAAAATCAACCAAATCTATAAATATTTTGATTGCCAAAGAATATAAATATATGTATAATGCTTTGGGTTTTTAATGGGGCAGTAGGGTTATTATGCCTGAAACATCCACAAAATCATATTAATTCTTATAGAGAGGGGACCAAGGTTTATGTTGTCCAGCTTACTTACAACTTCCTGGTTGATTGTACTTGGCGTAGTAGTCCTTGCACTGGTTTACGTCGCGTTCAATTACTTCCGTATTAAGAAGATGCCCGAAGGAACACCTGATATGATCGAACTGTCAGGAATCATTCGTTCCGGCGCGCAGACCTTCCTTAAGACGGAATACAAGAGCATCATCGTTGTTGTGGCTGTGGTTGCTGTCATCTTCACACTTTTCGTTGAGAAGACGAGCGGTATCACATTCCTCATGGGTGCAATGATGAGCTCTATCGTTTGCGTTCTCGGTATGCAGAGCGCTACTTATGCTAACGTTCGTACTTCGAACAAAGCAAGAGAGAGCCTTTCAATCGGAGAGACCGTTAAGGTTGCTCTCTGCGGCGGTTCCATCTCCGGCCTTGCTGTTCAGGGCTTCGGTATGCTCGGATTCCTCGCAGTTCTCCTTTGTTTCGGCGGCGTACAGCATGACGCTTCAAGCCAGGGCTTTGTTCAGGTCGGACTTACCTGCAATCCCTACATCATGAGAATATCAACATATTCACTCGGCTGCTCCATCGTTGCTATGTTCAACCGTGTTGCAGGCGGTAACTACACAAAGGCTGCTGATATTTCTTCCGATATCCTTGGTAAGCTCAGACATGACCTTCCTGAGGATGACTCAAGAATCCCTAACACAATCGCAGACTTCATCGGCGACAACGTAAACGATATCGCAGGCAACTGCTCCGACCTCTTGGAGTCATTCGTTGCTACAATGTCTGCTTCGATCATGATCGCTGTTACACTCTTCCAGACACACGGCGGAAAGGTTGCTGATTCTACATTCAACGCAACGATCCTTTTCCCTGTGATCCTCGCAGGCTGCGGCCTCGTAGGATGCCTTATCGGTCTGAGTCTCGCTAACATCAAGAAGATGGGCGACGATCCGTCAAGAGAGCTCGACCTCTCAACATGGATCTCCGCAGGATGCACGATCATTTTCGGCGGTGTTGCATGCTACTTCATCTTCAAGGATGTTCCTCTCTATGAAGATTGGAAGTTCGGCTGGGTTTCTCCCTGGGTCTCTTCCGTAATGGGAATCATTGCCGGTATCGCTATCGGTATCATCACAGAGTACTACACCTCAACAGATCACAAGCCTACTCAGAAGCTTGCTGAGATGTGCACAGAAGGTGAGGCTTTCGTTGTAACAAAGGGTGACGCTGTCGGTTCAAGATCAGTTCTTCTCCCTGTATTCGTAATCATTGTTGCTCTCATCGTTTCCGGCGTTATCTGCGGTTCTTACGGTATCGCAATCTCCGCTCTCGGTATGCTCGCATTCGTTGGTGCAACAGTTTCTATCGACGCTTTCGG
>JAEEGL014831186.1_pt1 | contig 11977 bp, 10 predicted proteins | sample 9134231 | NCBI WGS metagenome assembly JAEEGL01 (sample SAMN16246548, study PRJNA631951) | gut metagenome | biome: gut microbiome; feature: rumen; material: fiber-attached | host: Bos | place: Iran: Karaj | collected 2018-10 | reverse complement strand
ATGTATAACGCGCTAGACCTAACCCCAAACAAGGTAGAGCGAAACAGGCTCAACAAGGCCGTTATAAAAATTCTGGAACACTTCAAAGCCACAGGCTTTATAGCGAACTACACCCCAGAAAAGCGAGGCCGCCTTTTAGTCGGATTTGAGATCATACCGAACCCCAAACGGAGACAGTTAATATGACCCTAGACCAAGCCCGCGCCACGATCCACGCCGCCGACCCTGCCCCAATCTATACCCTAATGGCCCCAGCAAAGGACGGCAAAAGCTATGTATGCCCCTACTGCCAGAATGGAACAGGCGAAAACGGAGACGGCATACACATAGACCCCGACCACGGCGGCCGCTTTCACTGCTTCAAATGCGGCCACACTGGAGACGCAGTAGACCTTTACCAGCAGATCACAGGCGAGGCCGACCACATGGCCGCCACAAAGGCAGTAGCGGAGCTATACGGCATAACCCTAGACGCACCCCAAGCCAAGCAGACCGAACCCGCGCCAGCTGGCCACCCCGCCAAGGCCGCGAAGCTAGATATAGAGGCCGCCATATTACGCCGGATCGAGGCAGACATACAGGCCGCCGCCGAGGCCCGCAAGCCGGACAACCCCAGCCACGCCGCCTATATTGCATATCTGCAAACGCGAGGCATAAGCGAGGCAGTAGCCGAGGCCTTTAACCTAGGCTATTTACCCAAATGGCATCACCCCAAAGCCCCACGCGCAACCCCAAGCCCGCGCCTTATAGTGCCGACCAGCAAGCAGAGCTACACGGCCAGAGACACCCGCGAGACACCGCCAGCAGAGGCCCAGAAATTTACCAAGCAGAAAGCTGGAAAGACCCCGCTATACAATCTGGCCGCGCTGGCCGCTTCTACCCCTGTTTTTGTGGTAGAGGGAGAGCTAGACGCTATTAGTTTCTACGAGGTAGACGGCGAGGCTATAGCCCTAGGCAGTACCGCGAACACTGGCAAGCTGCTGGAATACGTTAAAGCAAACCCGCCAGCCGCGCCGCTGATCCTAGCCCTTGACAATGACAAGGCCGGAGCCGAGGCCGCCGCCAAGCTGGCCGCCGAGCTTGACAAGCTGAAGATACCCTACTACAAGCCGACCGCGCCGAGCTATGCCCCCTACAAAGATGCCAATGCTTTTTTAGTGGCCGATCCAGACGGATTTGCTGGTATGGTGAGGCAGACCACGGCCAGAGCCGCAGACCCCGAACAGATCAAACGCGAAGAAGCCCAAGCCGAATACGCCACGAAAGCAAAACACGCCGCCGATATTCTGGCCGCGCTGGCCGACTACATAGCCAACCCGCCGCCAGACGTTTCGACAGGCTTTAATATGCTGAACATGGCCCTAGGAGATGGCTTTAACGCTGGCGGCCTACCAGTCGGCCTAACCACAATAGGAGCCATATCTAGCCTAGGCAAGACCACATACGCGCTACAGATTGCCGACCATATCGCCGCATCTGGCCGAGACGTGCTTGTAGTAGCCCTAGAAATGACCGCCGTAGAGCTGGCCGCCAAAAGCATTTCGAGGCTGGCCCCGTTCGATGTATCCGGCTTTACCGCCAGAGCTATAAAACACTTCAACGATTTTATAGCCCAAATCCAGCCCGCCTTTAGAGACGAAAAGGAAACAGTTTTTAGGCGAATCCAAGCAGAATACGCCAAGATCGCAGAGCATCTTTACATAGTCGAACCACACGCCCGCCCAACCGCAGACGATGTAGAAAAGCTAGTAGAACTGCATATAGCCGCCACAGGCCGCGCCCCTGTTTTAGTGGTGGACTATCTGCAAATCCTAGCCCCGCATGACGAGCGAGGCACAGACAAGGCAAACGCCGACTATGCCATAAGCAAGCTAAAGACCATAAGCCGAGATAAGCAAATCCCTGTATTGTGCATATCGAGCTTAAACCGCCTTAACTACAACGAGACGGCGAGGCTAGAAGCGTTCAAAGAGACAGGCGCAATCGAATACAGTAGCGACATCATTTTAGGTATGCAACTGTACGGCGCTGGCATGAAAAAACAAGGCAAGTCGCTGGACGTAGACGCAGAAAAGGCCCGCAACCCGCGCCGAATCCAAGTAGTAGTCCTAAAGAACCGAGACGGCATAACAGGAAACGTGATCCCCTATCACTACTACCCAGCCCGAAACAAGTTTATAGAGGGAACCCAGCCAGCCACGTTTGAAGAATGGCTACAAGACCCGCCGACATTCCGCGCAGACAGGCCGGACAAGCCAGAGGATCAAGAGCCAGAAGCCGACATTAGCGGCATCATGGCCCAAGAGCCAGCCACGCCACGAAAGAAAAAACCGCCCAAATCGGCCAAAAATCTGCCGAAAGTCGACGATTAGTTAAAGCCCCTAAAATACCATGCCGGTTATTTACCGCAGGTGTTAGCCGTAACTCGTTTATTTTTAATGGGTTACGGCGTTTATGTTAGGTGTAGCGTGTCGCATAACACACATTATGTTAAATCGTTTGAGGGTAAAAATTGCACCGACCGCGCAAATGTTAAGAAAACCGCGAAAAAATTACGTCCTAACCCTTGCTTTTTTGTCGGATCGGGATTATATTAGAGGCAAACCCCACAAAAGGAGCCGCCGCCATGAAAGAAAAAACCGAAACGCCAGCCAGACCCAGAGGCCGACCAGCCGGAAAAGTAGAGGCCAAGCGAGAGACACGCGAAAAGGACGCGCAAACCCTACGCGCCGCCTTTGCCATGCTGAACTTAACCCCTACACACGATTGCCAAATATTTGGAGTAACCCGCCAGACGCTGGCCAAATGGCTTAGAGGCGAGACGAGCGCACCCCGCGAGGCCTATGTTTATCTGCTGGACAAGGTAATAGAGGCCGCCGCCGCTGGTACGGCCAATCTAAACGCCGCCGCCGAGGCGAGGCTAAACAAGGCCATAGACGAGCGCATAGCCAGCGCATTACAGATTATTGCCGCCATGAACAGAAACAAGCCGGAGCCGCCCAAATGAACTACACCACCCACACCGCCACCGAACCCAAGCCGATAGCCGCCTATTTGGGAAACATTATCCCCCAGCCGACCCAGCCGCCCAAGATCACAGAGCCACCCCAAATAAAGAGCATGACCCTAAACGCAGATCGCGCCCGCTTCACGTTCACGAATGGCCGCCAGATCACGGCCAAATATACCCAGCTGGACAACCCGACCCGCGAGGTTATGCTATCCTTTTTACTGGCCACCCTAAAGACAGTAGCCGCAACCATGCCAACCGCGAGGCCGTAACCATGACCGAGACACCCGCACCATACCACGCCGAGCCAGTAGAGGCAGAGCCGCCGCCCAATCTGGAAGAAATCCCAGACACGCCGAAGATCACCGCCAGAAACCTAGAAGCTATCACGATCCCAGCCGGACAAGGCACACTGGCCAAGTACACCCTAAAGGACGGCGAACGCTACGCCCGCATAGAGGATTTAACCCCAGACGAGCAGACCGCCGCGCTGGCGTTTCTGCTACGCTATGCCCCGCCCTGCATAGCCCGCAGACCACACAGAGCAAAGCCAGCCCCAGCACCCGCAGAGATGCCAGAGCTGGACCCCAGACCGCTAGAGGCTTTACTAGACACCCTACCAGCCGAGGAAACGCCGAGCCATGAAAAAGAATGATCCACAGACCGCCACCCAGCCCGCCACGCTGGCCGAGCTGGCCGCCGAACTAGAGGCCACCCAAAAGAGGCTAGCCCGAACCGAAAGAAAGCTAGAGCGAGAAACGGCCACCGCCCGCCTATGGTTTAACACACTGGACGAAACCAAGCAAGACCTAGCCAGAACACGCGCCGACCTAGCCGCCGCCCTAGCCGCGAGAGATCGAGCGCAAGACATAGCCGATCGAGCGCAAGACATAACCGATCGAGCATTAAACCGCGCCGACCGTCTACAAAACCTACTGGAACACATATTAGGCATCAAAGCAGGAGCCAAGGCCACGCCAGCCCCAGACGGCATAGAGGCCGCGAGATCGAGCAAAGGCGAGACAGAGCCAAGACACCGCCGCCGCTGGCATAGCTGGAGATCACGCCGAAAATAATTATAACGCCGTTATAATGCCGTTATAACCGAGGCAAACAAAACGGAACAAAGGCAAACAAAAAGGTACTACCGCCGAAGCCATTTTTACCTAATGGCCACCGAAGCACCCGCCATAGATCACAGAGTTTCCGCGCCTGTCCTGCCGGAAAAAGAGGCCGGAGAAAAAATAGATCAAATCCCAGCCAAGCACAAAACGCCGACCAATGGCCGCCGATCCAGACACAGACACCAGCCGCCAAGGCTGGCCGCATCTGGCCGGATCACGCACCCGCACACGCGCCCGCATGAATGGCCGGACACTGGCCGCCGATCCAGACAGACCAGCCAAGCCGCGACCCTGCCACCCCTGCCACCCCATGCCATATCAAAGCGAGACGGCAGACCAGCCAAGCCGCCGTTAAAAGAAAATCCCCAGCAAGCCACGGAAACGGCAATCTGGCGAGGCTTAGCCTTTTATCCTACTGGCCGACCGCGCCGCCCCCCCCCCGAACGCCCCAAACGCCCTTTTCCTGTATCCGTACCAGCCGCCTATCTGGCCGCGCTGGTCTATTAGAGGCCATTATATACCCGATCCAAGAGGCCGACCCAGAGACCGACCCCCACCCCCCTAGTCGGGTCCTTCCAGCCATGCACCCCCCTGCCGAGGTGCGGCGCCGGGTTCGATCTTCCAATAATTTTGGCAAAAATTTTTTCATGGCCTAACCACCGACCCCGCACAAAAACAGAGAGTTACACAAAAAAGCACAGGCCGCCGCCCTGCCCTGCCATGATGCCACGCCAAGAGCCACAGAGCCGCCGCCCTGCCCTTTTACCCTGCTGGCAACCCATAACCCCTAACCGCGACCAGATCGCCTAGGATCGAAAAAGGGGTGGCCAGACAATGGCCTAACCACCGCCAAAACACCGCCAGCCATATGGCGAATTGTATACCAGCATATGGCGAATTGTATACCAGCATATGGCGAATTGTATACCAGCATATGGCGAATTGTATACCAACGGCATTAAAAAAATCACACTTAAAGCCCTGTATTCGAGCTAGATACAAAGAAATAATGAGATACCCCCAAAATATATCAAAATATATCAAAATAATTCAAAGGAAAAGCGGCTCGGCCACCATGCGCTGGCCAGATGCCGCGCATGGTTAGCCTTGCTTTTTATGGCATGAATGAAACCCGATGCCAAGACCCGCCACCATAAACGCGCCGACCCCTGCCGCGCTGGCCGATCCAGCCGCCGCCGAACCCTGCCGGACATGGCCGCCAAGATCGCCAGACCAGACCCGCCAAGCCAACCGCCACAGATGCCGCAATCTGGCCGGATCACGCGCGCGCCCGCATGAGAGCCGCCACCCCTGCCGCCGATCCAGCCGCCGCCAGCAAGAGGCGAACTGTATACCAGAACGGCAAGAATTGTATACATGAAAAACGGAAGAAAAACAGGAAAAAATCTAGAAACGCGCTTGAAAGCATGGAAAACAATGGTATATTTACCAATAGCGCAAAACCACAAAACCACATGGAGCGAAAAAATGACCGAGAAACCCAAGCAGACCGCCAAGCAAGAATGGACGCAGAGAGCCAAGCCCAAAAAGGGAAGCACCCGAAGCCGCCGTATAGCTCTAATGTTTTCTCCAGAGCTGGCCGATCGCCTTGTTTTAATGGCGAGAATGAACGGAGTTTCCGTAAACAACGAGGTAGAAACCCTTGTAGAGCGAGAGTACACCCGCTTAAGAACCGACCCCAAGACAAAAGCCCTTATAAAAGCCCTAGCCAAGCAGAGCGAGGCGAACCAATGACAGACCAAGAACCCCCGAACCCGCCGCCGAGGCAAGGCGTAGAGCCAGACGAAGCCATAGCGAGGCTAAAAGAGGCACTAGGCGAACAGGATTTTAACGAGCTGGCCAAAATGATCGCCGCATCTGGCCAAGAACCCTACGACTATATAACGCGCTTCTATATCGCCGCAAAGATCAAAGACGCACAAGACAAGCAAGAAGCCGCCAAGGCCGCCGAGGCCGCCGAGGCCGCAAGGCAAGCACAGGCCGCCGCAGATGCCGCTATGCTGGCCGCACAGGCCGCGCTAGAGGCCGCCGCCAAGCAAGGCATAAAAATCTATGCCAAGTTTCCCCAGCCGCCAGACGCATACACGGCCGCCACGCTGGCCGCCAAGATCGCCGCAGAGCAAGACGAAACCCCAGAACTACCGAATTTTGCCGTAGACGAGGACCCAAAAACCACGGTAAAAGGCCAAGACTTCTATGCCCCCAAGACAACCAATATAGCGACTTCAAAGGCCGCCCAGAAAATACAAGAGGTAGACCCAAACGCCGATAGCCAGAGACGCTATACAGTATCGAACCCACACCGCCACGCCATAAGAACGTCTGTAGCTACATGGATCCCCGAAGATGTAAAAGTAAACGGCAAGATCACAGTATTTGATCGAGCCGTAGAAGATGCCATAGGAACACTAGTAGACCGAGGCTATAAGGCGTTCACGATTGAAGATGTTTTTTGTATCCTTAATGGCGAGCCAAAAGGCCTACGAGTACACGAAAAGATGGCCGAGCGCATAGATCAAACCATAGTAAAGCTAGCCCGAACATGGTGTAATATCGACTGCACAGAGCAATATAACGCCGTACACAGAGAGAAGCAAGAATCTGTAAGGATAAGCGGAAATATCCTGCTGGCCAACCGCGTAAAGATCGAGCGCACAAACGGCAGGATCACTATAGGCTGGTTTGTTAAAGAACTGCCCAAGATGTATTTTTACTCCAAGCTAGTAAAACAGCTATATAGCGTACCCTATGACATACGGAAAATAGAAGGTCTAAACGCCACAGAAACCACGCTGGCCATGAAACAGTATATCTTAACCCAGATGGCGAGAATTGAGCGTAAACACGGCGGATCGATCACGCTGGAAACCATGTATAACGCGCTAGACCTAACCCCGAATAAGGTAGAGCGAAACAGGCTAAACAAGGCCGTTATAAAAATTCTGGAACACTTCAAAGCCACAGGCTTTATAGCGAACTACACCCCAGAAAAGCGAGGCCGCCTTTTAGTCGGATTTGAGATCATACCGAACCCGAAACGGAGACAATTAACATGACCCTAGACCAAGCACGCGCCACGATCCACGCCGCCGACCCTGCCCCAATCTATTCCCTAATGGCACAGGCCAAAGACGGAAAAAGCTATATTTGCCCCTACTGCCAGAACGGAACAGGCGAAAATGGAGACGGAATAAAGATAGACCCCGACCACGGCGGCCGCTTTCACTGTTTCAAATGCGGCCACACAGGCGATGCAGTAGACCTTTACCAGCAGATCACAGGCGAGGCCGACCACATGGCCGCCACAAAGGCAGTAGCGAAGCTATACGGCATTACGCTGGACGATCCCAAAGCCAAGCCGACCGAGGCCGCGCCAGCTGGCCGCCCTGCCCCTAAAGAAAAGCCGGATTTAGAAGCCGCCATATTACGCCGGATCGAAGCCGATATTAAGGCCGCCGCCGAAGCGCGCAAGCAAGACAACCCCAGCCATGCCGCCTATGTTGCATATCTGCAAACGCGAGGCATAAGCGAGGCAGTAGCCGAGGCGTTTAACCTAGGCTATCTTCCCCGCTGGCATCACCCCAAAGCACCCAGCGCCACCCCTAGCCCCCGCCTTATAGTGCCGACCAGCAAGCAGAGCTACACGGCCAGAGATACCCGCGAGACCCCGCCAGCAGACGCGCAGAAATACACCAAGCAGAAAGCCGGAAAGACCCCGCTATACAATCTGGCCGCGCTGGCCGCAAGTACCCCTGTTTTTGTGGTAGAGGGAGAGCTAGACGCTATTAGCTTTTACGAGGTTGACGGCGAGGCTATAGCCCTAGGCAGTACCGCGAACACTGGCAAGCTGCTGGAATACGTTAAAGCAAACCCGCCGAGCGCGCCGCTGATCCTAGCCCTTGACAATGACAAGGCCGGAGCCGAGGCCGCCGCCAAGCTGGCCGCCGAGCTTGACAAGCTGAAAATCCCATACTACAAGCCGACCGCGCCGAGCTATGCCCCCTACAAAGACGCTAATGCTTTTTTAGTGGCCGATCCAGACGGATTTGCCAGCATGGTAAGGCAGACCACGGCAAGAGCCGCAGACCCCGAACAGATCAAGCGCGAAGAAGCCCAAGCAGAATACGCCACGAAAGCGAAACACGCCGCCGATATTCTGGCCGCGCTGGCCGACTATATGGCCAACCCGCCGCCAGACGTGCCAACAGGATTTACCATGCTAGATCACGAACTAGGAGACGAATTTAACGCCGGAGGCCTGCCAGTCGGCCTAATCACAATAGGCGCTATTTCCAGCCTAGGCAAGACCACATACGCCCTGCAGATAGCCGACCACATAGCCGAATCTGGCCGAGACGTGCTTATAGTGGCGCTGGAAATGACCGCCGTAGAGCTGGCCGCTAAAAGCATAACTAGGCTTATCCCGCTGAACATTTACGGATTCACCCCCAAGAGCGTAAAGCACTATAACGAGTTTATAGCCACGATCCAGCCCAATTTTAGAGACGAAAAAGAAGCTGAATTTAGGAAAGCCCAAGCACAATACGCCAAGATTGCCGAGCATCTTTATATAGTCGAACCCCAAACGCGACCGACCGCAGACGATGTAGAAAAGCTAGTAGAACTGCACATAGCCGCCACTGGCCGCGCCCCTGTTTTAGTGGTAGACTATTTGCAGATACTAGCCCCGCATGACGAGCGAGGCACAGACAAGGCCAATGCAGACTATGCCATAACCAAGCTAAAGGCCATAAGCAGAGATAAGCAAATCCCTGTATTGTGCATTTCCAGCTTGAACCGCCTTAACTACAACGAAACGGCGAGGCTAGAAGCGTTCAAAGAAACAGGCGCTATTGAGTATTCCAGCGACATAATTTTAGGTATGCAACTGTATGGCGCTGGCATGAAGAAACAAGGCCAATCGCTAGACGTAGACGAGGAAAAAAAGAGATCACCCCGCAGGATTCAAGTAGTAGTCCTAAAGAACCGAGACGGAAAGACAGGCGAAATTATACCCTACCACTACTTCCCAAGCCGGAACAGATTTATAGAGGGAACACACGAAAAGATCTTCGATGAATGGTTAAATGACCCGCCAGCGTTCCGCGCGATCAAGCCAGAGGAACCAGCCGCCGACATTAGCGCGATCACAGACAAGGCCGCAGAGCTGGCCGACCAGCCACGAAAGAAAAGACCGCCCAAAACAACCAAAAATCTGCCAGCGATCGACGATTAGTTAAACCCCCTAAAATACCATGCCGGTTATTTGCCGCAGGTGTCTGCCGTAACTCGTTTATTTTTAATGGGTTACGGCGTTTATGTTAGGTGTAGCGTGTCGCATAACACACATTATGTTAAATCGTTTGAGCTTAAAATTGCAAGCCGCCGCCGCCATGTTAAGAAAACCGCAAAAATATTACGTCTCTGCCCTTGTATTTTTGCCGGAACAGGATTATATTAGAGGCGAACCCCAAAACAGGAGCCACCGCCATGAAAGAAAAAACAGATCAGCCGAAGCCACACCGAGGCAGACCAGCCGGAAAAGTAGAGGCCAAGCGAGAGACGCGCGAAAAAGACGCGCAGATCATGCGCGCCGCATTTGCCATGCTGAACCTAACCCCTACACATGACTGCCAGCTATTCAACGTAACCCGCCAGACGCTGGCCAAGTGGTTAAGAGGCGAAACCAGCGCACCCCGCGAGGCCTATGTTTATCTGCTGGACAAGGTAATAGAGGCCGCCGCCGCTGGCACGGCCAATATTAACGCCGCCGCCGAGGCGAGGCTAAACAAGGCCATAGACGAGCGCATAGCCAGCGCCCTGCAGATCATAGCCGCCATGAACAGAAACAAACAGGAGCCGCCCAAATGAACCAAGCCACCGCCACCGAACCCAAGCCAGTAGCCGCCTATCTGGGAAACCTTATCCCCCAAGCCAAGCCCGAACCGCCACAAATAAAGAGCATGACCCTAAACGCAGATCGAGCGCGCTTCACGTTCACAAATGGCCGCCACATTACGGCCAAATATAACCAGCTGGACAACCCGACCCGCGAGGTTATGCTTTCTTTTTTACTGGCAACCCTAAAGACCCTAACCGCAACCATGCCGAGGCCGCAACCATGACCGAAACACCCGCACCCTACCACGCCGAGCCAGAACAGGCCGAACCGCTGGCCGAGCTGGCCGACACGCCAGAGATCACCGCCAGAAACCTAGAGGCTATAACGATCCCAGCCGGACAAGGCACACTGGCCAAGTACACCCTAAAGAACGGAGAGCGCTATGCAAGGCTAGAGGATTTGACCCAAGAGGAACAGACCGCCGCCCTTGCTTTTCTGCTACGTTATGCACCGCCCTGCATAGCCCGCCGACCGCACAGAGCCACGCCAGCCCAAGCCCCTGCAGAACTGCCGGAACTAGACCCAGAGCCGCTAGAAGCCCTGCTAGGCAAACCAGCCGAGGAAACCCCCAGCCATGAAAAAGAATGATCCACAGACCAGCGCCGCCAGCACCCTGCCAGAGCTGGCCGCCGAACTAGAGGCCACAAAAAAGAAACTAGCCCGAACCGAAAGAAAGCTAGAGAGAGAAACGGCCACCGCGCGCCTATGGTTAAGCACCCTAGACGAAACCAAACAGGAACTAGCCCGAACCCGCGCAGAGCTGGCCAGCACCCGCGCCATGCTGGATCGCGCCCAAGACGTAACCGAGCGCGCCCTAAACAGAGCCGACCGCATACAGGATATTGCCGACTACATTTTAGGCATCGACACCCGCAGCAAATCCAAGCAGAAAAAGCCACAGAATAGCGAGGAAAGCCCCAAGCATCGCCGCCGCTGGCAACTATGGAGACACCGCCGAAAATAATTAGAACGCCACTAGAACGCCGTTATAATGCCGCTGGATCAAAAGGTACTACCAGCGCCAGCCCTTTTCCCTAATGGCCGCCGAACCGCTGGCCATAGAGCGCAGAGTTTCCGCGCCTGTCCTGCCGGAAAAACAGGCCGGAGAAAAAATAGATCAAATTGCCGCCAAGCTCAAAAGGCAGACCGCTGGCCGCCGATCCAGACGCACCGAGCCGGATCACGCACGCGCACACGCGAGAGCCAGCCAGCACCCTGCCACCCCTGCCACCCCTGCCCTATCGAATCAAAACGGCAAGCCAGCCCTAACCGCCACTAAAAAGAAATCCCCAGCAAGCCACCGCAAACGGCACTATGCCGAGGCTTAGCCGTTTACCCTACTGGCCGACCGCGCGCGCCCCCCCGAACGCCCCTAACGCCCTTTTCCTGTATCCGTACCAGCCGCCTATCTGGCCGCGCTGGTTTATTAAGGCCATTTCAAGACCCGATCCAAGAGGCCGACCCAGAGGCCGACCCCCACCCCCCTAGTCGGGTCCTTCCAGCCATGCACCCCCCTGCCGAGGTGCGGCGCCGGGTTCGATCTTCCAATAATTTTGGCCAAAAAAAATTCATGGCCTAACCACGCACCCGCCTAAAAATCAGCAAGCTACACAAAAAAGCCTAGCCCCTGCATGGCACTGGCCGCCACTGGCCGCTGGCCGCACTGGCCGCCCTGCCCTGCCCTTTTCCCTGCTGGCCGAGCCATAGACCCCAACCGCCGCCAGATCGCCTAGGATCGAAAAAGGGTGGCCAGACAATGGCCTAACCACCGCCAAAACACCGCCAGCCATATGGCGAAATGTATACCAGCATATGGCGAATTGTATACCAGCATATGGCGAATTGTATACCAGCATATGGCGAATTGTATACCAACGGCATTAAAAAAATCACACTTAAAGCCCTGTATTCGAGCTAGAT
>JAEEGL014618701.1_pt1 | contig 11977 bp, 12 predicted proteins | sample 9134231 | NCBI WGS metagenome assembly JAEEGL01 (sample SAMN16246548, study PRJNA631951) | gut metagenome | biome: gut microbiome; feature: rumen; material: fiber-attached | host: Bos | place: Iran: Karaj | collected 2018-10 | reverse complement strand
CGTAGCCCCAGTCGCGCAGCGAGCTCAGGTTGCCGAGGTACAATTTCTCCTGCAGGCCCTGCGCGATGCGCGCAGCCGCCAGCGTGATCTTGCGCGTCACGAACGTCTCTCCGCGACGCTCGCTCTCATGGTTGAAGAGGATGCCGCTGCAGCAGTACATCCCGTACGCCTCGCGGTACTCCTTGACGATCCAGTAGCCATAGAGCTTCGCCACCGCGTACGGGCTGTACGGATGGAACGGAGTATTCTCATTCTGAGGCACTTCCTCTACCTTGCCGTAGAGCTCGGAGGTCGATGCCTGGTAGATCCGGCAGGTCTTTTCCAGATGGCACGCGCGCACAGCTTCAAGGACTCTTAAGACGCCCGTGGCATCTACATCCGCCGTGAATTCAGGCGAGTCAAAACTCACCTGCACGTGGCTCTGTGCCGCCAGGTTGTAGATCTCGTCCGGCTTGACCTTGTCCACCACCTTCACGATGGACATTGAGTCGCCCATATCGGCATAATGCAGGTGGAAATGCGGCTTGCCTTCCAGGTGCGCAATGCGCTCGCGGAAATCGACACTGCTGCGGCGGATGATGCCGTGGACATCGTAGCCTTTCTCCAAAAGGAACTCGGACAGGTAGGACCCGTCCTGGCCGGTCACGCCGGTGATCAGGGCTGTTTTCATGGCTCTATTCCGATTTGAATTCTATCTCATCCGGCTTCGGATGCACGAACTCGAACTCGAGCGTACGGGCCAGACCTTCTTTGAGGGTATAGGGCGGGACGAAGCCGGAGTTCATCGCCTTGGTCGAATCGAACTGGGTCGTCGAGCAGAATTTCTTGACGCGCACGGAACTGACAGCCAATTTCTTGCCGGTAATCATCGCCAGCAGGTCGAAGCAATAACCCCCGAACATCCCCAGCCAGTAAGGATAGTGGGTGGAGGGGATACGCTTGTTCAGCACTTTTTCGACATGTGCCACCAGATCGTTCATGTTCACGTCCGGTTTGTCTATGTAGTTGAACACGTTGTAGCCGGTCGTCACCTGTTCGATCATGAATTTCACGAAAGCTACGATGTTGCCCACATAGGCCATCGACTTGACGTTCGTACCGGGACCGACCATCAGGAATTTCCCGCTGGAAATCTGGTGCAGGAGATTATACACGTTGCCCCGGTTGCGCTCTCCGAAGATGACGGTCGGGCGGACGATGTCGATGTTCCAGTCCGGGTGGGTCTTGTACCACTCCTGCAGGACCTGCTCGGCCTGCCACTTGCTCTTGCCGTAGTGGTTGAACGGGTCGGCGGGATGGTTCTCGTCCGGATTCTTCTTGTTCAGTCCGTAAACGGCCACGGAAGAGAAGAAAACGAGCCGTTTGATGCCATTCTTCTCCATCGCTTTGAGTGTCACCTTCATACCCTCCACATTCGTGTCGTAGTAGAGAGAGATGGGGGTCACATCATCGCGGTGCTGCGCAGCAAGCAGGACGACGAGATCCCCTCCTGCCAGCATCCGGTCCATCTGCTCCTGCTCCCGCACATCCCCGATGACCGTCAGGTCATTGAAGAAATGACTGGGCTGCAGGTCTATGTTCTGGAGTTCGTATTCCGGGTAGTCTTTCAACAGGTCCAGCAACCTCGTTCCCACGAAGCCGCTGGCGCCGATCAGTTTAATCTTTGTCATATCGTGTATTTCTATTGTTTTCCGTTAAGGGAAGGGATGCCGCAGTACCGGGCATACTGATGGTCCAGTACATCCGTATCGTATTGCTTTACAACCTCCTGCGTACGAAGCTGGATTGCCTCCCGCTCCTGTTCGGTCATCCGGTATAAACGAATCATGGCGTCTGCATAGGCCTGCGGTGTCGCGAGGCGCTCATCGATGCCCAGGTTCGCGTCCCGAATCGGGGAATACTTCATCCCGACATTGCACAAGATGGGTTTTCCGGCCGCCAGTGCCATGAACATCTTGTTCATCGATCCGCCGTAAGGAGCCCAGTCCGGAGCATAATTCAGGAGGTTGACAGAAGCGCACCCCAGCAGGAACGGGACATATTGCGGTTCCGTCCATCCGGCTTTGAACAGGACATTGGTGATGCCCTCCTGAGCGCAGCGCTTCTCCAACTGCGGACGCTCATCCCCGTTGCCATAAAGCAGGATCTTGATCTGGGGATAATCCTGCAGATACTTCGCCGCATCGATCAGGCTGTCCAGATGGTTCGCCTTCCGGATGCTCCCCAGATAGATAAACTTGAAAGTCGCCGGATCCAGCAGGTCCGGATCATCCAGGGAGTATGTATCCAGGTTTTTGTGGTATTCCGCCAGGTCCACACCATTATTGACATAGTGCACCTTGTCCAGATCCACCGGGCCACCCTGGGCACGGTCCCACTTTTTCTCCTTGATGTAGTCATGGCAACCTTCCATGGACATGACGGTATGGTCCGCCCTGGCATACAGATGCCGCTCGACAGCATAGAACAGGTTCAGGACCGGATTGCCTTTCTTCAGGTAGCCGAAATGCTCGCATTCCATCGGCCACAGATCCGTCACATCCAGGATATACTTGGCATTGATCCGCCTGGCAAAACGGTATATGGCATAATCGAAGGGAATTCGGGATGTATGGACGATAATGTCCGGCTTCGTAAAGTCACGGGCAGCCTTCCGGACATTCCGGGCGAAGGCCATGTAAGCCAGGATCCGTTTGGCACCGCTCTCGCCATACGCCGGCGAGGAGATGAACAGATACGGGATCTCATCGTGCATCTCCTCTTTGTAGAGGCCCTGCTCGACATGATTAATCTCCGTGTTGTGGACGCGTCCCGAGCAGACGAGCCGCACGTCATAGCCACGATCCTGGAAGAACTGGGCCTGTTTGACCGTACGGAGATGCGTCCCATACTCGCTGAGCGGCCCTGCATCTTTATTGATGAACCAGATGGTTTGTTTGTTGGGCATACTTCAAAACTTATAGCAAAGACTTGACGTCTTCAATGTATCTTTTCGCTGCGAGGTGATCCGTCAGGTTCCTGGCTGTCTCCCATGCATTCCGGGAGATTCTCTGTTTGTCTTCCGGTGTCATAGCATTGATCTTCCGGATTATACCGGCCAGTTCCCCGGCATCCCCTGCTCGGCAGAGAAAACCGTTGACACCATCGACAATGACTCCGTCAAAACCCTCGTCCCGGGAAGCGATCGTGAGGCAACCACGAGCCATCGCCTCCAGATAGACCAGACCATACGCTTCTCCTTCGCTGATCATCACCATGCAGTCGGCAGCATCATAACGGGATTTGATGGCATCCCGGGGTATCTTGCCAAGGAATTCGACCTGATCCGTCAGGCCGGCGGTCCGGGCTTGCTCCCTGATTACCTCCAGTTGCTGCCCGTCCCCGATATAAGTCAAATGATAATCCCGTGAAGGATACGCCTCTTCCAGTGCTTCCAACACTTTGGCCGGGTGCTTTCGGGCGATCATTTCCCCGACGAAAACGAACTCGCGCAACGGCTGTCCGTACGTTCGGTTGTTTTCCGTCGCAATATACCCGTCCGGGACCCCGGAATAACAGATGAACGACTTTTCGGGAGCGCCGAAACGATCTGTGAACAGTGTCTGCAAATGCTTATACCGGAAGCCCCAGACATCGATACCGGCCATCAGTTCCTTGAAATTCTTCCTATATACCGAAGCGATCTGTCCGAGTTCCGACTCCAGATGCAGGACACAACAGGTCGACAGACCGGCAAAGCGCTGTTTCAGTGCGTTAAGGATTCCAATCTGGGGATTCGGGAAATGCCCGACCGTCAGGTCCGGGACGAAACCGGCTGCCGCCAGTTCCGTGCAGATGGCATCGAGGGCGTTCCGCAAGGATTTAGCCTGGAATGCACCATGCGGAATGGGCTTGAATACAGGCACCCGCATCACCGGCACCTCGTCCATCTCATACCGGACGATTTCCTTCTGGGCTTCGGTATAGACCACGGCACCCGTCAGGGAGGCAATCCGGCTGCGCGCCAGGCGTGCCAGCCGATACAGAATCTCCGGATAAACAGCCTGGATATGCACGACGCGGACTTCGTAGCCCATTTTCAGCCACTCCCGGGCAAAGAAATGGCAGACTGCCGTTCCCTTGTTGTCTTTAGACGGTATCGGGTAAATGGTTGATATCAGCAGGATCTTTTTCATTCTTCTTCTCAGGCGAAGGATTTGTTTTCTTGAAAACAATGATCGTCTGTGCCAGCATAAGGAACACACCGGCAAATATCCCGAAATTGTTTTCGCTCAGATATGACCCTGAAGCCATCATCGGAACAAATCCCGCACAAAAATATTTCACAAGCAGAGCGCGGTTACGCCTGTCCAGTTTATACCAAACAAGCATAAATGCCGACGCGATGATTATCAGAATCAGCGGTCCTAACAAAAAACCAAAATGAACACAGACCTCCAGGAAGAAATTGTGAACATAAAAACCACCTGTCAACGGACGATCGCCATAAATCCCAAGCCCGAACAACGGATGCTGTTGCAAGGCATCCAAACCGATCGAATAAAGAATATCCCGGTCAGAAAGGGTACCACCTTGTCCACTAAGGAGCAGTTCAAGGGTACGGGAACTGATTCCGAAATCATTCAAAAACGCCATGAAAATCGGTATCATTATGATGGCCAAGCCCATGATGATTCCCAAAGGAATCAAGACACGGTGGTCATAAAAGAAAGCGTCATACAGGATATATAGGAAAAAGGCGACCACAACACCCCGGGATCCGATGGCCAGGACCACAAATATCAAGAAAAATGCAGCAGGGACCGATAACCATGTCTTCTTGGCATACAATACCAGACTCGGGAGCAACAATGCATACGAAAAGGACATATCATATTGCTCAAAAGAAAAAGTCCCCCGCAACAAGTTCGCGACATATAGTAAAGTCAACCAAACAACCGCCCACGAGACACGATACATACACCTGTCACACAACTCCACATCTCCTATCGCCCATAGGCAGAGAATCGTCGATATGACCATCGGGATCGTGAATTTCAGCGCTTCCGGCCATAGGTATTCGCTATTGTCCGGGAACAAGAGCGATGTGGACAGGCACAAAGCCAAAAAGCCGACATAGATAAGGAAAAAAGCGCGGGGGCGCCGCATGAAGCAATAGATGATGGCTGGCAGCACCAGTCCCGCCGTACCCATGACACGGTAAATGGTCGTCGACGACTCCGACATACCCAGCACGGAAATCATAATATGCTGAAGCAGCACCAGCACCGGCTGGCACAATACGGCATAAACAATCCACTTTTCTATGGTTTTCTGTCTGACTTTCATCGCAAAGCATCAGAGAGCACGGATGTAAATTCCGTGACTGTATGACTTTCACAATAAGCGGTACCGGGACGTCCGACATCCTGGATCTTCCCATAGGCTGCATGCAAGGCGTCCGGAGACACTTCAGGAATGGTGAGTCCCAGATGGTAACGCCGGACCAGCTTTCCGATCATCCCGGAGGCCGGTGCGACTACCGGAACACCGAATTCCGAGGCATAAGCCACCAGTCCGGAACTCTGGCCAGTCTCCAGATAGGGGATCAGCAGGGCATCCGAGGCCACGATCAGATCTGCCAATTCATCGTACGGAAGGAATCCGTCCAGCACGACGGTCCGCACCTCCCGGATGCCATCCATCTTCCGATAAAACTCCTCTTTGATATCCTCCATCACCTTACCGGCAAAGACAAAGACATACCTGCTGCGCTCCTGTGCATCCAACAACTTGAGTGACTCTACAATAGCCATCGTGCCCTTGCGGCGCTGAAGCGTTCCGAAATGCGAAAGGACCACTGCGTCATCGGCGATACCGTGCAGTGCCCGGAAGGACTCCCCTTTTCGCTGCAATTCCATAAAGGGATCGGTGATGGACCGGAATTTGTCTGTCCGATACAAGCTGCAAAGCAGGCGGGCGCTGACCGGGTCATTCAGCAGCAGGACGGAGGCGTAGCGCTTCGAATGAGCAAACAACCAGTATTTGCACACATGTGCCAACTTGCGCAGTCGGGAAGATTCCTTCCACTCGTAAAGGTAAATCTTATAGATGATGCCGGTCATTCTCGCTTTCCGGGGCAACAGGAACGGAGCCAGCGGAAGCGTCTCGATCAAGAATTGAACATAAACCATATCGGCATGGTGCCGCCGGATCCGCGCGCGCAGTACCCGGCAGATCATCCTTGAGCGGGCCAGCTTGCGGTCAGAGTCCAGGACTTCGGCCTCTTCGTCCGAATAGCAATCGAAACGCACATTCGGCAATTCGGGCCAGCCCAGCTCAGCCACAACAGACGGGAAACGCCCCGGGGTGACGAATACGAATGAATCCTCCGGACGCCCCACACAAATATGCTTCCATATATGGCCGAGGTACTCAATATTGTGACCGGAGATTCCGGGAGCGTAAATCAGGTATGTCATCAAGACGCTGTCTGCGAGCTAAAAACGGTTGATCAGGGAAACGACTTCCTGCACTTCTTCCATCCGGATGGAAGGGCCGATCGGCAAGCTTAGTTCCTGCGCAGCGATCTGCTCCGTCACAGGGAAATAAAGATGGTTCCACTCCCGGTAGCATTCCTGCTTGTGCGGCGGAATCGGGTAATGGATAATGGTCCCGACACCTTGATCAGAAAGGTATTTCTGCAGTTCATCCCGACGGGTGCACAAGATGGGGAAAAGATGATAGGCGTTCTGCGCATCCGGAAGCCTGGCCGGAAGGGTGATGGACGGGTTGTCCAGATGGTCATAGTAATAATTCGCCACTTCCTTGCGATGAAGGTTGTCCTCCACCAGATACTTCAATTTGACATTCAGGACTGCGGCCTGGATCTCATCCAGGCGACTGTTCCGTCCACAATAGCCAAATACATATTTCTTGTAGCTACCATAATTCGCCAGGGCACGGACTGTCTTTGCCAACTCCCCGTCGCTTGTCGTCACAGCGCCACCGTCACCCAAAGCGCCCAGATTCTTGCCCGGATAAAAACTATGTCCGGCCGCATCTCCGAGGCTGCCGGTCATCCGACCGTCAGAATAGAGGCATCCGTGAGCCTGGGCATTGTCCTCAATCAGTTTCAAGCCATATTTCCGGCACAAGGCGCCGATCTTTTCGGTATAGGCGATCCGGCCATACAGGTGGACCAGCGCAATGGCCTTCGTCTTCGGGCCAATCAGCGTCTCCACCAGGCTGTCATCGAGTTCCAGGGTATCCGGACGCGGTTCACAAAGCACGGGGACCAGACCATTCTCGGTGATCGCGAGAATCGTAGCGATGAAAGTATTGGCCGGAACGATCACCTCGTCCCCGGGTTGCATCACCCCCATCTCGATGTATGCCCGGAAAATCCAGATCAAAGCATCCAGTCCATTGGCGCAGCCGATCGTATATTCCGTCCCGATAAACCGGGAATAATCCTGCTCAAACTTTTCATTTTCCGCACCCTGAAGATACCAGCCACTGTCCACGACACGGCGGACTGCTTCCCGAATCTCTTCTCCATGGAGTCCGGTAACATCCTTTAATGAAAGAAAAGGGATCCTATTGATTCGTTCTTATTTTCTGCCCAGAAATTCATCCAGGAAACGTTCGTTGGATTCGGAAACACTCTCGTAGGTCAAGATGTCCCGCGGACCGCAGAGAATGGCGTAGCCGAACTTGTCGCGGTCGCCGTCGTTGATGTAGTCGCCGTAATGTTCATGCACCTTGAGCCCGGCATGGTTCTCATACAGAACGGTAATGCGCGGGTCCAGGAATTTGGTGATATCGGTCTCCTTGACGGAATAAGAATTCGACGGGATGTCGTAGCCGAACCACATCGATGCATTGGGGCCGTTGAGGTAATTGCCCGGCTCGATCTCACCTCCGTGCAGCATTTTGACGTAATCTCCCAGATAGTCATGCCCGGAAGCCGCACTGACCGTATGGCTGCAGATAAAGCCGCTGGAGCGGGCCCCCATCTCAACCGGCGTGAAAGACCCGTCTTCCTTCATGATGATCTCCAGATGCCCGAACATGCTGTGCAGGCCGAGCGCCTTGTAGCACTGGATACCGAAATCGGCAATCCGGTTCCAGGTCGCGTCGTCGTATTTGCGGGAGTTCCAGTGGTGGATCACGGTGACATGATTGTTCAATGCATACAGGGAATGGTGTTGGATCGAACTGCCGTAACAGTTGACATGACCGTAGGCATCGCCCAGCATGTCCACCGTAAACTCTTCTCCTTCAACGAATTCTTCGATCAGGCAGCGATGATTGAAAGAAGTTTCCTTCGCCTTTTTGACAGCTTCTGCCAGGGCCTCGCGCGTCTGTCCTTTCTCCAGGATCGTGATACCACGGGAACTGGCAGAAACATCCGGTTTGCAGATCAGCTTCATCCGGGAAGACGCCTCGAAGATCTCATCCAGGCTCATCTCATCATCCATCCTGGATATCCGGTTGAAGACGCCGGCCGCCATCCAGGCATCCCGCATCTCGTTCTTGGACAGGACGCGGTCAAATTTCTCCGGCATCGTCTTGTTGCCGCACCAGCGGTTGATGGCGTTCACGGTCGGCGCTGCGAGGTCGATGCTGGAAAGCGCTCCACCTACTTTTCCGCGCAGGCCCATTTCCTCCAGCCGCGCCACGATGCCTGGAGCATCTTTCACGTCCATCTGGATAAAGAGATCCCCGGTGATGTCCGGCTGGTCGTTCCAGGCCACCACGATTACCTTGTATCCGAATTCACGCAATTTGCAAACCTGCCCCCAAAGGAGCTTGTTGCCGCCAAGCAATACGAAATATTGTTCTTTCATTTTGTTTCTTTACTATTTACAAACTCCAGGAATTCTTGGTAATCCCGGATATAATCTTCTTCTTGATAAACCTCAGACGCCAGGACCATGCAAACGGCTCCAGAGCAGAAGTCTGACAGATCGCGCCACATCCCGGGCTTGATATACAGTCCCTGATTCGGACGATTGAGGAAGAATGTCTTCTTCTCCCTTCCATCGTCCAGGGTAACGGAAAACGAGCCCGCCGCAGCGACCATCAGTTGCTCCAGCGAACGGTGGGCATGGGAACCACGGGCTTCTCCAGCCGGGACATCATAAAGATAATAAACACGCTTGACGTCAAACGGGAGTGTCTCCCCGTTCTCAATCACGGTGAGGTTGCCTTTCCGATCGCTGTGGTGTTTGTCAAACTCCAGGATCCTGCAGTCGGAGACACTAAATCTCCCCGGCTTCCCGGAGTCGTCTGTATTCTTCATAATCAATAATATAATCCGCCGTATTATATTTGGTCGATGCCAATTCAAGCGCCAGGGCATTGGTCGAGAAATTATCCATCACGCGCCAGATTCCCTGAGGGATGTACAAACCATAATGCGACCTGTTGAGGGTATATTTCTTCCGGCTCAAGCCATCATCGACCAAAATGTCGAACGCCCCTGACAAAGCAATGATCAGTTCCTGATTCTCCCGGAAAGCATGCGCTTCGCGGTCCTCCCCACCCGGAACGTCATAGATCCAGTAAACCCGTTTGATTTCGAACGGGATCTGGGCGTTGTTCTCCAGGAAAGACAGGTTTCCGCGCGAATCGCAAATCTTGGGGAGATCCAGCAGTTTTACATCCTGAATCGTCATCATGCTGTTATTTCACGGATAAACTTGGCAGGATTGCCTGCCCACACCTGATTGTCGGGGATGTCACGTGTGACCACGGAACCCATCCCGACGACTGAGTTCCGCCCGATCGTCACCCCTTTCCCGATCAGGGATGAAGCACCGATAAAAGCATTCTCCTTGATGGTGACCGGTGCGTGCGCGGCATTCGCGGCGTCAGTCGCCACATCCGCCCGCAGCACTGGATCCATCGCGTGGCAATCCGTGTCCGTGATGATGCACATCGCCCCGATCTTGACATTGTCTTCGATCACGATCCGCTCCCGGCACCAAAGACAGGAAGATGAGATGCCGACGTTGTTGCCGATCCGCAACTCCGCTCCCGGATGAATGCGGAAGAAACTCCGGACGTTGCGGCCCATGGGATTACTCATGTTGCCACTACTGCAGACAAAGCCGTCCCCAATGGACATCCTTCCGCCTTTCATGAGTTCAAGGCCCACAAAACCCCTGATGCGCATGCTGCTACCATGGACAACACCCCGAACCTTGAAGCGGAGAAGATTAAGCAGTACGATGAATCTCTGCCACATGCTCTTATTTTTTCAAAACATCTGCGACCGCATCCAAGTACCTCCGGCCAAATCGCATATCCGGCTCCAGATAGTTACCTTCTGCCCATTCATTCCAGGAACGCAAGATCAGCAAGCCGCTATCCGGCAGATACGGTTCGGTTCCAGCCGTTTCGACAAGGTCCCTGAAACGCTCCGGGGTGGATCCGACCAGTGTCACGGCTTGTTTGCCGCTTCTGGGTGTATGGTCGAAGTTCGGATTCACGACAGGGACATATCCTTTCCCGCACGGAAACCGTTTCTTGAAATAATCCACATACGCCGAATAGGACTGAATCTTGGGGATTCCGAAAAGATGATGTGCGGCAGCAGAGAGATAGTCCGAGATACCGCGCCTGCCATAACGGAAATCGGATAACGGATCATACGAGACCGCATCATACGGGAAATCCTTTTCCTTGGAAAGTTCGTCCATACCATGCGCTAAAGCCAGGAAGTAGATTCCCGGAAGTCCCGCAGAAACAGCCAGTTCTCGCCAGCAGGCCATGAAAGTCTTGATTTCTACCGTGGCAAATGGGGCATAGATGCAGAACAGCGGCTTACCATCAATCCGGATATAGCGGGGATCCTTGAATGCAGGCAGGACGTATTCGAAATGGCGCTTATAATCCTCGACCCCCGGATACAACTGCTCAATCAGCAGGCGGTCCGATCCCTTGTTGTTCCAGGTCTTGTCGTACCATGAATGATTGGCCCAGGAGAGGCAGAAGGGGAAATCCGGCTTTCCGCTTGCGAGCACCTCCCGGAAAGGCCGCTCCAATAGCATCCTTCCATTTCCAAACCAATAATGCCAATAGGCGAAGCCCTCTATTCCGGCTTCACGGGCAAGCTGTGCCTGCGCCTCCCGGGTCTCCGGAACCCGCAGGTCATAATAACCCAGTTCTGAAGGGACACGGGGCTGATAGTGACCCGGAAAGAGTCTTTTAGCCTTTCCGACATTCGTCCACTCTGTGAAGCCTTTTCCCCACCATTCGTCATTTTCAGGAATAGGATGGAACTGGGGAAGATATAAAGCTATTGCCCTGATTTTCTTATTCATCTTCTAATACTTTCTTGATAATTCTCGCAGGATTGCCTGCAGCCACACAATATCCAGGAATGCTTTTCGTCACCACCGCGTTGGCAGCGACGACGGCACCGTCACCAATCTCCACCCCGGACAGAATCGTCGCCTTATCTCCTATCCAGACATTCTTGCCGATAACGACCGGTCCTTTGGAGGCCAGTTTCCTTTCCGAGGGCCGTTTCTGCATATCTTCGAGGCTCATCTCGCCATGATTGTTATCACTGATCGTCACCCACTTCCCAGTCAGGCATCCATCGCCGATAACAACCCTGTCGATGGCGGTAATATGATTCCAGGCACCAAAATGGCAATTGCTGCCGATGTCTATGGAAGGCGTATGCCCTTGAGTTCCGCCATCAACGGGATAACAATCCCAGGCCGTCAGGCAAACGTCCTGGTCAAACCCGGTGTCATCCCCAATTGAAATATACTTCTGACCGACAAGTTGATGGATGCGGGCGAAGTAAACTCCCTTTCCGCAAGAATTGAAATCCCTGCGAAGCCACTCACCCCGAAGGAAACTGACGAACTCCATCCAACGTGCTTTCCGCCGGTACGGCCAAAAGAAATGGTGAATCCCCGAAGCAAGGATCATCAATGTCTGCTTGATTGCTTTCATTTGCTCCTCCGGAAAAACT